>ULXG01028621.1_pt1 | contig 11771 bp, 12 predicted proteins | sample 1961141 | NCBI WGS metagenome assembly ULXG01 (sample SAMEA4835834, study PRJEB28245) | human gut metagenome | biome: gut microbiome; material: fecal sample | place: Denmark | collected 2008 | reverse complement strand
TGACGGCAGCCGAGGTGGTGGGATTTGCGGGAATGACGGCGGGAGGAATCGCCATGGGGATCTGGGGAGGATTTAAGCGCCGGGAAACAACGCTGACGGCAGGACTGTTTGCCTTTGGCCTGTTTGGAGCCGGGATGGGGCTTTCCGGAAATTTCGCGTTGTATCTCGGCCTGATGTTCTGCTATGGGATGGCGCTTACCATGGCCCAGACTGCGCTTACCACCATGGTGCAGGAGAAGTCGGACTCTTCCATGGAGGGGAGGGTATTCGGACTGCTGGGGACGATGTACGCTGGTTTTCTGCCGTTGGGAATGGCGGTCTTTGGTCCTTTGGCGGATGTGATATCCCTGCGGTGTATGATGGTTGGAACGGGGCTGGCTTTCACTGCGATCGCGGCTGCCGCCGGTCTTGCATGGGGAGAGGCGTAAGCCCAAAAAGTAAAGATGGATCTTTGTCAGAAATATCCGTCAAAGATAAATGAATGAATATTATTCATTGACTTTTACAGCCAGAGGATTTATAATAAGCCTCAGATTCAGAGAGGAGGTTTAAATATGACTGACGCGAAAGAAAACTCGAAAGCGGCGTTTGATCAGCAGGCGGCTACCTATGACAGGGACGTTAAAGGACAGCATGCCCGTGCCCTTTATCCGGTTATTCTGGAAAAGCTTTCCCGGATCCCTTATCACACCGCCCTGGACTTAGGGTGCGGCACGGGGGAACTGATGAGGCGCATTTTAGAGAAGGACGGGAGCAAAGTCCTGTACGGGCTGGACCTGTCGGAACAAATGTTAGAAACGGCAAAAAAGAAGCTGGGCGGAAAGGTCGATCTCGTATTGGGGGACAGCGAGCACCTGCCCTTTGAGGATGCTTCCTTCGATGTGGTATACTGCAACGACTCATTTCATCATTATCCGGCCCCGGATGAGGTCCTCGGGGAGGTGTTCCGGGTCTTAAAGCCGGGGGGAACCTTTCTCATGTGCGACTCCTGGCATCCGGGCCTGGGGCGGGTGCTCATTAATGCATGGTTCCGCCACAGCAGGGAGGGCGATGTAAAGCTTTACTCCGAACGGGAGATGCGAAAGCTGTTGTCCGGACATTTTTCTGAAATTCAATGGGAGCGGGTCGGCAGCAATGCCTGTATGGCGATGGGAATAAAGCCGCCCTTTTAAATGCCTTTTTAATGACTGATATTCAGTCATTGACTTTTCGGGTTAAGTCGGCTATCCTTGAGAGAGGAGGTGCAAGATGCGTATTACGAAGGAACCAGAGGAGAGAAAACAGGAAATCTTGGATACTGCCATGAGGATTTTTTATGAGAAGGGATATGAGAAGACCTCAATTACAGACATTGCCAGGGCCATAGGCGTTGCCCAGGGACTGTGCTACCGGTATTTTCCTTCTAAGGAGGTCCTTTTTGACCGTGCAGTGGAGCAGTACGCAGAAAAGCTTGTGAGCCGTTTTTCCATTTTGCCTAAGGCTGAGAGCAGGACCCTGAAGGAGCTGATTGAAACCATGCCTCTGACGGCGGAGACGGAGGGGGACGGTTATTACCAGACCTTTCACGCGGCGGAAAACAAAAAATTTCATGACCAGCTGACATTAAAGGTCTGCCAAAAGCTTGCCGGAATCGTCTCGGAGCTTTTAGAGCAGGCGAAGGCAAGAGGGGAGATTCAGGTGGAGGACGTGCAGACTGCTGCTTCCTTCTGCGTCTACGGGCAAATCGGGATCCTGATGGAGGAAGGAATGGCGCCGGAGGAAAAGGAGAGGAGGATTCGCGGTTTCCTGCTTTATGCGCTGAGGCTGTGAGGAGATTCCGCTGAGGGGCTGATCGGAATTACTCCGTTTCATTTTCAAGGATTTCCCGCAGATACTGGAGAAAAACATTTGCCGCTTTGGAAAATACCTGATACTTTTTCCAGACAATGTATCCCTGGGCGTCCAGGCGGGGGGACAGGGGACGAAAACAGAGATTGCTGCCATGGGTGTTGATGAGTTTATCGTAGCACAGGGCATACCCTAAACCCTCGTCTACCAGGAGGGAGGCATTGAATACCAGGTTATAAGTGGCGACAATGTGCAGTTCGGACTCCTCCCGCTGCAGCCAGCGCCCCAGATAATGATGATCCCCCTTCTGATGGGAGACGATCAAAGGCTTGTCCCATAAATCCTCAGGGCATATGGATTCTTTTGCAGCCAGGGGGGAGTCCCTGCGCATCAAAACACCCCAGGTGTCCTTGATGGGAACCGGAATGGCCTCGTATTTGTGAGGATCGATTTCGGTAAAAAGAAGACCAAAATCACTGATCCCTTTATCCAGATAGTCCAGAACATGTTCCGCGTTTCCGCTGGAAATGGTGTAACGGATGTCCGGATATTTTTTTTGGAGTTTTTTAGCAATCTTGGCAAACAGGCGCACAATTTCCGTTTCTCCGGTCCCGATAAACACATTTCCGGCGATGGTTTCATTGGAACCGCTGATTTCCTCCTCGGTGCGCCGCATAAGAGACAGAATTTCCTCCGCACGTTTGCGCAGGATCATTCCCTCTTCCGTCAAAACGACTTTCCGGGAGCCTTTCGTTCCGCGGATGAGCAGCTGCTTTCCAAATTCTGCTTCCATCGCCTTTAACTGAGTGGATAAAGCGGGCTGGGAAATGTGCAGGGACTCCGCCGCCGCGGTAATATTCTGTTCTCTGGCTACTGCTAAGAAGTATTCCAGCATACGTAATTCCATTTCATCAACCTCCCGTCTCTGTTGATTTTACACGGAAAAAAAGGAAAAAGCAACGCCGGATGGCGGAAGAATTTGTGGAGGAAAAATAAAAGGAAAATTTTGGAATTCTATTTCCATAAAAAAAATCTATGGAAAACAATAGATGATAGATATTTGCTATTTGGAATCATTTGTACTACATTAAATAGAGATGGAAGAAGGAGAGTGATGGTGATGGGACGGAGGGCTGGAAAGCCGGAGCGGGGTCATCCGCCCTGGGAATACGGTTATTCCATTGTGCAGAATCTCAAAGATGCGGGCTGCACGGATGAAATGATAGAAGAATTTACGGCGCTTCAGGATCCTGGGGAGAAAGAGCAGCAGCTTCGGCTTTTATTTGGCCACAGGAAGCAACTGCTGGATGAACTTCACAGGGAGGAAAAGCGCATTGACTGTCTGGATTACCTGATTTATCAGCTTGAAAAGCGATAGGGACGAATAAAGGAGGATTTGTTTATGAAGATAATAGAGGATCAGAAATTTGATGCAGAACGTGCCCTTTATGGAAGCGATGAACTTTTAGTAAGAAACTGCTCTTTTGACGGTCCGGCTGACGGGGAGAGCGCATTTAAGGAGAGCAGCAGGATACAGGCGGAGAACTGTTATTTTAACCTGCGTTACCCCTTCTGGCATGACCATGGGCTGACGATCAAAAATTCGGAGATGACCCAGATGTGCCGGGCGGCTCTTTGGTACTCGGACCATATTTCTGTTGAAGACTCAAAGCTTCACGGCATCAAGGCTCTGCGGGAATGCTCCGATGTAAAAATGAAAAACTGTGACATTATCTCTCCGGAGTTTGGCTGGTCCGTTCACCGGTTGGAAATGGATGACTGCAGTGCGGAAAGCGAATATTTCATGATGCGTTCCACAGACCTGCATTTTACCAATGTAAAGATGAAGGGAAAATATTCGTTCCAGTACATCGAAAATGCTGTGTTTGAGAACTGTACCTTTGATACCAAGGATGCCTTCTGGCATGCCAGGAATGTGGTGGTCCGCAACTGTGTGATCAAAGGAGAGTATCTGGCCTGGTACTGCGAAAACGTTACCTTTGAAAACTGCAGGATCATTGGAACACAGCCCCTGTGCTACTGCAAAAATCTGAAATTGGTTCACTGCCAGATGATTGACTGCGATCTGGCCTTTGAGCGCAGCCAGGTACAGGCGGAGATTACCACACCGGTGCTCAGCATCAAAAACCCTCTGCAGGGCAGCCGGATTTCCGTTCCCTCCGTAGGAGAGATCATCCGGGATATCCAGGCCGGAACAGGAGAAATCCTGGTGCAGGCGCAGGAGAAAAAAGAGGTCTGCGCTTAAAAGGAGAGAATGCAGCATGAAAAAGACAATCGGTTTATCGCTGGCCTTTGTGCTGCTTCTTGCAGCTCTGACAGCAGGCTGCGCGGACAGCGGCTCAAGTGAAATCGCATTTGCAGGTACCTCTTCCCAGGAAACGGAGCAGACGGTCCCGGAGTCCCTTTCACAAACAGCGGCGCCGGAGGACGGGACATCAGAAGAGGACAATGCGGAAGATGAGGAGGAACAGGAGATGAAGATGAAGGTACAGGTGGGAGAGAGCAGTTTTACCGCAGTTCTGGAAAAGAACCAGGCGGTGGAGGCCCTGGTGGATATGATGAAGGAGGCGCCGGTTACCATCCATATGCGTGATTATGCCGGCTTTGAAAAGGTGGGGGCTCTGGGACGCAGCCTTCCTGCCAGCAATCATCAGACTACAACCAAGGCGGGAGATCTGGTGCTGTACCAGGGAAATCAGATTGTAATGTTTTATGGATCCAATTCCTGGAGCTATACGCCCATGGGCCATATTGCCGACCGGACGGGATGGGAGGAAGCTCTGGGAAGCGGGGATGTGACCGTTACCTTTTCTCTGGAACAATAAGCAGGTCAGGAAAATACCTGATGTCCGGACAGATGGAAAAATCCTCTCTTTGTGCGGCCGAGAATTGACAACCATTTTCTTCCCAAGTATAATGAATCCGAACGGCAGAATCTGGTCGGAAGGACCAGGGAGGAAAAATGAATATGTTGCAGAATGTTTCTGTGTTTTTAATTGTGGAACTGATTGGAACGGTGGCCTTCGCCTGTTCTGGGGCAATGGTGGCCATTGAACGGCGGCTGGACCTTCTGGGAATCATCGTCCTGGGCGTCATCACGGCGGTAGGCGGAGGAATGATCCGGGACCTGTTGATCGGCGTGCAGCCTCCGTCCCTGTTTGTGCATCCGATCTACGTGGTGACGGCCCTGGCGGCGGTGCTGGTCCTGTTCTGCATTATGAAGTTCGGAGGCGTTTACCAGCAGCTTTTGTCGTCGGAGGGCTATGAGGTGATGATGAACGTGCTGGATGCCATCGGCCTGGGCGTGTTTACTGTGGTAGGGATGGATACGGCCATGAAAGCCGGGTATGAGGATTATCGGTTTTTGACGGTTTTTTTGGGCGTCATTACCGGCGTAGGCGGCGGTATCCTGCGGGATATTATGGCAGTGCAGGCCCCCTATGTTCTGAAAAAGCATATCTATGCCTGTGCGTCCCTGGCGGGAGCTCTGTGCTACATGTTTCTGCTTCCGCGGATCGACCGGGATGCAGCGGTGGTGATCAGCGCCTGCCTGGTAGTGGTAATCCGCATCCTGGCCCGGCACTATAAGTGGAATCTGCCGAGAATTGAAAGGTTGGATGACGAATGGAAGAAATGAAGAACGGAAATTCGTCTTTAGAACTAAAAATACCCCGGAAAAAGCGCATTGGCTTCCTCCGGGGTGTTTTTTACTGCTGATTTAAAATTTTCATAAACTCATCGCCGGTGATCGTCTCTTTCTCGTAAAGGTATTTGGCCAGCTCGTCCAGCTTTTTGCGGTTATCGGTAAGGATCTGCAGAGCTTTCTGATGCTGTGTCTTTACCAGGTCTACCACCTGACGGTCGATCTGCGTCTGAGTCTCGGCAGAGCAGGCCAGGGAGGTATCGCCGCCTAGATACTGGTTGGTGACGGTTTCCATGGCGACCATGTCAAACTCTTTGCTCATGCCGTAGCGGGTGATCATCGCCCGTGCCAGCTTGGTAGCCTGCTCGATATCGTTGGAGGCGCCGGTGGAAGCGGATTTGAAAATCAGCTCCTCTGCGGCACGTCCGCCTGTGAGAGTGGCAATCTTGTTCTCCAGTTCCTCCTGACTCATCAGGTAGTGATTTCCTTCATCCACCTGCATGGTGTAGCCCAGAGCTCCGGAGGTACGGGGAACAATGGTGATCTTCTGAACCGGAGCAGAATGAGTCTGCAGGGCGGCAACCAGAGCGTGTCCGATCTCGTGGTAGGCCACGATCACCTTTTCCTTGTCGGTCAGAATCGCATTCTTCTTCTGATATCCGGCGATCACCACCTCGATGCTTTCCTCCAGGTCGGCCTGGGTGGCAAAACGGCGTCCGTCCCGGACTGCACGGAGGGCAGCCTCATTTACAATGTTGGCCAGCTCAGCACCGGAAGCGCCGGAGGCCATACGGGCGATCTTGTTCCAGTCCACATCATCCGAAACCTTGATCTTTTTGGCATGGACGCGGAGGATTGCTTCACGTCCTGCAAGGTCAGGAAGTTCAACGGGAACGCGGCGGTCGAAACGTCCGGGCCGGGTCAGAGCCGGGTCCAGAGATTCAGGACGGTTGGTTGCGGCCAGAATGATAACGCCGGTGTTATCCTCAAAGCCGTCCATCTCGGTCAGCAGCTGGTTCAGGGTCTGCTCACGCTCATCGTTCCCTCCCAGCTGGCCGTCACGTTTCTTCCCGATGGCGTCAATTTCATCGATGAATACAATGCAGGGAGCCTTCTCCTTGGCCTGCTTGAACAGGTCTCTTACCTTGGAAGCGCCCATTCCGACGAACATTTCCACGAACTCGGAACCGGACATGGAGAAGAAGGGCACATTGGCCTCGCCGGCTACAGCTTTTGCCAGCATGGTTTTACCGGTTCCGGGAGGGCCCACCAGGAGGATGCCCTTGGGCATGGAAGCACCGATTTCCCGGTATTTACTGGGGTCATGGAGGTACTCCACGATTTCAGCCAGATTTTCCTTGGCCTCGTCCTCGCCGGCCACATCAGAAAATTTGATGCCCTCAGAGGACTTCACATAGATCTTGGCGTTGCTCTTTCCCATACCGAACATCATGGAGTTGGGACCGCCGGCATTTTTCATCATCCGCTTGGTCAGATAATTGCCCAGAACAACGAAGATGACGATGGGCAGAATCCAGCTGACCAGAACGGATACCAGGGGGTCCGCCTGCTCGATGATCTCCCCTTCAAACTGAGCGCCGGAGGCATACAGGCGCGAAGTCAAATCGGGGTCGGGCATCATGCCGGTTTTGTAGACAACGGTGTTGTCTTTATTGGTGAAGACGATCCGGTTTTCCGATTCCTGGACCTCTACCTGGCCGATTTCCTTATTTTCCGCCATGGTCATAAAGGTTCCGTAATCCACTTCTTTTACCTGGCGCTCCGCGAGCCGCGGCATAGCCAGGAAGTTAAACAGGATCAGAAGCAGAAGGACAATGCTGTAATAATATAGCAGCGGCTTCTTAGGTGTTTTTACTTCATTCATATATAAGATTCCTCCTTTTGTTGGGGTGATTTTGTCAGCTCATCATCCGCTTCCTGCTGAAGCTGCAGGGCGGACAGGGCGCAGGCCAGAGCATAGCGCATGGACTGGGTGGCAAAATCAATTGCATATTCCGAATAGAGAGCGGCAGCCTCTGCCTGTTCTGCGGACCTTGTCTGTCCGCTTCCCTTTAAATCACGGCTCATGGCACCGTGGAACAGCTTCTCCGCCTTCCGGCCATATTCCAGCTGAGCCTTTGCCAGGGCAGAAACGGAAGGAAGCCGGCTGTTTTGGACAGACAGTTCCAGAAGCCGGTTCTGCATTTGAAGATCATCCTTAATTTCTTCCAGCTTGCGGCAGATTTGATCCGGGCTTTTTTCCTGGCAGATGGAGATCGTGCTCTGGAGAAGGCCGTATTCTCGTTCTAATTCACACAGTTTTACGGCAAAAATGCCTTCTTTCAGCTGCATAGATGATAGAATCCCCTCTTTCCTTATAAATCATACGGGCCGGCCTGAAAACCAGCTCCTTACCTTATGGTTATAGCAGGTTCTGAGGGAAAATGCCACTGTCAGATTGGCCGGTTTGTATTGACAGAAAGGAAGGAGTGTCAAAAAATATGACATTCCCCGCACAATTGTCCAATATTGAAAGGATTTCAGAAGAAAATCCATCAGGACTGCCGGGGCAGACGGAACATCTCACCGGTCAGAAGGCGGCAGAGCTGTTCGGTCAGAAGCTGTTTGTCCGCCGCGGTTTTACTGGATGTCTCCTCTAAAAGCATGCCCATCATCCCATAGGAGCAGAAGCAGAGAAGGGCCTCAAGATCTGCTCCGGTAATGGGAGCGCCGCAGAATTGCCGGCTGAAGAGCTCCTTTAAGTAGGAGCGGAGGGCCTTTACAAGAAGTCTTTCCATTTCTGCCCGCCTGGGACTGTCCAGCAGATTTTTTAAAAGCTGCCGGTTCCGGTCTGCACCGGAAGTGAAAAAGCGGATGGACTCCTCAAGACTTTCGGCTTTCAGGCTGTTCTGAAGGGAACGCTGGATCTCCTGATGGATTTTCCACTGAATTACATCCGTCAGGTCCTGGAAATGGTAGTAGAAGGTCTGGCAGCTGATGCGGCAGTCCTCCACCAGATTTTTAACGGTAATGTCCTCCAGATTTTTCTTCATCAGGAGGGCGGTCAGATGGTCGGATATCATTTGTTTGGTGTCAACAGGCATTGGTGTCTCCTTGATCGCGGGGCGGCTCTGAAAAGCCTTTTCTTCTTCCGGAGATCTTCCGGAAGTCTGACAGTTCTGTTATTTAACAATACAGTACCACAGGGCGGCAGCTTTGGCAATTAAATTCAGCAGAAAGACGTAAGAAATGTTTAATTGTCTTGAACCGTATCTTATGATAAAATAGGTCCAAAGGCAGACAGAAGAGGAAGGAGACTTATAACAGATGAAAAAGCATGCCGGAATATGGATTAGCCTTGGGGCTGCAGCAGTCCTGACACTGGGACTGTCATTTACGGCGCTGGCGGCCGCAGAGGGATGGGTCAGCGAGAACGGGCAGTGGAAATATAAAGATTCCAGCGGCAATTATGTGACCAATGCATGGAAAACCTCCGGAGGCGAGTATTTTTATTTGAACAGCAGCGGAGTGATGGCCGTCAACTCCTGGATTGATGACACCTACTATGTAAATGAGAGAGGTGCCAGGGTGGAAAATTCCTGGATCCATCTGACGGAGACGGTGGACGGCAAGGGTGCCGGCTGGTATTTTGTCAACTCCAGCGGAAAGCTGGTAAAGGACAAGTGGGAGACCATCAACAACATGCGCTATTCCTTTGACGAGGAGGGAAAGATGCGCACCGGATGGTATTTTGAGGATGATGACATCTACTACCTGGGCAGCGAGGATCAGGGATATGCCAAATCCGGATGGAAGTGCCTGGCCTGGGACGAGGATGACGAGCCGGAGGAGGGAGACATTTCCGACAGCTATTCTTCCGCCAGCGAGGATGTGAAGTGGTTCTACTTTAAGGAGAACGGCAAGGCGGAGAAGGCGGATGACGGAGAGTACGAGTCTGCCAACATCAACGGAAATAAGTACTATTTTGATGAAAACGGCGTTATGATGAGCGGCTGGGTTGCAGTCAACGACGAAGAGGACGGAGATTCCACCGGAATCAGCAAATTTGTCTACCTGGGCGACGAGAACAGCGGGATCATGGTCAAGAGCCGGTGGATGGAGCTGGATGAGCATCCCGGCGACTCCGATGATTCCGATGAGATTAATACGGACGACAACGATGAGGCCCCGGAGGAGGGGGAGAGCCAGTGGTATTATTTTGAAAGCGACGGCACCCCTGCCTACCTGAGCTCCAAAGCCACCTCCATGAGCGGCGCCACGACAAAGGTGGACGGCTCTTCCTACTTCTTTAATCAGTACGGCTGCATGCAGACCGGTCTGCTGAAGATCACCACAGCATCCGGCAAGGGCCTGGTGGGTTACTTCGGCGATGACGGTTCCAATGGAAGGATGTACACCGGAAAGAGGAGCGGAGTCCATGTGGACGGAGATACCTACACCTACTACTTTACGGAATCCGGTTCCAACAAGGGTGCGGGCTACAGTGGTGAGAAGAACGACTATCTGTACTACGAGGGCCGGCAGCTGGAGGCGGACAGCGGTTCCGACTATCAGGTTTACGAGGTGGACGGAAAGCTTTATCTGATCAATGAATCGGGAAAGGTTCAGACCAGCAGCAAGTTCTATAAGGTAGACGGAGATTATACTTACGAAATCTCCGGAGGAAAGCTCTACTGGGTAAATGATGACAAGGAGCGTCAGGGAGAAGTGACCTCCAGCGATGCGGAGAATATTTACGAAGTAGAATACGAAAAAGAGTACGATTTATAGGCGGATGACGCAAAAAAACGCTCTCTCCAAAGCAGGAAGATACTGCTGGAGAGGGCGTTTTTGCTGGCCTATCTACATTCCCATGGCCTTTTTGATTCCGTTCATCAGTTCATCGTAGGTCTCAAAAGCGGGAATCTGGGGATAGTCTGCCTTGATCTGGTCCGTGGTCCGGAACAGGAAGCCGGCTGTTCCGGCCTGGATCATGGCCAGATCATTGTAGCTGTCACCGGCGGCGATGGTCTCGTAGCCGATGGACTGCAGGGCCTTTACGGTGGTCAGCTTGGAATTTTCGATGCGCATCCGGAAGCCGGTGATCTCCCCGTCCGGGGCTACCTCCAAGGTGTTGCAGAAGAGGGTGGGCCATCCAAGCTTTTTCATCAGGGGAGTGGCGAACTGGGTAAACGTGTCGCTGATGATGATCACCTGGGTGAAGGAGCGGAGCTCATCCAGAAATTCCTTTGCACCCGGCAGAGGTTCGATCTTTGCGATGGTTTCCTGGATTTCCTTCAGTCCAAGGCCGTGTTCCTTCAAAATGCCCAGACGCCATCTCATCAGCTTGTCATAGTCAGGCTCATCCCGGGTCGTGCGCTTCAACTCCGGAATGCCGCTGGCCTGGGCGAAGGCAATCCAGATTTCCGGAACAAGAACTCCTTCCAAATCCAAACAGGTAATGTACATAATACTCTCCTTTTCTCAACAATCGTTTTAGAGCGGCGGTCCGCCCCGGTTACTTCTATTTTATCGGTCCATTCCGGTTTGTCAACGGAAACCGCTTCTTTTTTTGACAAAACGTATACGGAACCCTGATGGCAGATTTTACATTTCCTTCCTATACTTTGGATATGAGGATGAACCATCCGACTTTGAAAATTGACAGGAGGAAATGATCAATGAAGAGAAAGCAAGTGGTTTCATGTCTGATGGCCGGCGCGCTGCTTCTTGGAACCCAGCAGGTTTGGGCAGCAACGGCAAATTACAATGATTCCAGTTTAACCGGGGGAGCAGAGGCCTGGAATTCCTATGTCGCGGGCTGGAACGGCCTGGCAAACGATTTTACCTATGTATCCCTGACGCCGGGCGCAGCCGCCACAGAGCTGAATTTTGCCTGGTACAATGAAGGAACCACAGGAACTCCTACGGTATACTTTGGGACCGACAGCCAGAACCTGAGAGAGTACACCGGAACTTCCAATACCGTAGAGGCAAGCCTGACCCAGGGAAGGCAGTTCTGCTACAACTATGTAACGGTAACCGGACTGCAGCCCAATACCACCTACTATTATTCCGTAAACAAGAGCGGCGTCATCAGCCCGGTGGAGACCTACCGTACCGGCAGTTTTGACAACGTCAATATCCTTTACTTCGGCGACCCGCAGATCGGCGCTTCCAAGGGACAGCCCCAGGGGGAGGGAATGCTTTCCGAGGATTCGGGAGCTGCCAATACCGCAGCCCGCAACGATGGATTTGCCTGGGACCGCACCCTGGATAT
>ULXG01042476.1_pt1 | contig 11800 bp, 10 predicted proteins | sample 1961141 | NCBI WGS metagenome assembly ULXG01 (sample SAMEA4835834, study PRJEB28245) | human gut metagenome | biome: gut microbiome; material: fecal sample | place: Denmark | collected 2008 | reverse complement strand
CAGCCGATCGTTCCCTCTTCCCTAGGAAATATGGCTGTAATCTATAGTATGGGGATTTTTTTACTATGTGATTATCCTAGACAAAATCCCCCCAAAGCCCACCAAAGATTTTTCTTGTCAAAATTTCAAGAAACTGTTTATTCTTTTGGGATTTTGCAATATAATAAATTAGTTAAGTCTGTCAATGGCGGACATTCCCTTATATACGGCCCAACCGGCCAAAAGCGTTTCCTTTTTTAACATCTACTAAGGAGATCATATAGAATGGACAGCAACGACATTTTAGCAAAGGTTCAGAAAATTCATTTTGTAGGGATCGGTGGGTCTGGCATGTGCCCAATCGCCGAGATCCTGCACCACAAAGGTTATCATCTCACGGGTTCCGACACCAACGAATCCGACACTTTACAACGGATTCGTTCCTATGGCATTCCCGTGTCTATGGGGCATCAAGCAGAAAACATTGGCGATGCCGAATTGGTTGTCTACACGGCGGCGGTGAAAGCAGATAACCCGGAACTTGTGGCCGCGCGTGAAAAGGGCATTCCAACGGTGGAGCGATCGGTCATGCTCGGCATGGTGACCCGGCGGTATCCCAACTCTGTGGCGGTCTCTGGAACACATGGAAAAACCACCACCACCGCGCTCATCACACAAATTTTTGTCAATGCGGGGATCGATCCCTCTGCCATCATCGGCGGCAAACTCCCCTTTATCGGTGGAAATGGCCGTGTCGGCAAATCAGAAACCATTGTCTGCGAAGCCTGTGAATATGTGGATACCTTCCTGCATTTGGAACCTGCGCTGTCCGTAATTTTAAATATCGACGCAGACCATCTGGATTATTTTAAAACTCTGGAAAATATCATTCGCTCGTTCCACCAGTTTGCCCTTCAAACTTCCCGCCTGCTTGTGGTAAACGGCGACGATGTCAACACCCGCAAGGCAGTCGAGGGAATCCCATCCGAGAAGCTCCTGACCTTCGGTTTTGAACAAGGCAATGACTACCGCGCAGTAAATGTCGCGGATACCAAGCGTGCCTGTGAACGTTTCACTGTCTTGAAAAAAGGTGTCCCACTTTGTGAAGCAAGCCTGCGGATTCCAGGAAAGCACAATATCTACAATGCATTGGCTGCGGTAGCTGTCGCAGACTTTATGGGGGTGGATGCGCAGACGATTGCGGAAAGTCTCCACCAATTCACAGGGGTACATCGCCGCTTTGAGATTCTCGGTACTTTTGACGGTGTGACCGTTGCTGACGATTTTGCCCATCACCCCACAGAACTGACCGCTACCCTAACCGCGGCTATGCAGATGGGGTTCCGTGAAGTGTGGGCGGTTTTCCAGCCACATACCTTCTCACGCACCTATATGCTGTTGGACGATTTTGCCAAAGCGTTGTCGATTCCCGATCATGCTGTGCTCTCGGAAATTCTTCCTGTACGTGAGGTCAACACCTACCATATTTACGCGAAGGACCTTGCTGAAAAGATTCCAGGTTGCGTGTGGTTTCCAACCTTTGAGGAAATCAGCGACTATGTACTTTCAAAAGCGCAGGAAGGGGATTTGATTCTTACTCTCGGTGGCGGCGACGTCTATAAATGCGCCAATCGGATTGTGGAGAAATATCAGGCGCAGGGAAAATAGAAAATTGCTTTTCTGTATGTAATACAAGGTTGCGTGTGAATCCGACAACCGTACCGTTGGATAGGGGAGCCATGCTCCTGCATTGGCAGAAAACCTGGCTCCTCGGTACTGTTCGCTATCGTCGGATTTTACGGATCATCTCTCTGGTATGGCCCCTATCCAAGCCGGATTTCATAGACAATTCATACCAATCGAATGCAGGTTGCAGCTTTTTGAAAAAGAACCGTATGTTCCATCTTCACCAAAAGGGAAAAAGAGGAATGCGGATATGGCCATCACAGCATCCTTTCGATTCCTTATCAAAGGAATTGGCCCCTCCTAACAGGGCATCCGCCATGTATTAGCTCCTTATTTATCGGATTGTTTCCTTTCAAAAAAGCTATCCCTTATGATGGTACGAGTCTGTAAAGCAAGGTTCTCTATCTCTGATTTTTAAAAGAAGTCCAAAATAAAAATAGGGTATCCAAAAGCCATGAAATGGCTTTTAGATACCCTTGTTTTTTTAGAAACGCAGATATTTTCCCAAACAGAAAGAGGATGCCCCTTTCCTATGAATCGAAAGATTCGTAGTTTTGGGACACCCTCTTTTCCCTTTTTATGGATTCACTCCATTTGGAAATCCGAAACCTCTTCGAGCCTTGGAATCTATTTCTCGCGCTTTCACAGAATATCTATCTCTTTATCGATTTTTCCCATCAAAGGGTTCCTCGTCAATACGGCCTAAAGAGACATACCGTTGCCTTTTAATACGCTGCACTCAGCGGATTCAGCACACCATAGGCTTTGTTCTCAATGTCGTCAATATACTTGATTGCAAGGCCAGCACCGCGCGCAACACACATATCCGGTTCCTCCGCGATATGCACCGCCATCTTTGCCTTTTTCGAGATCAACTTATCAAAGCCAAACAATTGTGCCGATCCCCCTGTCAGGATGATTCCATCGGAATACACATCCCCCATCAGCTCCGGCGGGGTTCTCTCTAACATCTCCTGTACGGTGCGAATAATCTGCATCGCCGGCTCAATCAATGCTTCCAACATCTCGTCACAGGAGATGTCCGCCCATTGCGGCAAACCGGTCATGGCGTTGCGTCCCTTTACCCGATGCTTCACCATCTCCTTGCGCGGATAGACACAACCAATCGCAATTTTTGCCTCCTCTGCCATACGCTTGCCGATAATCAAATTATACTTCCGGCGTATATACTTGATAATCGCCTCGTCGAATGCATTGCCCGCTGTTTTGATCGACCGTGAAATGGCAATTCCGCTCAAAGACAACACGCCCATGTCCGTTGTACCGCCGCCAATATCTACAATCAACGTCCCATGCGGCTCGTCAATCTTGACACCCGCACCCATGGCTGCCGCAACCGGTTCCTCGATCAGACAAATTTTGCGTACGCCGGCCGAACTGATCGCATCCACCACAGCGCGCTTCTCCACCTCGGTAATCAAACAAGGGACACTCACTACAACACGCGGCATAAACACCTTGCTGCCGCTGATTTTTTTCATATAATGGCTAATCAAATACTGCGCTAAGTCAAAGTTTGAGATTACACCATTGCAGAGCGGCTGAACGACATCGATACGATCCGAAGTCCGCCCAACCATCGCATAAGCTTCACTGCCGATGGCAACAACTTCGTCCGTTTCTACATTGTATGCCACAACAGCCGGTTCTTTCAAAATAATCCCTTTTCCGTCCAAATAAATCTTCACTGTGGACGTGCCCAAATCAATTGCAATGTCGGTTCCAAGCATGCATCATCACTTCCAATCTAAATCCATTTTCCGGCAATTTCAAAGTGGAGTGTACAGAATGATGCTTTGAAATTGCCGCAAAATAAAACATGTAAGTCCTGTTTTTCAGTGTACCAATTTATTATATTACATTCATGAAAGCTTTTCAACCGCTGTTCTGCGATTCACTCCGGTGTACATCTGCGATTGCTGCACAGAACACCTGAGATGCACCAGCCTTGTACAGCATCCGTGCGCATTCACAAAGTGTGGCGCCTGTGGTGACAATATCATCTACCAAGAGTACCGCCTTTCCAACCAGTTCTATTCCCTCATGAACCCGATAAACACCCCGCACATTTTTCTGGCGTTCTTCTCCCGAAAGTTCGTGCTGCACCCGATTTTCTTTGATTTTGAGAAGTACTTCTTCATATGGTAGCTTCAAGCACTCTGCCGTTCTCCGGGCAATCTGTTCCGACTGGTTGTATCCGCGTTCCCGTAAACGGCGTATGGAAAGAGGCACTGCCGTCACAAATGACGGATGATTCAACGGTACACTTCTCTGCAATTCCTCTGCAAGTATACGTCCGTAATACGCAGCATATTCCCGCTTTCCGTGGAACTTAAATCGCAAAAGCGATTCCTTCACCAGACCTTCATATGGATACAGCGTCAAACACCCTACAGTGTCCCCAGTTGGTCCCAGTTTCATGCGGCGGATAACGGAAGAAACAACTACGGCTTTTTCACAGGAATCACATATTTCCCATCCCGGATAGATGGGTTCCTCACAGAACAGGCATCTCGGTGGAAACAGCATATCCCCTAAAGTTTGGAAAACAGCTTTTAGCCCCATGCTTTTTTATTCCTCCTGATCGGCGCCCGTCAAAAAATACAAAAGGCCGGAATAGCGCCGGGTCTTGCGGGCATTCTCCACCATTGCCTGAACGGTACGCCGCATTCCCACCATCACCAACAAAGTTTTGGCGCGTGTAATAGCCGTATAGAGAAGATTTCGGTAGCAGAGTTGTGGCGGTCCGGGGAACATGGGCATCACCACAGCCGTGAACTCGTTTCCTTGGCTTTTATGTACCGTCATTGCATAGGCCAGTTCCAGTTCAGAAGCCGCTTCGAGTTCATATAAAACCAGCCGGTCGTCGTCCATCAATACCGTCAAAACAGAGGCCCGGCGATCTACGCCACACAACACGCCCATATCCCCATTGAATACGCCTTCCCCGGTGGTTCCATCCGATTTATTCCAAGGCAGATTATAGTCGTTTTTAACCTGCATGACCTTATCGCCTTCGCGAAACAGAACGCCATTGACCGTGATCTCATTTTTGGAGCGGTCCGGCGGATTGAGTGCCGCCTGTAAGCGCTTATTCAGTTCATTGGTCCCCAGGTCGCCTTTCCTTCCCGGACAAAGCACCTGAATATCTGCGGTGGGAGAATATCCATAACTGGCGGGCAACCGCTTGGCACAAAGGCTGACAATGGTTTCCGCTACGTCCACAGCATTGTTGCCAGGCAAAAAGAAGAAGTCACTTGTCCGCACAGAAAGATCGGGCATTTCGCCCGCCACGATTCGATGGGCATTGGTGACGATGAGGCTCTGCATGGACTGTCGGAAAATCTCGTTTAGACGCACGACGGGAAGCATCTCCGATGCAATCAGATCCCCCAACACATTTCCCGGCCCCACACTGGGAAGCTGGTCACTATCTCCCACCAGAATCAGGCGGCAGCCGAGTGGCAATGCGCGCAATACCGCTTCAAAAATCGTGACATCCACCATGGATAGCTCATCGATCACCAAAGCGTCACAATCCAGATTATTCTTCTCGTTTTTGGCAAACGTGGGCTGGTCATTTTCGTCCCATTCTACCTGCAACAAACGGTGGATGGTCTTGGCTTCTTTCCCGGTCAAGTCCGACATTCGCTTGGCAGCACGGCCTGTTGGCGCGGCTAGGAGTACCTTTTCTCCCTTACGTTCCAAAATCTGAATAATCGCGTTGAGGGTTGTCGTCTTGCCAGTACCAGGGCCGCCGGTCAGAATGAGCATTCCTTGGGATAGCGCTTTGCGAATGGCTTGCTTTTGCATCTCTGCATAACGGATGGAAAGTTCCTGTTCCAATACAGCAATATAATGATCGATTCCCACAATGGATTGTGCAGGGTACCGTAAAAGCATCCCGATACGTGCTGCCGCATAGACTTCAGAGCGGTGTAGCTTGGGGGTGAAAAGGAATTCTCTTCCGTTAAACCGTTGTGCAACGACAGAGCCATCCTGCTTCAGTTGTTCTAACGCCTCCTGCGTGAGCGATACCTCCACGCCGAGCATCCCGGCTGCAGCGGCAAGGAGCTTTTCCGCAGGCAGGCAGGTGTGCCCATTTCCGATATTGTGTTTTAAGACATAGACCACCCCTGCACGCAAGCGGCAAATGTCATCCTGTGGCCGCTCTAAAGAAGCGGCAATATCGTCCACACGGCTAAATCCGATATTCAATCCCTCCCCACACAGGCAATAGGGATTTTCCTGCACACATTCGACCGCTTGGGGACCGAATTGTTTCCAAATACGAACAGCCTCCTCCGGCGAAATCCCATACTGGCTAAGGCTGAGCATCATCTCTCGGATACCATGTACACGCTGGAACTCCTCTCCGATCTTGCGCGCTTTCTCCCGTGTAATCCCCTTGATCGCGCTCAAGCGCTCCGGCTCCTGTTCCAAAATTTGCAGCGTATGATCCCCAAAGGTGTCAACAATCCGAGCGGCTGTCGCCGCTCCTATCCCTTTGATCGCGCCAGAAGATAAATACTTCAACATCGCCACTGCAGTGGCTGGCTTGGAACGCTCAAAGGCTTCCACTTTAAACTGCGTTCCAAAACTTGGGTGGCTGCTCCAATTGCCTATCACCCGAAGCTCTTCGCCAGCGCTCACCCAAGGGATCGTCCCTACCACGGTGACCAGCTCCTGCCCATTGTTGAGTTCCAAGACCGTATATCCATTTTTTTCGTTCCGAAAGACAACCCGCTCCACAGAGCCGGTCATCTCCAGAAGAGTTTCTTCGTACATTTCGGTTCCTCCCGCATGTCGGGTTTTGTCGATTCTTAATAGATACCTGCTTCCCCTGCGATCGACTTCCCGCCGGGCTCCTGGACGGGTTTTCCCATCCCGGCCCCGGGAAGCTACGCTTTTAGTATAGACGATTTTGTATGTATTTGCAAACTATTGTTCCAGGATTTCTGCCAGTTCCTCCGGTTTACAGATGTGAACATCCAAATTTTCACTGCTGATGATCCGGCAAACTTTTCGCGTCTCTTCATCCATCCCACGATCGACACACAGCACCCATTTTTCTTGCGTACTGTCCAGCCAACGCAGATGCTCCAATGCATTTTTCAGTGCAAGTTCTGCCTCTTCATCGTGGCCACTGAAGGAAATCACCCAGTACAGCGTTCCACGGTTGCGGGTTCGCAGAAAACGGAAGGACAACAGACGGAAGATTTCGGTCAATCCTACAATCGCCAGCAGGATCAGGATGGTCTTTAGAAACATGCCCCACATAAAAATCACCTCATCACAGTTTATGTGATAAGGTGATTTCCGCTCATATTTTTTCTAAAATCGTACCATTAAGCGCGCAGTACCGCCTTGAGCGCTTCCACCTGATCCCGCTGCTCCCATGGCAAATTCAGTTCCTCTCGTCCCATATGACCATAATTGGAAATCTGACGATAGATCGGACGGCAGAGGTCAAAATTCTGAATGATGGCGGCTGGCCGCAGGTCAAATACCTTGCGCACCGCATTTTCCAACTCTTCACTGGTATACGCAGACGTCCCAAAGGTATCCACTGCGATGGAAACAGGCCGCGCTACACCGATCGCATAAGCAAGCTGGACTTCGCATTTCTTCGCCAAACCTGCAGCAACGATGTTTTTCGCAACGTAGCGAGCAGCATAAGCGCCAGAACGATCCACTTTGGTCGGGTCTTTGCCGGAAAACGCACCGCCGCCATGGCGTCCATACCCGCCATAGGAATCCACGATGATCTTTCGCCCTGTCAAGCCGGTATCTCCCGCAGGGCCTCCTACGACAAAACGCCCCGTCGGATTGACATAAAACTTTGTACGCTCATCCAGCCACCTTTCCGGGATCGCAGCCTTAATGACGTGTTCCACTACATCAGCGCGAATCTGTTCCAAAGTAACATCCGGACTATGCTGGGTGGAAACTACGACGGTATCCACACGCACCGGAACGCCATCCTGATATTCCACAGTAACTTGTGATTTTCCGTCAGGACGCAGGTAAGCGAGCTCACGGCTTTTACGCACTTCGCTCAATTTTTTAGAAACCTTATGCGCCAAGGAAATCGCCAAAGGCATTAGCTCGGGGGTCTCGTCGCAGGCAAATCCGAACATCATTCCCTGATCTCCGGCGCCAATGCTATCCAAGGCGTCGGTTGCACCGTTTTGCGCTTCGTAGGACTTATTTACGCCCATTGCAATGTCGGGCGACTGCATATCAATCGATGTAATGACACCACAGGTGTTCCCATCAAATCCATATTTATTGTTGCTGTAGCCGACATCGATGGCCACATTCCGGGCGATGGATGCTATGTCCACATAGCACTCCGTAGAGATTTCTCCCATGATATGCAGCATCCCGGTGGTCGCTGTCACCTCGCAAGCTACATGTGCATGGGGGTCCTGCTCCAAAATTGCATCCAATACAGCGTCAGAAATCTGGTCGCAGAGCTTATCGGGATGTCCCTCTGTCACCGATTCGGATGTAAAAAAGTATTTTGCCATGTCTTATAAATCCTCCTGTTTGAAAATTACCATTCTTGTCCATATCCTTGGAAGCAACCGCCTCCTACTTCAAGATTTCAGGTCATAGAAAAACCGCTCGGAAAACCGAGCGGTCTATAAAGCAACCTCATCTTTCGGCTTACCCGCAGGAATTAGCACCTTGCTGCATAGCAGGTTGCCGGACATCACAGGGCCTGTTCCCTCCGTCACTCTTGATAAGGACATATTCTGTTAACAGATATATTATAGCACGAGTTGCTTTCCCTGTAAAGGGACAAAATAAGAAAAATTCTTACAAATTTCTGTTAGGGCTGCCCAACGAGTTCCTTATGACGGCGAATAAAAGGTTGTAGCGCTTTAAAGACTACCGCAGTAATCACACAGTTGGCAGACGCCTTAATGAGATTAAAGGGTATGATGACCGGAAGGATCATATCCACAACCGCCTGCATGGGAACCCCCTGAAAATAACTGGTGAGTACAAGATTCAACGGAATCATCAGAGCGGTCATGGCCAACGTTCCAAGGACCATTCCGACGACCGTTTCACGGAATTTGTTGTGCCAACGGCTGAATTGTCCCACCAGGACCACCAGAGCGCCGGAGGCGACAACATGCATCACAAGGCCAATCCATCCGTCGCCTCCCAATAGAAACGCTTGAATCAGAGAAACAACCACCAGGATCACCAAACCGGGAAGGGTGCCAAATAGCAAAGTCCCCAGCAAAATCGGCACGTCCGCCATATCGTATTTCATAAACGGAGCAGCAGGAATAATCGGAAACTGTGTGACGGTCACAAGAACGATTGCAATTGCAGCGAGCATTCCCATCTGCGCCATGCGGACTACGTTGTCTTTGGTGTTTGTTTTCATAGAAACCTCTCCTTTTTGTCCGGCTGTCTACGAAAAAAGCCCCGCGGCAAATGCCACGGGGCCCCAATACGCATGATGCGCGGTTCTTCTTCCATCCGGACTATACCGTCGGCTTTGGGATCACACCAAAATCAGCTTTCGCTCGCGGGCTTGTCGGCTAAACGCCGCATTACCGCCGGTGGGGAATTGCACCCCGCCCCGAAGACAGCTCTTAAATTTGTTAATAGTATAACACTCTCCCCAACGCCTGTCAATCCACAGAAACATATTTTTCCGGAATGTTCTGCGCGACCATCTGCTCTATGTACGAGAGGCTAAAAATGGAATCATATTGCCGAACCCCGTGTTGTTCTGCCAACGCAGCGGAATACTGCGAAAGGGGATAAATCGTTATATCCCGGAAATTCGCCCCATAATGGGTAACTATGGGGACAAAATCGACATCGGATACCGCCGTTTCTCCACTTTCCAGATTCTTTTCCACGGTTACTTTGAGCATCCCACCCACCATGCTCAAGGCGCGGTCCTGCGCGGACACAAAATTTCCCAGGGCATAAGCCACTGGACATTGCGCTCCGTCCGACGCACGTTTCAGCATCACGACGGGTTGTAACGTATGGGCGTGGTTGCCGATCACCAAATCGGCCCCCCAGTCCACCAGGTTTTGCGCGAGTTCCTCCTGTTTCTTCGTTGGAACATGTGTATACTCTTCCCCCCAATGTGCAGACACCACTACAATGTCCGCCATAGAATCCGCCTTTTGCACAAGATGCTCCAGTTCTTCCGTCTCGCTGGTCAAAAGGACATGGTAAGGGGAGTCCTTTGGTAGATATAGGCCATTTGTCATCTCTGTTACGCCGATATGCGCAGTTGTAATCCCATTGCGCTCTACAATCCGGATGTTTTCCAAATCTTTATCGCTTCGGTATGCGCCGACCACTGCCACTTTCTTGGTGTCCCAATAATCCAGCGTAGCGCGCAGACCCTCTTCTCCTTGATCCAAGATATGATTATTCGCATGATTGACGACATCGAAGCCAACCCGTACCAATTCATCCCCCAACTGCGTCGGCGAATTGAAGCGAGGATACCCGGAGAGCGGCCGAACAGCTCCCGCTAAAGGTGTTTCCTGATTGATAATGGCGATGTCTGCCTGCTCGATATACGGTGCTACCCGCGCATATACTGGGGAAAAATCGTATCCGGTTCCACCTGTGCGACGGCTAGCTTGCTTATAAATGCCATCGTGAATTAGGTTGTCACCCACTCCCAGGATGGTGATGGAGGCTATCTCTGGCTCTGACGAGGGTGCACTGTCCGAGGGCTTGTCCAAGGAAGGCGAGGGCTGTGCCCCCCACTCCGGCACGGATGGTTTCTCTTTCGCTTCCCCTTGCGAGGAACCCATCTGCGGAACCGGTTCCATATGTTCCATCCGTCCTGCCGCAGGCATGAGAAGTAACATCGCGGTGCACAACATCACAGCGAAACCAGCGGTCGATATGCGCAGGATGACTGTCTCTAAACGCACAGGTTTTACGCGAGGCCTTTTTTGGTAATGTCTTGCCTTCCTCATATCCGTTCCTCCATCCACATAACTCTTCCACTTCTATTGTAAAGCAGGGCTCCTTTTGCCCCATAGGTCTTTATACAAAGATTATACAACAAAAAGCCGTATGGAGCTATGAAAACCGTAGGACGGATTCTGACAGAAAAGGCCGCTGTAGAACAATAACCACAGCGGCTTTAGCAATCCTTCCATATATTCCGGCAAAGTCCCAAAAAGATTACTCCGGATAAACCAGCTTTCGCTCATCCCAGCCTTCTATGATGGTCAAGAATTCTTGTGCTTCCTTCTTCGCACCTTCCAGATCATGTTCCAAATAGTTCCCACATTCCTTGGCAGTCGCTCCTGGAACCTCTCCATCATATTGGGCAATCTGCTGGAAAATCGAACGAACCAGGCGTACCGCGTCCGCCTCTTCCATGTCGCGGAGCAAAAAATAGCATCCGGTCCGGCAGCCCATTGGCCCAAAATAGATGACATGATCTTTCCATTCTGAATTGCGGGCAAAGGTTGCAAACAGATGCTCCAATGTGTGTAGCGCTCCGTTCTCGATATAGGGCGGTGTGTTTGGCCGGCGCATCCGGATGTCATATGTCTTGACATCGCCGTCGATACGGGAAAGATAGATCCCTGGAACCAACCGATCGTGGTCGATACAGAAACTTGCAATTCTGTCCATTTCATTTCCTCCATAACTCTGCAAAATAATAACACAAATTCTTTTTATCCATCCTCAAAGGAACGATTTACAAACATATCCTATAGCGTTTCCCCAGAAAAAAAGCTCTTAATTTGCTCCAAAGCTTCTACAATGGAACGTTCATAAACATCCAAAAAACTCTCGTTGTTCTCTCTTCCATCCTCTGGTGAACGCCATGTCTGTAATAGAGTGTTCGCATAATCGAAGTCATCCCCCTCTCCCACGCCACGAATATGACAGGATAGAGTATGCTTTCCGCCGTGCTTCTTCTCCCACCGTTCCACCAACGGCTTTTTCAAGCTGGTGTGGTCATTGAGCCACCCCATAGCAGTCCGGGCATCCTTCACCGCCTGTTCTACCAATGGCAGCGCATGCGAGACCCCAAACCGTACATGTAATAAAAACGCATAGAGAGAAACGATCTCTGCTTGTACCTTTTGAT
>ULXG01028306.1_pt1 | contig 11803 bp, 9 predicted proteins | sample 1961141 | NCBI WGS metagenome assembly ULXG01 (sample SAMEA4835834, study PRJEB28245) | human gut metagenome | biome: gut microbiome; material: fecal sample | place: Denmark | collected 2008 | reverse complement strand
GCGGGGCGGCGGCGCTCACCGGAGCGCTCGGGGCGGCGCTCTGCTCCATGGTGGCTCACTATACCGTGGGGAAAAAGGCCTACGCCTCCGTGCAGGACGATATCGAGCGCATTCTCATCGAGGCAGAGGATGTGCGCGAGAATCTCATGGGGCTCATCAACGCCGACGCCGAGGCGTTTGAGCCGCTCGCGCGCGCCTATAGCATTCCGAAGAGCGATCCGGCGCGTGCGCGTACCATAGAGCTCGCTACAAAGACGGCCTGCTCCGCTCCCATCGAGATGATGCGCCAGTGCGCACGCGCGGTGCCGCTTTTGGAGGAGCTGGCGGAGAAGGGCAGCCGTCTGCTCCTCTCCGACGTGCTGTGCGGTGCGGCGCTGTGCGGCGCAGCTCTCGTGGCATCGAGTGCGAACGTCTACGTTAATACGGGCACGCTCGGCGATCGTGAATTCGCCGAGGAGCTCGAAGCCGAGGCCGACGCCCTCATCGGTGAATACGCACCGCGTGCCCAGGCGGTGGTCGACGCGATGCGCGCCCATCTGAGGAGGGGTTGATCATGGCGGAGCTATTGCGTGGCGCCCCGGTCGCTGCGTCCCTGACCGAGGAGCTTAGCTATCGCACCCGTGCGCTTCGGTCGCGCGGGATCGAACCCACCCTCGCGATCGTTCGCGTGGGGGAGCGTTCCGACGACCTTGCTTATGAGCGGGGCGCCCTGAAGCGGGCGGAGCGCGTGGGGCTGACGGTCCAGAGGGTCCTCCTTCCCGCGGATTGCGCACAAGAGGATCTTATCGCGGCGATCGAGCGAGTAAATGCCGACGCCTCCGTCCACGGCTGCCTCATGTTCAGCCCTCTTCCCCCTCATCTCGATGAGGCGGCGGCTCGGGCCGCGCTCAATGCTTCCAAGGATGTTGATGGCATAACACCGGGATCGCTCTTCGGTCTCTACGCGCGCGAAGCGGTCGGTTTCGCGCCCTGCACCGCCGAGGCGGTGGTCGAGCTGCTCGAGCGCTCCGGCGTCGTGCTCGAGGGTTCGCGCGTCTGCGTGGTCGGTCGTTCGCTCGTGATCGGCAGGCCGGTGTCGCTTATGCTGCAGGACCGTAACGCGACCGTGACCATGTGCCACACGCGCACGCGTAATCTTGCGGAGGAGTGCCGCCGTGCCGACGTGCTCGTGGTTGCGGCGGGGCATGCGGGCACGATTGGCGCGGACTGTGTCTCCTCGGGTCAGGTCGTGGTCGATGTGGGCATCAATTGGGATGACGAGGCGGGAAGACTCGTGGGCGATGTGGCCTTCGAGGAGGTCGAGCCGTTGGTGCGAGCGATAACCCCGGTTCCGGGTGGAGTGGGCGCGGTCACGACGGCCGTGCTCGCCAAGCACGTGGTCGAGGCTGCGGAACGTGCATCAGCTTGATGGCTTTTGCGCGGCCGTGCTGCTTCCAGCCGCCGCATGCTGCCTCAGCCTGCTTGTCGCATGCTTCGGGGTGTTGTCGTGCGGAATGGCCCATGAAGCACTCGATGTGCTCGGTATCTGGTACCATGCTTCGGCAGATTGGGCATGAACAGCCATATCCGGCACAGGCGTTGCTGGGGTTCGTTGAATGGCGCCTGCGGGTTCGGGCGCACGAGAGGGGCGGCGATGGCGGTCGATAAGGCGCGCGCGGAAGCAGCGATTCGCGAATTCTTGATTGCGGTGGGCGAGGACCCGGTCCGTCCAGGTCTTTTGGAGACGCCCGACCGTGTGGCCCGTGCGGCACAGGAGGTGCTCGGGGGGTACGACGAGGACCCTTCGCTGCATCTTCGCAAGCAATTCCATGAGAACGATAACGAAGAGATGGTCATCGTGCGCGACATTCCCTTCTCGTCGCTTTGCGAGCACCATATCTTGCCGTTTACCGGCAAGGCGCATGTGGCCTATATTCCACATGAAGGGCGCATCACCGGGCTCTCGAAGATCGCCCGCTGCGTGAACGGCTATGCGCGCCGCTTGCAGCTGCAGGAGCGACTCACGGCTCAGATCGCGGACGCGATGATGGCAGAGCTCAGGCCGCGCGGCGTTCTCGTGGTGCTCGAGGCGGAGCACATGTGCATGACCATGCGCGGCGTGCGCGCAGCCGGCGCGCTCACCACGACCTCTGCCGTGCGGGGTACGTTCCGCTCCGATATTCGTACGCGCGAGGAGGCGCTTCGTCTCCTTGGCCTGTAGGCATGTTGGGTGCGGTATGAGACAGTTGTGCCGGGTTAATCTGTCTCATGAGACAGATTAACCCGGCACAACTGTCTCATCTGCCAGCTCACCCTTGACTTCCGTATGAAAGGTTTTCCATGGCATCAGATACTCTTACGATGCGGCCGCTGCTTGCTCCTGCTGAGATAGAGGCCAAGGCCGAGGAAGCGGGAGAGGCCAAGGCATCGCTTCCCGCTTTGCGCCTCCTGGTTCTCGCCATCCTTGCCGGAGCGTTCATCGCGTTCGGTGGGTCCTTCATGCTCCTGGTTCGCTCCGATGCGAGCCTTGGCTTTGCCGCCTCGCAGCTGCTTGGCGGTCTTGTATTCACGCTCGGGCTCTTTCTCGTGCTCGTTGCGGGCGCCGAGCTCTTCACCGGCAACTGCCTCATGGTGGCGGGTGCGCTTTCCGGACGCTACGCCTGGACGAGCGTGCTGCGCAACTGGGTGATCGTCTACGTGGGGAATGCAATCGGTGCCGTTTGCATCGCCGTGATGTTCTGGGCGGCGGGTATCTTTGCTTCGAATCACGGTGCGGTGGGGGAGATTGCCCTTTCGGTGGCGCTCACCAAGGCGGGGCTTGCCCCGGGCGTGGCGTTCGTGCGCGGTATCCTCTGCAACGTTCTTGTGTGCTTGGCCGTCTGGATGGGGTTCGCCGGGCAGAGCGTCTGCGACAAACTGGCTGCGGCGATCTTGCCGGTCGTCGCTTTCGTCGTGCTCGGCTTTGAACACAGCATCGCTAACCTGTTCTTCCTTCCGCTCGGTCTGCTCGCCCAATATGCGGGCGTCGCGGGGGCGGGTGCGCTCACGCTCACGGGCGCGGGCTCGAACCTGCTTTTTGTGACGGCTGGCAACATCGTGGGCGGCGCTCTCGTCGGCGCGGCATATTGGTTTGCCTACAAGCGGCAGCGATGAGGCTGGAGGAAGCTTTCGCCGAGGTTGTCGATGGGGTCGCTGCCGAAGAGCCTGTAGACAACAGGGCGCTTGATGCCGCCGTCGCGGGCGTTGAGGCCAGGGGAACCTGCCTGGAAGGAGCCTGCCAGCCGCGCAAGCGTGCCATGCGCAAGCTCCTGCTTCGCGAGCGTGCGGAGCAAGCGCCAGACGAGCGGGCATCTGTCGACGCCCGCATCGCGCATCGCGTCGTTGCCGCTCCGGCATTCGTGCAATCGGAGACGGTGCTCATCTACCTGTCCTTCGCGTCGGAAGTCGAGACGCGCGGCATCATCCGCGCTGCTTGGGAGTTGGGGAAGGCCGTGGCGCTCCTGCGTGTCTGCGCTGCGCGCAGCCTGCGGTGGTATCGCGTCGACAGCCTTGACAGCCTTAGCGTGAGCTCGTTCGGCATCAAGGAGCCCCCTCCCCATGAGAATCGGGAGGTCGTCCCCGGCTCGGCTCCTGGGCATGTCGCCATCGTTCCTGGACTCGCGTTCGACTGCCAGGGATTTCGCTTGGGCTACGGCGGAGGCTTCTACGACGTGTTTCTTGCTGGTTTCCCGGGCGTCTCCATCGGGTTGTGCCGTGAGCGACAACTCTGTGCGAGCCTGGACGATCTAGGGGTGATCGATCCCCACGATCGACGCGTCGACTTCGTGGTTACCGAGCAGCGTATGGTTAGCAGCGCCTCGCCAACCTCAATTGTTGGTTGACGCCCTCTCGACATGCGTTGCCGCGCTGGTGCCATTTGTACAATGGAGAGCGTACATGACGCGATGACGGCACCATGCCGCTCGCAGACCGTTGTTTTGCAATGGGCGGCATTGTGGGGTGCTGGTGTGAATATTCAACAACTTCGATATTTCTGCTCCGTTATGAACGCCGGCAGCTTTTCGGGGGCTGCTCGTGAGGCGAACGTGACGGTCCAGGCGGTCTCCAAGGCGATCGGTGAGCTGGAGGCCGAGCTGGGGGAGCCTCTGTTCGTGCGACGAAGCAAGGGTGCCGTTCCCACCGCTTTCGGCCTTGAGCTGAGCCGGTACGCCCAGCAGGCCCTCGAGGCCTTCGATAAGGTAGGCGATATGTTCGAGGCGCGCCGGACGGATGCCGTGAAGGCGGACGATACCTTTCGCGTCTTGCTCGCAGTGCCGTTATTCAGCAACCATCGTATCGTCTGCGCGGGGTTGGAGCGCTTCCTTTCCAAGCAGCTGGGTACGAAGGTGAGCTTTGGGCTTTGCATGGGCTACGAGGCAGTCCCACAGCTGCTTTCCGGCGACCTTGACGCGCTGATTACCATCGGGGAGTATTCCAATCCGCTCTGCGACAGCGTTCGTGTGGGCACGCTGCCGGTAGGCGTCTTCCTCTCGAGCAAACACCCGCTCCGCAAGAAAAAGCTCGTCACCATGAGCGACCTCGCGCCGTATCCCGTCTGCCATGCCGAAGGTCTCGACGATTTCAACGAGACGATCTTGAACCTGTACCTTCGCTGCGGGCTCGCGTCGACGGTGGTCCCCATCCGCACGCAGGATGAGGTCAAGCATTTCGTGATGGAAGAGCATGGCTACGCCATGGGAGTGGGGATTCCTGCCTTCTCCATCTCTCCATCGTGGTCGATGCTGCGCTTCGTGCCCGAGGACGACATTCCCGTGTCGGTCTGCGCCGTGAGCGCAAAGGACCATAAATCCGAGCAGTACCTCGCCTTCGAGCACTTCATGCTCAAGAGCTTCCCGCGCGTGCTCTCGCTTCTTGGCACATAGCGCATATGCGCCACGCCCCGGCATCGCTTGCCATAGCTTGGAAGTGCTTGCCGCCACCCGGACGTTTCGAACGCTCCGGCATCTCAACAATAGACCTCAACGCCATAGCTATGAAAAACGGGCCGCCTCCACCGATTGCGATGGGGGCGGCCCGTTGGATGGGGGGCTAGGCTTCTGGGCGCGCGTCGGGGTCCTTGTCCTTCTTGGCCCGCTTCTCATCGTACTTGCCGATGGAGGCGTCTTGGCTCTCAACGAAGCTGTCGGCTCCCTCGAGCTCATCGGCCTCGCCCTCGCTCAGAGGCGAGCGGTCGTCTTCATCGTGCTCGAATTGGAGCTGGTAGGGTGCGATATCGTGCCGCGTGAGCAGAAGGCGCATCTCCCGCTTGAGGTTCCGCTCGAGTGCGGAGCGGTTCTTCTCCGAGCAGCGCGCGATCACGCGGATGGTCATCGTGCTCGTGGAGAGTGCGACGATGCCGCGGTAGAACGGGCCGTCCAAGATCATGGGCTGGCGCTCGGCGATGCGCGGAAGCGCCTCTTTGAGCACGTTCTCGAGGTGCGGAAGGTCTTCGCCTACGGAGACCTCGACATCGATCGTGGCGAAGGAATCGAGCTTGGTGCGGTTCACCACGTTCGAGATCGCGCTGTTCCTCAGTACGATAACGTTGTCGTTGCCGTCGTTGATCTTGGTCGTGCGAATGCCGATCTCCATGACGGTTCCGGTGTTGGTGCCCACGGAGATGGTGTCGCCCACGCGGAACTCGCCCTCGAAGATGATGAAGAGGCCCGAGAGCAGGTCGGTGACGAGGTCCTTCGCACCGAAGCTGATGGCCAGGGTGAGGAGTCCCGCGCTTGCAAGAAGCGTGCCTGTGTCCACGCCCACCGTCGCCAAGCACCAATACAGCGTTCCCAGGATTGCGCCGTACTTGGTGAGGCTCACGAGCAGGCGGCATACGGTCTCGCCGCGCGCCGAGAGGGCATCGGAGAGCAGGTGCAGCACCTTCTGCACCACCCACGACAGGGTGAAGATCACGCATGCGGTCATAACGCTTGCCGTGAGCGCGAAGATGTTGAGACCGCGTTCCCAGCCCCCGCCGAGGATGTATCCGAAGACGGAGTTCGTCCCGAAGATCTGGTCCTTGAACAGTACCGAGAAGAAGACGGCGACCACGCCCACGCCAACGAAGAGGCGCAAGACATAGCCGAGCTTCTGCTCGGGTGTCATGTGGCTCCAATCGAGGGAGCGGTTGAGCCAACGGCTCGCGGCAGACTCCGTCCTCGTCCGACGACCCGAGGGCGTTTCGATTTCGAAGACGCGGTCCGCGCTGGGGTCTTCCGTCATGGAGCGGAGAGGGGCGGGCATGTGCTCGGGCTCAAAGGCGATCAGGCAGAAGACGACGGCAAGGCAGGCGAGCGCGATGAGCCCGGTGGCGAGGGTGAGCGGTAGGCGTTGAGCCATGAGCTCGCCTTCGGGGCCCGCAACGTATACGAAGTAATCGGGTGTCTCGACCGAGGAGGCGTAGAACGTCTCGCCACCGATCGTGATGTAGTCGTCGTAGCCTCCGCGGATCTGGCTCTCCTTGAGCCCGACCTCAGTGGCCTGCTTGCCTTGAATCGAAGCGTCGGGATAGTAGGAGATGGTGCCATCGGCTTTGCTCACCGCGAACGCGAAGCCGCCGGAGCCCGCCTTCACACCGTCGAGCACGTGATCGATCTGCACGCTTCTGAGCAGCTCCTCGAGCCTTCCGGCATGAACCATGACCTGCACGAATCCGTTGGTGTAGCCCGCATCGTCGTAGGTTGCCACGCCGATGTACTGAACGAGCTCCCCGGTCATCTCGTCTTCTGTGGGCTCCTGGACGTAGCTATCTACGCCCTGCAGGAGCTGCCAGAAGGCGAAGGACTGGTCGGTCTCGTCGGTCGAGAGCGAGAAGTGCTCATATGGAGCGTTCGAAACCATCATGGACCCGCTTCCATCGAACAGGTACACGCCAGACACCTGGAGCACGTCGGCAAGTTCCTGCATCTTGGGTTTCGTCGCGAGGGCGGGGTTCGCCTCGAGGATGTAGGCCGCCACGCGTGCCTTGGATAGGTAGCGCTCGTCATACTGCACGGTAAGCTCGTCGGCGCGATCGTTCACGCGGTCGATGGTCTCGGCGATCGACGAAGCGCGCTCCTTGTTAACGACCGACTGCGTGGAGAGGGCGAAGAGCGTCTGCATGTAGAAGGAGGCGGCGACGATGGCGATGAAGCCGACGAGCGTGAAGATCGCTGCGCGCTTGCCGACTTCGCGATTGTAGCGAAGGCGTCCAACGCGAACGAGGTGATCGTTCGCATGGCCGTCGCGTTCCTCCTGGCGCATGACGAAGATGCCGTAGAGCGTGACGGTCGCGATGACGGCAAAGAACACGAAGAGGATGACGGCTACGGTCACCATGCGCGATGCGGCCATGTCGCTTTCGGGCACGGCGCAAACATAGTAGGTGTCGCCGATGAGGCTCACGCGGCAGTAGAGTTCTTCTCCGTCCAAGGTGAGCTGCGCTACGGCGCCGTCCTCGAGCTTGGCTACATCGATGCCCGCGTCGAGCGCGTCTCGACCGACAAGGTCGGCGTCGGGATGGTATTCGATGAGGTAGGTTTGAGCCGAGAGCGCGAACACATAGCCGTTTTGTCCTACGGAGATGTTGCGGAGCACGCTTTCCGTGGAGCTCGTCTCGGCATCGAGGAGGCGCAGCTCCTCGGGGTTCTGCTCGATGACGACCATCGTGTCGGCGTCGAGGCGCGCTGCGTAGTACCGGCACAGCCAGTCCTCACCGGGAAGCTCGATTTCGACGGCGCGCGACGGCTCGCCCGTGGCAAGGCATTCGCGCAGATAGTTGAAGCGCGCATACGAGAAGTTCGCCTTCGTTTCGGCTGCCTTTGCCACGATGGTGCCGCCCGACTTGACGACGAGCACGTTATCGACGTCCAAGAGCTGGCGGTACTCGGCCATCTTGGCATCCGTTGCCTCGAACCCGGCGTCGTTTGCTGCCATGAAGGCGACGCTCATCGCCTTCGACTGATAGATGGCATCGAAGGTCTCCTTGTTCTGCGAGGCCTCCTCTTCTGCGCTGGCGAGGAGCTCCTTGAGCTCGCTTGCCTCTTCCTCCATCTCGGTGTCGTAGCTTGAGCTGGAGAGGCTCTCTTGCATGCCGGAGAGCAGGACGCCCATGACGACCATGCTTACGGCTACGATCGCGAGAAGGAGCGCGATCTTCACATTCGTTTTGCGGAACAGCGTGCGGGGCATCTTCATCTCCTAGTCCCACTTGTCTACGAGCGCGGCGATCGTGCCATCGTCGAGCATATCCTGCAGGGCAGCCGATACCGAATCGCTCAGGTCAGAGCCCTTCTGCGTCGCGATACCGTATGATTGCTCGGCAACCTCGAAGCCTTCGATGATGGTGCGCTTATCGTCCATATAGGTATGCGCGATAGCGCCGTCGAGTACCATGGCATCGACCGTGCCCACTTCGAGTGCGTCCGAGAGCTCTTTGTAGCTCGGGAACTGCAGCAGGTGCCAGGTATCAAAGGAGACGTCGGAGTTGTCGTCGTTCGCCTGTTCCACCACGCCGGATGAGAATCCGATGTCGTAGAGCTTCTGGCTCAGGAGCGGGGCGGCGTTCGATCCAGACATGGTGCCGAAGGTGAGGCCGGCCATGTCGTCGATCGAGGTGATCCTCGACGAGTTCTGGACGACGGCGATGACGGCATCCTCGTAATAAGCGGGGGAGAAGTCGAAGTTCTCGAGCCGGGTCTCGGCGATGGAATAGCAGGCGGCCACAAGGTCGATGGTGCCTGCGAGAAGCACTTCTTTCCGGTCGTCGGGCGTGACGGTGACGAACTCCACATCGTTTATGCCCATGCGCTTTGCAAGATCGTTCACGATATCGATCTCGAGCCCGTAGTAGTTATCGGTCGTCTCGTTGAGATACCCGAAGCCGATGACGTCGGCTCGGACGCCGGCTCGAAGCGTGCCGTTTGCCGTAGATGTGCTGGCTTCGCGCGGGCTGCCGGATCCCGTGCTGCCCGATGCGGGAGCACCCTGGCCGGCGCATCCGCCCAGCGCGGCGATCGGAAGCGCGGAGAGCGCGAGGGCGCAAAGGGTTCTGCGCGATACGTTCACGTCTCACCTCGTTATGGTCGAAGTTCCCTGGATGGTCTTGCCGGGTATCCCGGCACACATGCCCTCACTATACGTGAGCTCGCGCGTGGCTCGTATGCGCCGCGCGTGGTTCAACTTCAAATTGAAGTCCCTGGTTTTCGTTGCGGTCCAACGGGGCTTCCTTTAGATTGTCCTGGTTTGCCGCGGACGGATTCGCGGCCGCGCCCGGACTCGCTGGGGGTTCGGGGCGAGGGAATAGGAGGAAGCATTGGATTCCATCAAGAAGTACGTTGCCGAAGCGATCGGTACCTTCACGCTCACGCTGTTCGGGTGCGGCAGCGCCGCCATTGCCGGCGCCACCCTGGGTACGCTCGGTATCGCGTTCGCTTTCGGTCTTTCGATCGTGGCCATGGCATTCGCCATCGGCAACGTGTCGGGCTGTCACATCAACCCTGCTGTGACCTTCGGCCTCTATGCCGATAAGCGTATCTCCTTGAAGGACCTTTTCGGGTATTGGATTGGTCAGTTCGCTGGCGGCATCGTGGCCGCTTTCGTGCTCATGCTGATTATCAATAGCTGCGACGCGCTCGGCGGCGTCGCCGCGACGGGGCTTGGCACCAACGGTTTCGGCGAGGCATCGACCATGGGCATCAGCATGGTCGGCGCGTTTGCGGTCGAGGTGATTCTTACCGCCGCTTTCGTGCTCACCATCTTGGGCGTTACGGCGAACGAGAAGACCTCTAGCTTCGCCGGCATCGTGATCGGCCTCACCCTCACGTTCGTGCACATCATGGGTATCCCGCTGACGGGCACCTCGGTGAATCCGGCTCGCAGCTTCGGTCCCGCCCTTGCCATGGCGGTGCAGGGCAATACGCTGGCGCTCGAGCAGGTGTGGGTCTTCATCTTCGCCCCCCTCGTCGGCGCGGGCATCGCGGCGGCCATCTTCGCTCTGTTCAAGGGGTATTATTCGACGCAGGAGTAAACTACCTGCATGGTGCGTGCCGGGGATGGGTTCGAGTTGTCGCTCGCCGTCCCGGGCCGCGCCCTTCGCGCACATGCGGCTTGCGTCGATATGCTCGCTCCCGTATCGCCCTCGCGCTTGCGGGGCATTCGCGTTCAACGGCTGCGCTCTTGAGCAGCCCTCAACTCTCAGAAAGGATGTTTGAGATGTCTGGTAACTGCAAAATCGTCAAAGGCCTGAGCCTGCTTGGAATCGTGTACGGTATCGTGCAAATCGTCGTGGGAGCCATCTGCTTCCTCGGGGCCGCGGACGTGGCCGGCATGGTGGGGATCGACGATCCGGTCATCACCGCCCAGGTGTTCGGCATCGTGCTCGCTGTCTCGGGCGTGTTCCTCATCGTGACCGGCTTTGTGGGTGCCCGCGGCGCCAACCGTCCCTCAAAGCTCATGCCCTTCATCGTGCTGGCCACGATCTTCACCTTTGTGAATCTCTTCGGCCTTGCGATGATCATCACCGGTGGTTCTGGTGCCGTCTGGCCCAATCTGCTTCAGGCGGCTGTGGGCCTCTCTGCCGTGCTCGCCGCGTCCCGCGCCCAGAAGGAGACTATGGAGCGCTAGCCAGCCATCGGAAGCGTCTTTTTGAACCGGCGGTCGTAGGTCCTTCTTTCATGCTTCCTTGCGGAAAGTTGGACATAACCGCCGGTTTTCTTATACCTCGGCGATCGGGCTGCGCTACCATCTTTCACGCCGATGCCGTACGATGGCGCGGTTGTCCTCAAGATCAAAGGAACCATGCTCATGCCCCTTCACCATACTGAACCCTACCGCATCCCCTTCGATGTTCCCGAGCTCGCGTTTGACGAGGCGGTGCGCCTCGCTGCCGATACCGGGACCATTCCCGGGGATGCAGGTCCCCTTCTCGAGACCGTTGTCGATATGCTCGATGAACTTGGGCGCCCCGATCAGGCCTTTGATGTGCTTCAGGTGGCGGGCACCAACGGGAAGAGCTCGACCGTGCGCTTCACCGAGGCGATCTTGCGCGGCGAGGGGTGCCGGACGGCGCTCTACACCTCGCCGCACCTTGTTCGCTATCCGGAGCGGATGGAGATCTGTGGCCGCGTGGTTGCCGACGACGCGTTCGCTCACGGCGTCTCCGCAGCGGCCGAGGCGGGTCGCAGGGTGAACGCCCGTCGTGTGAAAGAAGGGCGGCAGCGCTATACCATCACGCCGTTCGACCTGCTCACCGTAGCCGCGCTCGTGGCATTTGCCGAGGCGGGCGTCGAGGTGGCAGTCCTCGAGGTCGGCCTCGGTGGCCGATGGGATGCAACGAGCGCCACGAACCCGGTGGGCGTTGCGGTGACGGGAATCGGTCTCGACCATATGCGCATCTTGGGTAACACGCTCGCGGAGATTGCCGCAGAAAAGGCTGCCGTGATCAAGCCGGGTCGCTTCGCGGTGCTCGGGGAGGGAACGCACGAGCCGGAGGTGCAGCAGGTGATGGGTGATCGCTGTGCTGCCTGCGGGGTGACGCCCGTGGTTGTCCGCCACGAGGTCATTTCGCTTCCGCGCTTCATGGGCGACGATTTGGCGGTGCGCTGTCTTGCCCCGCGCGCGGCCTATACGGTGCGCCTCCCTAAGCCCGCTTACCAAGCACAGAACGTTGCCTGCGCCGTTGATATGGCCGAGGAGTATCTCGGGCGACCCCTCGACGAAGCGCTGCTCAATGCGAGCCTGGCCGCGTGCCCTACGCCCGGGCGCTTCGATGTGCTCGCGCGCAACCCGCTTCTCATGATCGACGCCT
>ULXG01041614.1_pt1 | contig 11827 bp, 10 predicted proteins | sample 1961141 | NCBI WGS metagenome assembly ULXG01 (sample SAMEA4835834, study PRJEB28245) | human gut metagenome | biome: gut microbiome; material: fecal sample | place: Denmark | collected 2008 | reverse complement strand
ATCGCCTGAATTAAGGATGATAATACGGCAATGTCAGCCATTGCAGAAACTCTATTCTGTACTCCCAAAGAATCAATGCCTGCTAAAAGGTTATCACCATACAGCAAGGAGTGGAAATTGGTTAAACTTTCTGATATATGCCAAAGGATTCAAACTAAAAATATAGGTAGACAATGCAGACAAGTTTTGACTATTGCGGCGCAATATGGACTTGTCAACCAAGAAGATTTCTTCAATAAGACTGTTGCAAGTGAAAATTTGGAAGGATATTATCTTTTACAGAAAGGGGATTTTGCCTATAATAAAAGTTATTCGGGTGATTACACATGGGGTGCAATAAAACGATTGGAACGGTATGATAAAGGCGTATTATCCCCTTTGTATATCTGTTTTCGACCTGATTCAAGCAAGGTAGATGCAGACTTTCTTGCACATTACTTTGAATCCAAGAAATGGTATAAAGGTGTTGCTGATATAGCAGGTGAAGGTGCAAGGAATCATGGATTACTTAACATTTCTGTGATTGATTTTTTTAATACAACTCACCGCATACCTAATATAGACGAGCAAAAACGTATAGCGAAAATTCTCAACTCGTTATCCTTAAAATTGTCTTGTGAACAACGCATTATGCAAAGTCTGGTAATGCAACGAAACTATTTATTACGCAATATGTTTATATAAACATCGTTTTCAGCAAGTATGTCCTTTGTCGAAACATATAATTATGTATCTGATTTTCATTGTGCAATTTGTTATCTATTGCATTTATGATTGCAAGAATGTGTGACTGTTCACGTTTTGTTGGAAGTGTTACCGTCATATCCAACCATTCTTCTACATTGATTGAACGTCCGTCACGAATACCGTATGTAACAAGTTTGAGTGACTTTATAAATGGTTTTGACGTAAAAAAATAGGAAAGATAACCATATACTACCATATCATGGGGGCGCAGGATTGTATATGCAGGACTGCATATTCCAGTTCTATCTGAAAAAGCAAAACCACCTTGAAATGAGCGAAGATGAACTACATAATCACCTCTGCGGACAATCTTATATTTACTGATGCTATCTTGCTCAAATTTAATGTCTATGTTTATATCGCTCCGTTCAATCATCCCCAATTCTTGACTGGCTGATAAAACATTGGAGTATGTAAGTTTCTTGTTCCTCTCATTAACCACATCAAAGAGCTGTCGAAAAGAAAAAGTTTCGCCTTTCGTAGATGAATAGAGTTTATCTGCAAGGGCTGACTTTAATTTCTTCAAATCCTCAATGATTTTGTTTTGCAGCTCAATACGTTTTTCAATCAGAGAAAGGAATTTCTGTATTTTTGATTGTTCATTTATATCGGGGATATATACTTTTATCTTCTTCAAATCGGAGGTACTAATACTTGCTTGATTTACGGCTTGTTTTGCTAAAATTTGACATTTACGTATGAAATGGGTATTATTTATGAGGAAAAAGAAAAATTTAGAATCGACATTGTTCTTACAACGAAATAATAACAAATTCATCCCATGATATAAAGGTTCTTCTGCACTATAATATGCGGTCTTTCCTATATGCTTTAGGCTATTGATATGGCTAAAAAGAATGTCACCATATCGCATTATATAATGTTCTATTTTTTGAGGAGTAGAACAATGACCAACTTTTGTATAGTCTATACGTCCTGTTGATATTGTTTCTATACGGGACATCGGAACGCCATCTTTATCATTTGTGTTATAGGTCGCTCCATTCTCCAATCTTTCAAGATTACTTGCAAAAAGTACTTCTTTCCATTCATCCGTAAACTCCGGAAATCGCAAAGCCGGAACATTAAGGACTTTCTTATCTTTATTGTCTGCCATAGTCATTACTCTTTAATTTTGTTGATAAGTTCGGTTGCCGTGATGTCACGCATTAGGGTAAAGCCAAACCACTTTTTACCCAAATCTTTGATGGATGCTCCTATGTGGTAAACCTCATCGTCCACAAGCAAGAAGCGGTCATGCGCTTTATTAAATAGCTTTATCTCTATGAGTGGATATTGGGCATTGTGACGGTCAACATCCAACTGAAACTGGCTACTGATACGTTGTGTGTAGATGGTTGCCGTCACTCCGTTCTCCCTCTTGTCAAGCAAGGTAAGCACGGTGTCATCCACATAGTTATCAATAAGCACGATTGAACGTTTGGCCTTTCGCATCAAATCAGACACGAAACGGTAAGCGTCAAACACTTGTCCATCATAGAATATGCCTTGTATGGGTGGAATGTTTGCGTCAAGTCGCTTGAAAACCTCGTCAATGCGCTTGTCCGTTATCTCTTGATGCTGTTTCATTTCCAGTTGATGGTATTCTATCGTTTCAAGCCGCTGGAACAGTTGAGCATTAGTGGCAATGAAACGGCGCATGGACACAAAGGCTCGCATAATGCGGATATTCACATCTACGGCAGTTTGTGATTTCAAGACAGAGCTAAGCATGGCAATACCTTGTTCTGTAAATGCGTAAGGCAATCTTCTGTCGCCGCCCCAACTTGAAGTCACATTTTGTGATTTCAAGATTTCAACGTCCTCTTTGCTGAGTTGAAACATGAAGTCATCTGGGAATCGCTCACTGTTTCGTTTTACAGCTTGGTTCAACACTCTGGTTTCCACACCGTATAACAGAGCCAAATCCCTGTCAATTATGACTTGTTGGCCTCTGATTACCCGAATCATCGGCTTTATGTCAATAACCTCTGGTAACTGGCCGCAATTTGCGACCTGTTCGCTTGCCTTACCCTCTATCTTTTCCCTGTCTTTCGCCATAGCTTATAAACCTTGATGTCGCAATTTGCGACTTCAAATTACACATTCAGAATTATACAATTCCCAACTCTTTCAGATATACGTCAATCTCCTTATCCAACTCGGCACGTTTAGCCTCTAATTCTTTGATTTCCGCCATTACTGCCTTAATGTCAATCGGTTCTTCTTCCTCAAACGTATCAACGTAACGAGGGATGTTCAGGTTATAATCGTTGTCGGCTATCTCTTGCAGCGTGGCAAGGTGACTGTACTTTTCTATTTCCTTACGGTCACGATAGGTTTCGACTATCTTTTGGATGTGTTGCGGACGAAGCTTGTTTTGGGTTTTGACTTTCTCAAACTCCTTGCTGGCATCAATGAACAGGATATTGTCATCCTCCTTACGGCACTTCTTCATCACAAGGATGCAGGTTGGTATGCTTGTACCATAGAAGATGTTGGCTGGCAAACCGATAATAGCATCTATATAGTTCTTCTTCTCTATGAGGAAACGGCGGATTACACCCTCTGCATTGCCACGGAACAATACACCATGCGGAGCTACGCAAGCCATCGTGCCACCCTCATTCAAGTGGTAAATCATGTGGAGGATAAAGGCGTAGTCGGCTGTTTTTTTCGGCGCGAGCCGTCCGGCCTTGCTAAAACGGTCATCGTTATTGAACTTGTCTGCGGCACTCCATTCTGCAGAGAAAGGAGGATTTGCCACAACCGCGTCAAACTGCGTATCGCCAAAGGCATCCCATTCTAATGTATCACCGTTCTCAATCTTGAAGTTGCTGAACTTGATGCCGTGCAGCAGCATATTCATCCGGGCAAGGTTGTAAGTGGTCGGATTCTTCTCTTGTCCGTAAATATCCACCGCGTGACCGACCTTTGCCGCACGAAGAAGCAACGAGCCGCTACCGCAAGTCGGGTCGTACACATTGCGAAGCCGCGCATGACCGATAGACACGATTTCTGCCAATATCTGACTGACCTCTTGCGGAGTATAGAACTCCCCGGCTTTCTTTCCGGCTCCAGCAGCGAACTGGCCAATCATATACTCGTAGGCATCGCCAAGAATATCTATCTCATTCGAGGCTTCCACGCCAAACTTTATATCATCCAATGCCAACAGTACATTGCTGACGAGGGTATTTTTGTCATCAGCCGTCTTGCCCAGCTTGGGTGAAGCAAGGTCTATATCAGAGAACAGACCACCGAAATCTTCCTCACTGTCATGCCCCAATGTGCTGTCCTCAATCCGCTTCAACGAGCGTTCAAGGATGGGCAATATGTTCTCTTTCTTCTTTATCCGGTCTATCACCGATGAGAAAAGGTAAGTCGGTTCGATAAAGTAGCCGACACCCTCCAAGCATTGCTTTTTCAGTTCCTCTTGTAACTCGGCGGCATCTTCACCCTCCATATTCCACAAGTCTTTGAATGACACTTCATCATCCACCAAGGCATTGTTGGCGTATGCCTCTATCTTCTCCGAAAGGTATTTGTAGAAGATGAAGCCCAAAGTGAAATACATGAAATCACTGGCCGACATATTGCCGCGCAACTTATTGGCTACTTCCCAAAGTTGGTCGCGGAGTTTTTGTTGTAATTCTTCGCTCATATTCTAATCTAATTTTTCTATGTTATAACCCAATTCCGCAGACAAAGACACAATGTCGTTAAAATCAATACGACATCCTTCTCCCACTTGTGTACTAACCAAGAAATCCACTCCATCGGAGCTTGTTAAAGGAGACTTAAAATGCCATCTTGTATTTTTTGATTTATCGAAAGAATCTTGTTGCTGTTTCTTGACTCTATCAACAGACATAATCAAATTAGGTATTCTTTCATCAAAGAATGTCTCAATTTCTTTATATGTCAAACTCCTTTCTTTGATGTATTGTCTTATAACTTCAACCATACAACCATTTTTATAAAATTCGCCTTTCCCGTTTATCGTAAATTTTTCCCGTTTCCCCTTACGTTTAGCTATGTCTTGAATAGGCTTGTTGTGGCACTCTTCAGGTTTGTTTTCGTTATACTCTGTTATAACTGCGTCATCTATTGCTTGTGCTATATCTCTAAAAATATCTAATGCTACTTTCGGAGAAACGTTGAAAAACTCTCTATTTTGTCGAATACGAAGATGTGTAAATCTGTCTATATACTTATGTACAAGTTTTTCTACTTCATTATATTTTACGGTTCTAAATGTTGCATATATTTCAAAAGGCAAAGGTACTGCTGTATTATCAAGTTCCTTTGAGCGAACATCTACAGGACGTGAACTTTTGCCAATTTTTACCCAATCCTCACGAAAACTTGGATTGGTCAAAATATATACATATCCCGGTTCTTTATGCTGTTCCTTTTCCATAAAAAACTATTTCCTTAAACGTTCAACAACTATGGTTTCTGTGATTTGAATTGCTGGACAATTATAGGGATTATCTGTCAAACACTGATGAGGGTATTTCCCTCTATAAATATCTAATGCAATTACCATATTCCAATATGACGTTGGATAACAATTATACCCAGGGTCAAGACAGAATATATGAAACAGACCTTCATCGTCGCTTTCATATCCAATAGCCAAAACAGCATGTCCTCCTCCTTTCTTAAAGTCAATACCTAAAATAATGGGCATATCTTTATCTAAGACGGATTTTATCTGATTCTTAAAGCCATCTTTGGCTTCTTCCTTATCGCAGTTATAATATTCAGCACATACCGTATCACCAAAAGAACGATTTATCATTTTCTTGAGTTTGTCAAAATAGAGACCATTCCTGACCAGTCCATGCTTATCAAAAAACTCATGAAAAAGTTTCACTACTTCGGGAGACTTTTTAATTTTGTCATATAAGTCTTCCAACTCATTTCTTCTCACACACCGCAAAATAAGAAGATTCATCATAAGCGTGTATATGGAACATGCACCATCAATTTCTCCTTGACGAAGATGGACGGGATAGAATTTCCTATTTTTAATGCAACATCCTTTTTCTGTTAGGTACAGACTGTTTAATAATTTAATCATATTCAATCCCAACTAAAAGTTCTTATTATGCTACGCAATCTATCCATTATCCTTGTCAAAGCCTTTCGGGTCTTAATCAGTCCGAGGTGCTTCTCTTTGAGCGCCTTTTGTATGATTTCCGGCTGCTCTTTTTGCAGGTAGTCATACTCTTTCAAGTAATGGTCGAGCACATCCGAAGAAAGCCCCTCGTCCTGTGCCAAAGAGTTCACGGCTTTTTCACGTTCTGTGGAGATATAGCGGTTCAAGCGTTCCTCCAGTTCGCTTGTACCGTCCGCCTTTTGCCGTCGCGCCATGAAGTTCTCCTTATCCTCGTCCACATTCTTTTGAATGAAGCCGTCAATGAGTTTCGCCTTGTTACGCATTTCGGCATCCTTTATCATCGTGTCAATGATGTTCTTACGCCGCTCTGCATAGTCCGTGCTGTACGGGTCAAGGTTGGCAATCAATTCGAGGATATAAGCCACATTGATAATGTCGCTGTGCAGAAGTTCAAGGCAGAAATCCACATCCTCCAACCGTTCATCGCTTGGCGTTTCATCGCCGCCGCTTGGAGAGGCTGAAGGCATATCCGACGGAACAAACGTGTCGTGAATGTCAAGGTACTTGCTTCGGAAGTCCATGAACTGCTGTTCGGTCATACCGAGGTCGTCCGCATCATCGTTGTAATCTTCGTATATCTGAATTTCAGCGTGTTTGCGGATGATGTCACGGAAAGCCAGTACAAAGTCTTTCTTGTCCTTTTCGCTCTGCAACAGGTCTATGCTGCTTGGCTCGGGGTATTTCTGCAAGAAGTCCGTTGCCAACTGTTGGTATTCCTTTTTCACTTCCTCAAACGGCGGCCGCACGATTTCTTCGGGATTGTTGGAATTGCTGAACAGTCTGATGGCCGTATCGACATTGCTTTTCAAATCGCGGAAACATATAATCTTGCCGAAACGCTTTTTCTCATTCAGTACACGGTTGGTTCGGCTGAATGCTTGCAGCAATCCATGATACTCCAAGTTCTTATCCACATAGAGCGTATTGAGCTTCTTGCTGTCAAAGCCCGTAAGGAACATACCCACGACAAGGCAGAGGTCAAGCGGTTTCATATCCGCCCGTTTCTTTTTCATGCGCAGGTTGATGTCATCGTAGTAGGCTCGGAAATTCTCAGTGGTAAAAGCTGTGCCGAACATTTCATTGTAGTCATCCATGATGGCTTGCAGTTCGTCCGCCTCCCCTGTGCTTTCACTGACATACTGCCCCGTATTCATTCCCGTCTGTTCATCGTCCTGGCTGCTGTTGGCAGCGTATGTAAACACTGCGCCGATACGGATTTTAGGCTTCAACGACTTGAATATCTTGTAATAGCGGATAAGCATTGGTACGGATTGCACGGCAAACAGCGCATCAAACTCACCGTCAAAGGTTGACTTATTGAAATTATTAAGGATGAATTTTGCTATCTCCTCCATGCGGTTGGCATTGCCCTTTTCCACTTCTTCGCTTCCGTGATAATACTCCACAAGGAAGCCAAGCACGTTTTCATCGGCTATGGCATCCTTTATGAGGTATTGGTGTAGGCAGTTACCGAATATCTCTTTGGTGGTATGCCCGTTAATGGCATTCTCCGTGAAGATGGGCGTACCAGTGAAGCCGAACACTTGGGCGTTGTCAAAGAACTTCATTATGCGCTTGTGGCTTTCCCCGAAGTGGCTCCTGTGGCACTCGTCGAATATCATCACGATACGGGAGTGACGTATGGCCTCAATCTTGTTGCTATACCACGTTTTGCTGACTGCGGCGTTGAGCTTTTGGATAGTCGTAATGATTATCTTAGAATTGCTGTGCAACCGTTTCACCAGCTCATCCGTGTTGTCCGTGCCGTCCACCGCACCCGGCTCAAAGGCTTCATATTCCGATTGGGTTTGGGTGTCAAGGTCGTGACGGTCAACCACAAACATTACCTTATCCACATCGTCCAGTTCGGAAACAAGCTGTGCCGCCTTGAATGAAGTCAAGGTCTTTCCGGCTCCTGTTGTATGCCATATATAGCCGTTGTCGTTGGAGTTCTTCACCTTATCCAATATCTTCTCCACGGCATAGAACTGGTACGGACGAAGCACCATCAGGCACTTGTCGCCCTCATGCAGCACGATGTATTTTCCTATGATTTTGCCGAGCGTACATTTCTCCAAAAATGCGGCTGCAAACTTATCCAATTCATTGAACGGCACATTGGCTGCGTCCGTCCAGTTGAACGTGAACTTATAGCCTCCGTTTGGATTGTTGGCGAAGTAGCGTGTGTTGACACCGTTGGAAATCACGAACAGTTGAATGTAATCAAACAACCCGTGATAAGAAGTCTTATGATAGCGTTGGATTTGGTCGTATGCCACCCTTAACTCTACGCCCCGACGTTTCAATTCAATCTGTACCAAAGGCAGACCGTTTATAAGAATGGTCACATCGTAGCGGCACTTCTTACGCCCTTCCACCGTGATTTGGTTGGAAACCTGAAATTCGTTCTGACACCACTGTTGACGGTTAAGGAACTCCACCCAGATGCGTTTGCCGTCCGCCGTGTCAAGCGGATAAAGGTCGCGGAGCTTCTTCGCCTTTTCAAAGCGTGTGCCTCCTTCAAGGTAGATGAGTATCTTGTCAAATTCCTCATCCGTAAATTCGGTACGGCCATGCTCTGCCAACCGCTTATGGTTGTGTATCTCCAACTGCCGCTTGAAATTGGCTTGAAGATTCTCTTCCTCGGCAATCTGGACATATTCATAGTCCATTTGCTGGAGCGTGGCGATAAGTCCGGCTTCCAATGCCGCTTCACTTTGTATAGACATATTCCTGTTCTGCCTTTTTGTGTTACTTATTATCGTTCAGACTTCTGATAATCTCAATGCCCAATGCGTTTTCTATCTTACAGATGGTTTCCAACGACATATTCTTTTTGCCTTTCAGCACTTTGGATATGTATTGCTGGGTGCAGTTCATCTTTTCGGCAAGCATCTGTTGCGTCAAACCGAGTTCCGTCATCCGTTTTGACATGGCGGTGGCAATCAACTGCGAATATTCCGCCCAATCCTTTTTATCCTGTTTCACATCAGTTTCCTGCCTTACAGCTTCCAAAGCCATACAAGGCATTTTATCTGTCGTTGTATTCATTGAAAGATTACCTTATCTTGTCTGAATGCAAAGGTAATACAAATATTCAAGAAAGCACAACCAACGAGTTGTGTTTTTGCAAAAATGTTTTTCTTCTCCATAAATTTGAATAATTATAGGGGGCGTTGATTTAGCGCCCCCTAAACAACTTCCACTTCAAACATAGGGGGATGTCATTTCAACACCCCTTGTTTGAACTATCATTCAAGTTAGAACACACCGTTTGTCAGGTTCATTGCTTCAACTTTCTTTTCCATGTTCACCTTTGCGTAAACCTGCGTGGATGCGATGCTGCCATGCCCCAAAATCTTGCTGACCGAGTAGAGTTCTGCACCTGCCGTTATCGCCAGCGTTGCCGCCGAATGGCGGCTGCTGTGATAAGTGAAGTCCTTTTCTATCCCTGCCTTGTCCTTGATGCGGCGCACGTATTTCGCCACGTTGTCGGGCTTCTTCACCAACGGGAAGATGATGCCGTCCTCTCCGTTTTCGGGTCGTGCCGGAAGCAACGAAAGAGCCAACGCATTGAGCGGCACGGCAACAGGCCGTTTGGTTTTGTGCTGGATGACCGACACCGTTTGTACGCCGTTCACGTCCTTGATGTCACTCCACCGTAGCCGTTGCATGTCACCGAGCCTAAGCCCCGTCATGCACGAGAAGCCGAAAGCCCTCTGCACCACTTCTTCCATATAGGTTTGCGGCTGTACGGCAAGAAAGCGTTTCAGTTCGTCAGCCGTCAAGTATTCACGGTGTTTGTCCGGCGCATGAAAACGCTCCTCCCTTGTAAGTTCCTGAACGGGATTGAAAGTCATTAGACCGTCACGTATGGCTTTGTTGAAAATAGCCTTTACCGTTTCCTCAAACAGCACGAGAGTATAAGCCGCCAGCTTGCCACCATTTGCCTTTATCTGTTTTCGGTTGCTGTAATTGCGCATATATCCAAACAGGCCACATACCAAGTCCCTATCCACGTCTTTCAACAGAATATCCGTTTTCTTGGCTCGTTTCAAATAAGCCTCAATCCGTCTGCGCACAACATCCTTGTGCTGTATCATCTTTTTGCAGTTGCCGTTCAGTATTGCGCACTGTACATAATCACCGCACCACTGGAGCCAGGTCATGGACTTGGCCGCTCCGTATTCTTCCCCCTTTTTCTTTTTCTCGAAAGACGGAGGGGTTAAGATGCGTTGCGCTTGTATCTCCTGCGCCTTTCGGTAGGTCTGCTCGTTTAGCACCATTGCATTGGGCGCATCATCGGGAACAAGGTATAGATGCAGGTTCTCCCTCTTGCGAAAGCCTGTTTCATAGTATTCCAGATACAGACTGCGGTTCCCGGCTGTCAACATTCTCACTTTGATTTCTACTTTCATAAAATTCTTCCTTTCTATTTTGGGTTATACAAACATATTGTTCACGAGGTTCATCGTTTCGATTTTCTTCTTATCCACTATCTTGGCATAGACTTCGGTCATGCGGATGCTTCGGTGTCCGAGTATCTTGCTCACCGTATAAAGGTCTGCGCCGAGGGTCAGCAACAGGGTCGCCGCCGTATGCCTGCTGCAATGGTAGGTGATGTGCTTCGTGATGCCAGCCTCCTGCATCCATTCGCCCAACACCACTTCCACCGTGGTAGAGGTGATGCGCAACTGGTGAAATACCCTTTCTTCGTCCTTTGACTTTCGGGGCATCCATTTCAAGGCTTCGTTGGAGAGCGGTATCGTCACCGTATTCTTGGTTTTCACTTGTTGATGTTCGATGTAAAGCGTCTTTCCGTCCGCCGCCGTGTGTATCTCGCCCCATTTCAAGGTCATCATGTCGCTGTACCGTAACCCTGTGAAGCAGGAAAACAGAAATGCCTTTTTCACAATGTCGTAGCGGCACGGTGTGGCCATCAGTTGGCGAAGCTCCTCAATGGTCAAGAACTCACGCATGGCGCTCAACTTCTGCGGCTTCTCCTTTGTTTCCAACAGTTTGAAAGGATTGCGGTCTATCAGTCCTTCGCTTACGGCCTTGTTCAGCGCGGCTGCAAGGCGGTTCATGAAGATGCGGCAGGTCGTACTGCTCAACGTCTTTTTGCCTTGGTTGAACGTGCAGGTTTTCAGAAAGGCGATGAAGCCCTTGCAGAAATCCTTGTCAACCTCTTTCAGGGCGAGGGTTGGCTTGCCTATATATAATAGGTATTCTTCCACCCTTGCCTGTGCGTTTCGCTTCGACCTCATGCTGACCGGGCTTAACCCGTTTTCCTCGGCGGTGTACTTCGCCACCCATGCGCTGAGCGTCATCCGTGCCTTTTTCACGTCCTCCCAGTTCACAAGACCCTTTTCCTGAATGTCGAGGATGCGTTGCGCCTTTATTTGCTCTGCCAGCTTGCGCGTGTTCCTGTTCTGCAACTTGGCGGCGGCATCCGTTTCAGGCACGAGGTAGAGTTTCAGACCCTCTTTCTTCCTTGCGCCACGATAGTACATGTCAAGATACAGGCTTACATTGCCATCGTTGAGCCTCTTTTCGCGTATGCGGACAGGCTCCTTGATTTTGATTTCTTTCTTCTTTCGTCCCATTTTCTTTTCTGTGTTATCCGATTCTTGGATTTGTTACTATATTGTTTATCAGTCACTTGCAAGCGTTACAAAGGTAATTAACGGCGGGACAAAAACGGGACAAAAAACGTGCTTTTATATCCCAAATTAGGCAAATATAACTATCCAATCAAAAAACGGCCTACAGTCATAACTAACTATAAATCAGTGCTATTTAACCGATTAAGTTAGATATGTTTTCCAATGGTTTTACCCGTCTGGAGTAATTGGTGGATATTGCAGATGTGCATGGCGCTGGCCGCCCTGT
>ULXG01031069.1_pt1 | contig 11836 bp, 7 predicted proteins | sample 1961141 | NCBI WGS metagenome assembly ULXG01 (sample SAMEA4835834, study PRJEB28245) | human gut metagenome | biome: gut microbiome; material: fecal sample | place: Denmark | collected 2008 | reverse complement strand
GATTTTTTATTTTGTCAAGGTACGGATGATTACCTACTTACCTATGAACTGCTCATCTTCAGGCAATTTATCGTAATCAGATTTTTTCCCTTGATAAAAAAAATTTCCAATAATATCAGATAATTTCCTGGTTTTTTCAAGCCATTCTTTTGGAAGACACGGCGTGCTTCCTTTTGTCAGTTTCAGCTCATTTAAGCGCAACAGGTAGCGTTCACCAATCATTTTATATTTGGATAATATTTGATCAATAACTTGTGGTTGATTGGCAAACAGAAAAATATCATCAACATATCGAAATGCAACATAATCGGTATTATAAATAATGTTCTCTTTAGATAGGGAAACGGAGATTACACTGTCAATATGCTGCAATAAAACCTCAGCCATCATTCTGGAGAATTCAGGGCCAACAACAATACCATTTGATGACCGTCCATTTATGTTTTGAAGTATTCGATCTATGGTGACAAGTAAATGAGCGTTGCGGGCATCCTTTGCATCAACAACATTTCTTTCTATAATCCATGTAAATGCGTGTGTGTATATGCTGTCAAAGCAAGCCTTATAGTCGAGTTTTGCATAATATTTATACAGAAAGTTACACATTCGCCATATCTTTGAATCAGCAAACGAATTTATGGATTCAAAAGGCCCGATTTTAAAATAATTTCCAGCTTGTTGAATAACTCCGCGTCCTGCACGAAAGGCCTGGTCTTGAAAGTATTGTGTCACTTGCCCAAACTTTGCTTTATAATATAAATCTGTGCTTTTTTTGTGATAGCGAATAGAGTAGTCATGATGTTTTTCAAAATAGTTCAATATATCTTTTTGATAACATTCAATAAAAAGAAACAGATTTAAAGCAGAAAGCGGTTGAATGACACTCATTTCTCTCATTGTGTCAGTTCCCTTAAGAATTTTGTATTTTAAAGGCTTTGTGCTCCATCCATTTTCAAACATTCTGGAACTGCTCTGAGCTTTATTATGCTTAATTTCTTGAATAAGATCGTTTAAGATTTTTTGATTTTCTTTTTGCAAGAGAAATGTGTACAGTTGAGAAAAAGAAAACAATTCCGATATTTCAACAGGCAGTAAATCCGTCAGAATATAATCCAGCTTATTTCTCTCTAAGCCACTCCACCCCATTGACTTTTCCCTCCATCTTTTTTATCATAAGAGAGCAGACAAATTGTTTGCAGTGCAGAAATGCACACACATCATCGGCACAATGCTGAAATCAGCTTTGCTGAGGAAGGACATTGTGTTTAGAACATAGCTGCGGCAAATGTTCCGGAACGGCAAGGGCAACCTTGCCGTTTCGTCATTTAATACCCAACCCGAACTTTTATTAAATACTCTCTAACAAGAGTGCCATAGCCCCGTCGTTTTCCACTTGCATCAGTATTGTTGATTCCAATCTGCCTGCACAAAGCCACGAGTGATTTATAGTCATATCCAATACGATCAACAAGCAAAATGGTTTTATTGGCTTTCATATTTCCATATAAGTTATAACCACAATTTAAGTTAGCGCCGCCCATCAGAAAATAAGGTTTACCAATCTTTGCTCTGTCAAACGCATCGTCAATCATATTCTTCAAATACTGTTCTGTATTAGTTTCGATAAGCCCAGTATCTAAAAAATATCGAAGCTCTCCATAATTTGAAATAAATCCTTTTACTCTCCAGATATTTGAACGAAATTGTCTTGTCATATAGACTTCGCGTGAGGAGAATGCGGCTATTCTATGCCGTAATAACTCTATTTTATTGTAATCTGGCGATAATGGGTCCGTGTAAGAAGAAATCAATCTATCAATACGCTCTTTATATTTTTTACGCTTATCATCAGTAATGCCATATTTAATTTCAATTTTGGCTTTACTATTCGCTGAAAGCCAAAATTCATAACCAAGAAAGTCTACAGAGCAGCTTCCGTTTAGTATTTTTCGGCGAGAAATATACTTAAATTTTTTCTTGTTAAATTTTGTATGGCATTTGGGCGCTTGTATAGTTTCATCATGAAATATATTTAAAAGAACAGTTTCCATTTTCTCATGAACTTCCGTTTCCTCCATGTGCTCGTTGAGAATCAGAATGCTATCATCTATATATCTTTCATAATATATAATGCCGTTCGAAAAAAAAATCTGTTTGACAGCTTCATCAAAGTATCCAGCTATAATTTCTGCGATTGCATTTGAAGTGCAAAGTCCCGCATATGTATATTTAGTTGAATAAGTAAATGCTTTTATCAAATCAAGCTCGTGTCGATCAAGAATATTGTATTTTAAGTATTTTTCGAAAACATAAATAGACGAAACGGAATTAAAGTAATCTTTAAAATCAAATTTTACAATTGTAAAATCCGACATCTGAATCGTAGCAGAAAGAGCACTGAAAAGCGTCCGGGTTGTTTTATTTCGGTTAGGATATTTTATTTTAAATGTTCTATCCAGAATTTGTTTAATGCTTTGACATAGGATATTTTCAGGTGAATATAAATCATCATATTGTTTAACCAGACGCTTCTTACCGCTTTGATTTAATATAAGCGATTTCGAATTTTCAAAGTTAAATGTAGCGTTATTAAGGGCTTCCTTTATATCGAAAATAATTTTTTCTTGTTCCGCAACAGATTTAGGCGGAGTACCTTTATCGAGAGCTATAGTCCTTTTTACAGCACGCTCAATCTCTTTTTCAATGCTCATTTTTCTTCCCTCATATAGAAAATGTACTTTACAAGCACCTGACAGGGTACATTAATTATTGTACATCTCTCCTTGGCAATTGCTGCTATTGAAGCTAAAAACACTGCAGCTGCATAATAATTCCTAATACTACGTCAATCGCCTGAATAATCTCTTCCGGATTTTTCTGATATTTTATGCAGTCTTCAATCTCGTCAAAAGAACGAAAGAATATCTGTATCCCCTTCAGCAGTTCCAGCTTCTCGCCTGCCGCATCTCTTTTCACTTCCTTCACGAGAGGCTCCAGGAAAGTAATAAATTCATTCCATATCTGCCGCAGCTGTTCCACTTGCTCTTCTACAAAATTTTTCAGATTAGCAATACACTTTTCATCGACTTCCTCTTGCATAACCTGCCAATACCGCTGAAGATATACCCTCATTTCACTAAGCTTCTTTATTCCGTTCGTCCATCTTTTTTCGGTTCCTTCAGAATCCATCCTTTCTGCTAACACAGTCTCAATTTCACACGGAAACATTGGCTTCGCGATCTGCTCCTTCTCTGTATCAAAAACCTTGTAGAAGGGTATGGTATATGCTACAGGAAAATATACTCCCCTGATAACCGGAACATATGCCAGCTCCAACGGCTGTGTTTCCACATACCATCTATCACTGTTCCAGAGGACAGCATTCGTAAATACATTTCTAAGCTTTAATACAGTGTCTGTATATTCCTGCTCCAGCGTCCTGTCTTTCAGCATATTATACTCTGCAAGCAGATAAGCATACTTCTCTGTTTTCACCATCTCCGCATGAATGGCCGCCGCTGCTTTCACGAGCGTATCCTGAAAATAATTCACTCCCTTACGGTACCTTTGCCTGGCATCATAAGCCACTGCCTGGCCTCTGGGCGGATAATCGAGTACATGCCTCCATACATTTATCAGGGTAAGAACCGTTTCTGTCTCCTGCTGTGCAAACATTTCAGGAAGCGAGCTATATCTGGCAAACAACGAATTATATTCTTCCTGAAAGCCCACCAGCGCCTTAGCCGCAGAATACAGATTAAACATCGCAAGTCTTGGATTCTCTATTGTGTCAAAATTTTTCTTATGAATCCTTGCCAAAAGCACCTCCGCAAACTGCCAATAGAAATTATCTAGCGATGTATATACATCATTCAGGCCTTTTCTGAACTTTTCATATTTCTTTACAGAAAGCAGCTTGCGCATCGTATAATACTCTGCATCCGGAAGATTTGTCTGCCCCTCAGAATAAAGACAATATGGATCTACGGCTGCCCGAGGAAGGCGATTTTCAGCAAATGTGTGCACTGAAAAAATATTAATTCCCTTTTCAACGTTTTTCCATCTGGCCTTTGTGTACCGGCCCTTTTTATAAATATCATCGATCAGCTGAATGGTTGACGAAATCAACTCGCAGGCATTAGCTCTCAGTTCATCAATTTCCGCCACATACTGCTACCATGTCAGCGGCCGCATACTGTAATCTATTCGTATCTTTACCCATCCGTTTAATTCTGTCACCCATGCATTGGGCCTGTTGCTTTTGTGGATATGAAGCTTCTGATCCATGGCCTTTATTCCCTGATCCCGTAAGAGATCCACACCTATCAGCTTAATATCAATATATTCCTTATCAGGATATATCTGCTTCAGGATATTCAGTAATTTCATGCGCCAGTAATGATTTACACTTTTTATTTCGTCAGAATCCGTCTTTTCTGTAATCATTGGTGGGATAAATTTACACGCTACTGTATCTTCTGTCTCCTTAAATGAAAGTAATTTCCATTCACTGATGAGACGCTTTGCCATTATGCTTATCGAAATTTGACCGCTTTTTTCCAGTTCTTTATACTCCAAGAGGCCTCGAACCGCGTCAGCTGAAGCCTGAAGCCCTCCTTTGCATATACATGCTGCTATATCATCCGCAGAAAATGGCAGATTAACTCTCGTTTCCCGCTTAGCCATCCAAAATAAGGCATATCCAAATGCAGTTCGCTCCTCATCTGTTTCAGGCAATGTCTGAGGATACACGGAATTTTTTATAAAGCAATCCGTCGCCTGGTATTCCACCGAAATTGAAGTCAGGCATGCCTTCACTTCGTCAATCGTCTTCTGCAGCTCTTCCTTTTTACTAAATACCGAAAGTTCTTTCATCCTGTCTGCAATAAGCTCTCCTGATCTCTCTATTCCTGAAAGATCAAGCGGCAGAAAGCAAAGCCATACTTTGCCATGCTTTTTAATAAAATCTCTGATAAAGTCCAGATTATTCTCCACATAGCGCTTTGCATCCAGCCACAGCATTGTTTTAACTGCGTCGGCGTAACCCAGCCAGTCATAAAACTCAAGCCGGGAAAAATGCAAGACATCCTCCAGACAGTATTTTTCACTTGAAAAATACTCCAGCAAAATAATTCTTACATTTTTCGAGGCCACACAAGACAAGGTCTTAAATGTTATATCCTGCATATCTGTGTATATCTGGCTCTGCAGGATATCAAAAACTATCTGAGCACGCACCGGATGCATCGCCTCGAGTTTATCCTTTCCCACTTCCCGAATCAGATACTCATCCTTCAGACGTCTTACAGCCGCCTGCATAGATGCACATGGGACAGCATTCTTAAGGCGTTTTATATTGACACTGCATCCCAAACGTCCCGCATAGCAAACGATCTGAAGCAGCTCCAGCCATTCATCCGGCACCCTTTCCAGAAGCAGTGCATCAAGCTGGTTTTGAAGACGCTGCTTCAAGGTCTGATTATTGGTAAGCAGATACATAAATTCAATTAACGGCCCCTGAGCGCCAAAAGACTGCCATGCTTCTTCAAAGGTTCTATGCGCAAAATGAGGCTGTGTTTTTGTAAGCTCATCATAAATATATTCTGCTTCGTTTTTTGATAAATCCAATTCAATGACTTCATATTGAACAGCTTTTCCATTCATCGGCGTAGCATTATAATCTTCATCCCGAATGGAAATCAAAACAGGGGATTCCACTCCACGGGCCTGTAATTCCTGCAAAAGAAATGCCCAGAGAGTCTCTCCCGGCTGAACATCAATGTAAATGATAAGCTCTTTATTATGCTTGCCAAGTCCCTCTAACGCTGCTGCCAGATTCTGAGCCTGTTCTTCCGCAGCAATAGCACGCACACAAAACACACATTCTTCCGGATACGCGTCCATCAGATATCTGTAGCTTAACGCAGACTTTCCCTGCCCGGATACTCCTTTAATTACTACGGCCCTCTGTTCTTCCAGCTTTTCACATATCAGATCCAGCCAGTGGCTGCGCCGTAAATCCAGATTGCAGCGGATATGTTCCGGATGCGCAGAAACACCCTGACCAAATTCCTTCCGCAGTTCTTCTTCGCTGTTTTGTAACCGCAGATCACTCAACCTGACCAGCGATTTATGATATTCCTTGTAAAAGCCGTCCATCGCAGCGATGCTGACACCAACAGTATGCATCTGTTCCTGCCACATTTTCAGAGTCGTAAAGCCTTTGCTGGCAGAAAGTCTGGAGACATACTGAATCAGCAACTCTTTTGCCAAGTCAGGAACGCACATAACCTGTACATACGTTTTTATCTGAGCCAGGATATTTGCATTCAGTTGTTCAACATCTGCTTTCTCAAAGCGCAAAGAATCCAGCAGCCAGCATGTTTCCTCTTCTGTCAGTCCATGCTTCTCTTTGAGTCGTCTCAATACCCGCTTCTTTATTTCATCATTTCCCTGCTGTATCCCACACAATTCGCTTCCAAGAGTACCAAAATGAACAATTCTGACACAGTGAAAGCCCGGATTCAGACTATGCAGGCTGCACATCCGGCGGAAAAATCCCTCTCCACCTCTGGAAGTTTGAGATGCCGCCAGATCTGAAAGTGTCAACTCTGCAGAAAGATTCTTGATCTGAACAGCTTCCGTCACCATCCCCTTCTTTTTGATGACTAAATCCTCAATATCTTCCGGATAATACTCGGAACCATCCTCGTCCGTAATGATTCTGGATGCTATGTAGATTGTCTGAGATGAAAAACCTTTCCAGGCGGCCTGTGCGCCTGTATCTGATTTACTGAAGATATTTGCATGCACTGTTCTGTCTCCTGAAAAACACATTCCGAGCATTTCGATTCAGAAACTCTACTATTTTCTTTAGTCTTTGTCTGTGCGCTGAAACAGCCCTCTCCATTCCCTCTTGTTCACCATGCCGTTTGCCCAGAAAGGAGTCAACGAGTATGTAGGAATATTATTATAAAAAACGACCATCTGCTGAGCATCATTATAACCAAGTGCAGAAATTTTTACTCTTTTTTCATCCCATCTGTCTTTATATGTTTCTGCATCAATTTTCTTTGTAGACTCCAGAATTTTTTCTCCGACTTCAGACAGGCATCTCATCACAATTTCTCTTTGCTTTGGATTCTTCGAAAAAACGCCCGTATTTTCAAACAATTTATTTGACAAATCACGATTGTAACAAATTTCCACATTCGTGATTCCCAGTTTTATCAATTCTTCCTTAATGTAACCTTCAGAATTTTTATTGAAGCATAAATATCCAAGCACAATTTTTGTACTTCTGAGCAGACACTTATCGTCTTCACACAGCTCATTTACATGGTGCTCAACTGTTGTACGCTGTTCGGCCGGAACGCCCATCAATTCCTGAAATATAGATATTACCTGTTTTCCCGAGTAAGCTCCATCGTCAAAAAAGCAGATGCAGTCATCTTTCTGCAACGTCTTAAGTGCATTATTCAAATTACTGTCGAAAGACAAGTTTCTCTTGCTTGGAACATCATTCATAAAATAGGCCAGATGCTGCGCGCTGTCAAATAATCCACCTAAAAGGACTACATGCACACTGCCACATGAAATGTTAAGCAGCTTATCTTTCACAAGACTGGAAAACTGCCTTGCAAAAGAATCCCTGTCCAAATAATAAGCATCATTCAAAATTTTAAGAAGCCCGTTCATCAGCAGCTTCAGTTCTTCAAAGGTTAATTCAAACTGCAAAAACTGGCGCAAAAAGGCTAACAGGCTCTCCCTGTTTATTTTACAGTTATTTACTCCCATAAAGCTCCGATACTTTTCCAGTATCTGTTCTAAAAGATCATTGTCATAAACCTTGGCCAGCAGCACATCGTCTTGCAGAATAAACAGTCTGTCTTTGTAATAATTTCTCTCCAGCAATTCGCCCCGTTTCTGATTTAAACGGGTTTTAGGCTGCTTGGAACAGATAGACGCATCCGAAGAAAGCTGCACAATCCCAAATTCAGTCACAACCTTTTCCAGGGCCAGATAAACCGGCAGTCTGTCCTTACAGTCTGTAACGAGATAAAATTGTTCCTGTTTTGAACGTTTTCCTGCTTCAATTGTATTCTGTTTTGTAAATTGAGAAGACCAGACGCAGTATCCTTCTCCATTTTCCACTGGAACTGAATCCATAGGCGTAAATTTTGAATATATAAACATAAATGCCGGAGAAGATAATGCTTCCAAAGAGAGCAGTCCACAGATCCGATGATATTCTTCCGTAAGTCTTGTGCAGAAATCATTATAATCATTTGATAAGGGGTCCTGCACAACTGTATTTAAAAAATCTTCTTTAGCTGCTTTGGGCGCAATAATGATATCCTGAGAAAAAGCTGCTGCACGTTTATAGAGATTTCGGTTTCTGATCCATCTGAATATCTGTGATATCTCATTCACCTGCCTTTTCAGCTTACGCTCCTGAACAGTCAGCAGTGCATATTCCCATTTACTGTTAAAAGAATCATCCGTCAATTCAAGTATATCGGCAAAATTAATCGATTTCTCATTTTTTAAGCTGTATATTTTCCTGAGAGCTATTCGAAACATAGTTTCAGCCGTAAGAACCTTATGGTGATAATATACGCTTTCATACATACTTGAACGCGCATTTGATAATTGAAAAAATACCTTTCTGGCTGAGTTTTTTATAGCCATTATTTTATACGGAACCGATCTTGTGGTCGTGTCTTCCCAGATTTCTGTTTTAGCAATGCCTTCAATACTCACCACATCCAGCTTCTGGATAATCCGTGCAATATCAACTGCAATAGGAACCTTCGTGCACGCAGAATCCCTGGATAAATAATCTAACTTATCAGCATCTATGGCACTGTTGATTACAGTGGAATACGGAAGAATATATTTATTTGTCGGCACCCCGATAATCAGACATGAAATAAATTCAGCCAGTTGCCTGTAATGACCGTCTTCCGTCAGCCTGGAGCGCTTCATATGGCGCGAAATAATTTTAAAAAGCCGCAGCGTCTCCGGCGAATGAACAATCATAACGCTGAGCAGTTCATGGAACGACACTTCCGCTGAAGTTTTTTCGCAAAAATATCCTTTTGCTCTTGTGATTTCGGCATAACGGGGGAAAGTATGATCATAAGAAAAGAACAATTCACTTACATGACTGAAAAACATATGGCCGGTATCATGAAATATGGCCGCAAGCCGGACTGTTTCTTCAGGATCAAAATGATCTTTATAGTCTAAAAACTCCTCATTGTTTAATATCCCATTTACCTTATCCGATATAACCCGAGCCATCCTGCCGGACACTTCGGTAACCCCTATCGTATGACTGAATCTGGAGCTGTCCGCATTGCAGTATACTACGCTGGCAAGTCCTAACTGCCTGATATGTCTGAGTCTTTGCAGCAACGGTGAATCCAGCACCATCATTTCAGCTGCGCTAAAGTTCACAGTTCCCCAGACAAAATCAAAAATATCCTTGTCTGAAAAACGACCTCCTCCCTGTTCGAGGCTATCATTGTATTCAGACAAGGATTTCTTCACAAATTCTTGAACCTCTTCGAATAGAGGTCTACACTCCTCTGACTGCAAAATATTAAGTACCTTCATGCCCCGCCTCCCTATGCATTAACAGGAATGTTTGCACCAGAACAAAATCTGTCCGCGCAGGTGCTGATAAAAGCGCCAGGGATTCCTGACCTGTTTTTGGCGATAATATATTCTGCGTCTTCGTAAGTAAGATCCAATACCCCAGTTACATACTCCGGATTGATAAAAGACAAATAACTCCCATTTTCCTGGGAAATAGCATCCCTAAATCTCTTATACACATTTTCAAAAGGATTCTTTATAAACAGCAGTGAAAGCTCATTGGATATGCTGCCCAGTTCATTTCTTTTATTCTTGAAGTAAAGAGCCATACTGTCTATTCCATTATAAAAATCCTCATTATCAAAAGGAATACTGTCTATCCCTTTAATTTTCAGATTTGCAAGAAATTCATCTACAAAGCGAATTTCTGAGTTATAAAGCATAAAATATCCCCTTTCCTCGGTAGGATTTACAGATCGCTCTACCTACTGTCTTCGGTTCCTGACATTTCTGCGTTACTAATATAGTATACCGCCAGGTAGCACAAAATGCAACAAAAGTCTCAAAATTTCCTCCACACCATCTTATCCACAACCCCGGTATAGCTCTGGATCAGCTTCACGACCTTCGTGCTCACGTTCTCCTCCACGTAATCCGGTACAGGAATTCCATAGTCTCCGTCCAGGTTCATCTGCACTGCGGTATCCACAGCCTGCAGAAGGCTCTTCTCGTCGATGCCGGCCAGGATGAAGCAGGCCTTGTCGAGGGCCTCCGGGCGCTCGGTACTGGTACGGATGCAGACTGCCGGGAAGGGATGACCCACTGAGGTGAAAAAACTGGATTCCTCCGGCAGGGTGCCGCTGTCCGAAATAACCGCAAATGCGTTCATCTGCAGATGATTATAGTCATGGAATCCCAGCGGTTCATGCTGAATCACCCGGCGGTCCAGCTGGAAGCCGGAAGCCTTCAGGCGCTTCCGGGAGCGGGGATGGCAGGAATAAAGAATCGGCATGTCATATTTTTCTGCCAGCCGGTTGATGGCGGTGAACAGGGACAGGAAATTCTTTTCTGTATCGATGTTTTCTTCCCGGTGCGCGGAAAGGAGCATATATTTCTGCGGCTGCAGACCCAGCTTTTCCAGAATATCCGATGCCTCAATCTCTTCCAGATTCTGATGCAGCACCTCTGCCATCGGAGAGCCGGTCACATAGACACGCTCTTTAGGCAGGCCGCACTCATGCAGATATTTTCTGGCGTGCTCGGAATAAGCAAGATTGACATCCGAGATGATATCTACAATCCGGCGGTTCGTCTCCTCCGGGAGGCACTCGTCTTTGCAGCGGTTCCCGGCTTCCATGTGGAAAATCGGGATATGAAGGCGTTTGGCCGCGATGGCAGACAGACAGGAATTCGTATCGCCCAGGATCAGGAGGGCATCCGGCTGAAGCCGCGTCATCAGCTTATAGGAACAGTTGATGATATTGCCTATGGTAGCCCCCAGATCGTCGCCTACCGCGTCCATATAGACCTCCGGGTCGTCCAGCTTCAAATCGTGGAAAAAGACACCGTTCAGGTTGTAGTCATAATTCTGGCCTGTGTGCGCCAGAATGCAGTCGAAATATTTCCGGCACTTTGTAATCACCGCGCTCAGGCGGATAATCTCCGGCCGGGTCCCCACAATAATCAGAAGCTTCAGCTTCCCATTGTCTTTAAAATGAATGTCTGCCTGATTTCCCATTGTATTTCATCCTCCGCTGGTTCTGTTCTTCACAAATTTTCTCTGTCCGGCTTATTCCACCGGCTCAAAATAGGTATCCGGACGCTCCGGGTCAAACTGCTCATTGGCCCACATCAGCGTCACCAGATTCTCCGTCTCTGACAGATTGATGATATTGTGCGTATAGCCCGGCAGCATATGCACGGCTTCTATCTTCTCTCCGGAAACTTCAAAATTCAGTACCGGATAGGGATTTCCCTGCTCATCCACGCCGATTTTTCTCTGCTGAATCAGGCCGTGGCCGGACACCACGATAAAAAATTCCCACTTGGTATGATGCCAGTGCTGTCCCTTCGTCACGCCCGGCCTGCTGATATTTACGGAAAACTGACCGCATTTCTCTGTCTTCAGAAGCTCGGTAAAGCTTCCCCGGGCGTCCACGTTCATCTTCAGAGGAAATGCCGCTTTTTCTGCCGGAAGGTAGGAAAGGTAGGTGGAATAGAGCTTTTTCGCAAA
>ULXG01052000.1_pt1 | contig 11984 bp, 10 predicted proteins | sample 1961141 | NCBI WGS metagenome assembly ULXG01 (sample SAMEA4835834, study PRJEB28245) | human gut metagenome | biome: gut microbiome; material: fecal sample | place: Denmark | collected 2008 | reverse complement strand
GCTGCGGATTTGCGAGCCGGTGTAAATACTGTATGGGAATTTGTAAGGAGAAAGCTCCAGACTTTACCCAGGTATCGGAAAGCCATAAGGCCGCATGCTGGCTTCATCATCCGATGGCAAAGAAAGTACTTGGAGTAGAGGAAATCAAGGAGGTGTTCCAGGATGAGTAAGGAAAACAGAGAAGTTCTGGTCCATGTGGATCATATGAAAAAGTATTTTCCGGTGCGAAAAAAAGGAGTCCTCAAGGCTGTGGACGATGTCTCCTTTAATATCTATAAAGGGGAGACCTTAGGACTTGTGGGTGAATCCGGCTGTGGGAAAACGACCTGCGGACGTACGGTTCTCGGACTTTACCCGGTTACGGAAGGGACTGTAGAGTATGCGGGGAAAAATGTGACAAATCTAAAGAAAAACGATCTTAACTGGTTTAAGAAGCGTGCGCAGATGATTTTTCAGGATCCATACGCATCTCTGGATCCACGTATGACGGTAGGGGATATCATCAAAGAAGGAATGGAGAATTTCGGTCTCTATCCGAAGAAAGAGGAAAGGGAAGAAAGAGTCTATGAGCTGCTTCGTCTTGTCGGACTGAATAAGGAACATGCAACCCGTTTTCCGCATGAGTTTTCCGGTGGGCAGAGACAACGTATTGGAATCGCAAGAGCACTTGCGGTAGATCCGGAATTTATCGTCTGCGACGAGCCGATTTCCGCTCTTGACGTATCCATTCAGGCACAGGTTGTCAATCTTCTCGTAAAACTTCAAAGAGAGCTTGGCCTTACATATCTCTTCATTGCCCATGACCTGTCCATGGTCAAACATATCTCTGACCGTGTCGGTGTCATGTATATGGGACATATTGTGGAGCTTGCATCCAGCAAGGAACTTTATGCAAACCCGCAGCACCCCTATACAAAGGCACTCTTAAGCGCCATCCCGATCCCGAATCCGGAGAAGGAGAAAAACAAAGTGGTGCTCCCGCTCGAAGGAGAAGTGGGGAGCCCGATCAACTGTGGTCCGGGCTGTCGGTTTGCAAGCAGATGCAAATATGCCACAAAGCGGTGCAAAACAGAGACGCCGGTATTAAAAGAGATCGAAAAAGAACACTTCGCAGCCTGCCATCTGTTCGATTAACGGACAGATGGGGGCGCCAAACCCCGACGGGAGCAGTAGGAACTGCTCCTTTTTTATGTGTAAATATACAAATAAATACATAAATTTAACGTTTGATAACAGGAATTTAACAATAAATAAATACAAAGAAAATAAGCTTTGACACGAAATTCCTGAGAAATACAAGAAAAATGGCAAAAAAGGATGGTTAAAATCCTTAACTTCTATTTAACAGTGCTCTTATATGTATTCAATATAAAGAGAATATAATCCCTTGTGTTGTAAAAGAAATGGGAGAAGAGGATATAGAAAAAGGAAGGAGAAAAAATCGTGTCAGATATTACATTGAGAAATGTATGTAAATCCTATGACAAAGAGCATTATGCGGTAAAAGATTTTAATCTGGATATCCATGACGGTGAGTTTGTCATCTTTGTCGGCCCATCCGGATGTGGAAAGTCGACCACGCTTCGTATGATTGCGGGATTGGAAGAGATCACGGGCGGAGAACTCTGGATTGACAAACAACTATGTAATTATATAGAACCCAAAGACCGGGATTTGTCTATGGTATTTCAAAATTACGCATTGTATCCGCAGATGACAGTTTATGATAATATGGCATTTGCGCTTCAGATACGCAAAGTTCCAAAACAGGAAATCAATCAAAAGGTACATGAGGCGGCGGCTATTCTTGGAATCGAGCAGCTTCTGAAGCGGAGACCCGGACAGCTCTCCGGAGGGCAGAAGCAGAGAGTGGCGATCGGGAGTGCGATTATGAGAAGACCAAAGGCGTTTCTTATGGATGAACCATTGTCAAACCTGGATGCGAAGCTGAGGGCGCAGATGAGAGTAGAGCTCGCGGATTTACATAAACGACTAGGAACTACAACCATCTATGTTACTCACGATCAGACAGAAGCCATGACACTTGGGACGAGAATTGTTGTTATGAAAGACGGATTCATCCGTCAGGCAGATACACCGAGTGCGATTTACGAGGACCCTGCAGATCTGTTTGTCGCAGGTTTTATTGGTTCTCCATCCATGAATTTTATGGAAGGGACTATCCATAAAAACGGAGAGGGTGCGGACTTCGTACTGGCTTCCGGACAGAAACTGGAAATCCCTAAGCAAAAAGCGGAGATTCTGGTAGAGAGGGATCATAATAAAAAAGTAATTCTTGGAATCCGCCCGGAACATTTTTCAGAAAAGTTCAAGAAAGAAAACGCAAATCTGAGCGCTGACAGATGTGGGTTGACAGGAACGATTGTTGTCAAGGAGATGCTGGGAGCGGAATCAATATTCTACCTGAAAGAGAGAAGCGCGTTAGAATTCTCAGCGAGGCTTTCTGTGGAGACACAGGGAAGACCGGGAGATGAACTAAGGTTATATGTGGATATGAACCGTGTACATTTCTTTGACACGAAAACTGAAAAAAATATTTTTTATCATGGAGGTCAGCAATGAAACAGTTGATGGAGAAAATGAAGGGCAGAAATGCATATTTCTATCTGATTCCCTGTTTTCTGGTGTTTGCGGTTTTCCTTTTTTATCCGTTTGTGAAAACCATATATCTGAGCCTGTTTTTGACAGATAAGCTCGGTCAGGCAAAAGTGTTTGTAGGGATGAAAAATTATGTGGACCTGCTCACGTCAGAATCGTTTTATAATAGTCTCTTTGTAACCGTAGTATTTGTAGTCATTGTTGTAATCGGTAGCATGTTGATTGGTTTGATCGGAGCAGTACTTTGTAGTAAGGCTTTTCCTGGAATTCGAGTATTCAGTACATCTTATGCGCTTCCAATGGCGATTGCTTCCAGTGGAGCGGCAATGATTTTTAAGATTATTTTGAATCCGACGATTGGTATTCTGAATAAACTGACCGGTCTTGACATTAACTGGATCGCGGATCCGAAATATGCGCTGATCTGTGTGGCAATTCTCACGGCATGGCTGAACAGCGGGATCAATTTTCTGTATTTTTCGGCAGGACTTGGGAATATAGATGAATCGATTTACGAGCGTGCCTCGGTGGACGGTGCAAACGGAATTCAGAAATTTTTCCGTCTGACTCTTCCTGGTCTGAGCCCGATTATGTTTTATACACTGGTTGTTAATATTATCCAGGCATTCCAGTCTTTTGGCCAGATCAAGATTCTGACTGCCGGAGGTCCGGGAGAATCGACGAATGTCATCGTATACTCAATTTATCGAGACGCATTTTTTAACTATAAATTCGGAAGTGCCGCGGCGCAGTCCGTAGTACTTTTCCTGATTATTATGGCACTGACACTTGTGATGTTCAGGATAGAAAAGAAAGGGGTGAAGTATTAAGATGGCAGGAATAGATAGTTCCATTTCCATAGAAATGGATTCTTACAATACAGAAGAAGTGGAAAAGCTTCATCGGCTGATGAACGCCCGTGCTTTAAGAAAAAAGAGAATCCGCAAAACAGTGCTGGTCTGCGTGAATATTCTGTTTGCCTTGTTCATGTTGTTCCCGCTTTTGTATTCCGTCAGCGTTTCCATTATGCCGGGAGACGAACTTTTTACAATGGATTTGAATATTCTTCCGTCGAACCCGACTTTTGAAAACTATGTACGCGCTTTCACCCAGGTACCTTTAGTACGCTTCATCCTAAATTCCTTTTTGGTGGCGGGATGTATCACGATCGGACAGATCATTACCTGCTCACTGGCGGCGTTTGCGTTTTCTTTCTTGGAATTTAAAGGTAAGAACTTCCTGTTTATGCTGGTGATGGCAACCATGATGGTTCCGGGGGAAGCAGTGATCATTTCCAACTACCTGACTGTCAGCAGCATGGGGATTCTGGATACATACATTGTTTTGATCCTCCCGTCACTGACATCCGCAATGGGAATCTTTTTGTTCCGTCAGTTCTATATGACGTTCCCGATTTCTCTGTATGAGTCGGCGAAGCTGGACGGATGCGGGAATTTACGGTTTATTGTTAAGATTCTGATTCCGCTTACGAAATCCGCAATCGGAGCGATGGCTGTTTACACATTTATCAATGCATGGAATATGTATATGTGGCCGCTTTTGGTAACCGGATCCGAGGAAATGCGGACAGTACAGATCGGGATCAGTATGTTGAATAGTGTTGACGCACAATCTATTACACTAATGATGGCTGGCGTTGTAGCAATTATTATTCCTTCAATGGTTATTTTTATTGTAGGACAGAAGCAGTTGATCAGTGGAATGTTTTCAGGTGCAGTCAAAGGCTGATCTGTTCACAGATATGATTTATGTAAATAGGAAAGAAACCGCCGGATTCATCTGACACGGTGAGACGGGGAAGAAAAGGAGAGAAAAAAATATGAAAAAACGAGTAATCGCAGCGATCCTTGCCGGCCTTATGGCTGTTTCCACACTTGCAGGATGCGGCAGCGGAAAGAGTGCCTCCGAGACGAATGGCCAGACTTCAGAAAGCGGAAAAGAAGAGGGATCCGGAGTGATCACCGATAAGTTCAAAGATATTGATACAGACGGGACAACGATTACATTCTGGCATTCTATGGGCGGCGTCAACGGGGAAGCGATGGATTATCTGGTAAACAAATTCAATGAAGAAAACGAGGATGGGATCACAGTAGAAGCGGTTTACCAGGGAGAATATGACGATGCCATCAATAAGCTCAAAAGTGCTCAGATTGGAAATATGGGAGCAGATCTTGTGCAGATTTATGATCTTGGAACCCGGTTTATGATTGATTCAGGGTGGATCATTCCGATGCAGGAGATGATTGACGCAGATGGGTATGATATATCTCAGATCGAGCCAAATGTGGCGGCGTACTATACAACAGAAGATGGGACGATGTATTCCATGCCGTTTAACTCTTCTACACCGCTTCTGTATTACAACAAAGATATGTTTGATGCAGCAGGAATTACAGAGATTCCAACAAGTCTTCCGGAGATTGCGGATGTCGGCGACGCTTTGAAGGAAAAAGGAGGCGCACAGGAGGTACTGGCCATCAGTATTTATGGATGGTACTTTGAGCAATTCCTCTGTAAACAGGGTCTGAATATGGTCAACAATGGAAATGGACGGGAAAAAGCGGCCACGAAAGTAGAGTTTGATGAAAACGGCGGAGGACTGAACATCTTAAATGCATGGTATGATCTGTACAAGGGGGGATATGCACCAAATGTGGGACGTTCCGGAAGCGATACTGCTACGACGGATTTTACATCGGGGAAAGCGGCAATGATGCTGGGAAGTACCGCGTCTCTCAAACAGGTGCTGGAGGACAGCGGCGGAAACTTCGAAGTAGGAACCGCGTACTATCCGGCAGTCAACGAAGATGACAAAGGCGGCGTATCCATCGGAGGTGCTTCACTTTGGGCATTAAACAACAAGGATGAAAAAAAGGCGGCGGCAACATGGAGATTTATTAAGTTCCTGATTTCTCCGGAATCCCAGGCATACTGGAACGCTCAGACCGGATATTTCCCGGTTGTTACAGCCGCTCAGGAGGAGCAGACATTTAAGGACAATATTGCAAAGTATCCTCAGTTCCAGACAGCTCTGGATCAGCTGCATGACTCCACACCGGAGTCTGCGGGGGCGCTTTTAAGTGTATTCCCGGAATCTCGTCAGATTGTTGAGACTCAGATCGAGAATATGTTGAACGGAAGCGTGACACAAGAAGAAGCTGTCAAGAATATGGCTGAGGAGATCAACGATACGATAGAGGAATATAATCTTGTCAACGGTTAAAGCATAAAAGAAGGAATAAAGTTTATCCGGACGATCGGGAAAGCGTGTCTGAAAGAAAGTGAAAAAGATTTCCGACACGCTTTTCTCTTTTATTGGGAAAGGGTTATTATAAATAGGAGGTATTGCCATGAATTATGTAAAAGTTTTTGCGCACAGGGGAGCAAGCGCCTATGCGCCGGAAAATACACTAGCAGCGTTTAGGCTGGCCGAGGAGCAGGGAGCAGATGGGATTGAACTTGATGTACAGCTTACGAAGGATGGGCAGGTTGTCGTGATCCATGACGAGAATATAGACCGCACCGGAACAGGGACAGGAGCGGTAAGGGACTACACACTGGAGGAACTGAGAAAGCTGTCGTTTCACAATCACATGGAAGCTTACGAAGGAGAAAAGATCCCAACACTGGAGGAAGTGCTGACTTTTGTGAAGCAGGGAAGAATGGAAGTAAATATTGAATTGAAAACAGGGGTTTACTGGTATCCGGAAATTGAGAAAAAGACCATCGAGATTGTAAAAAAAGCGGGGATGGAAGAACGTGTTATTTATTCTTCTTTCAACCATTACAGTGTCCAAAAGATACTCAGTATGGATACGAAGGCGGAGACGGCATACTTATATACAGATGTCATGCTGGATGTAGAAAAGTATGCTGAAAAAACAGGGGTACAGGGACTTCATCCTGCTGTATTTCACCTATATATGTCAGACTTTATGAAACGCTACCAGGAAAGCGGTTTGAAGATTCGTGTCTGGACAGTAAACAGAGAAAAAGATATGAAGAATTTTATTGAGGCTGGCCTGGAAGCTGTCATTACCAACTACCCGGATACGGCGATAGAGGTTCGCAGGCAGGTGAATCATGCTTAAAAATAAAAAACTGTTTCTTCTGGATATCGATGGCACAGTCTGTATTGGAAAGCGTCTAATCAGTGGTACGAAGAGTTTTCTGAAGGATATCAAAGACAACGGAGGACAGTTTGTATTTATTACGAACAATTCTACCAAGAGTATAGACGACTATATCCATTCTTTTCAAAAGATGGGAATTATGACGGATTACTCGAATTTCATCACTGCTTCTTTTGCAACGATACAGTACCTGAAAAAGCACTATGATGGGAAATTAATTTATGTGATGGGGACGAAATCCCTGCTTAGAGAACTGAAACGTAGTAAAATCCGGGTGACGGTGGACTGTATGGATCCAGAAATTGCATGTGTGCTTGTATCCTATGATAATCAGCTTACTTACGAAAAGCTTCAGGATACCTGCCAGATTTTGAGTACCCGGGAGGTAGGATATATAGCCACGAACCCAGACTATGTCTGCCCAGTTGAATTCGGCTATGTACCGGATTGTGGAGCAATCTGCCAGATGATTGAACATGCGGTGAAAAGACAGCCCCAGTTTATAGGGAAACCGGGGGGCGCCATGGTAGAGTACTCTTTGAAAATGAATCATTTTTCAAAAGAACAGACGATGATCGTAGGTGACAGGCTGTATACGGATATTCTCTGTGGGTACCGAACAGGCGTGGAAACCGCTTTGGTTCTTACCGGAGAGACAACACGGCAGGAGGCCGAAGCATGTGAGTATGGACCGGACTATCTGTTTTCTTCGATTGGACAACTGGCGGAGGCCTGGAGGGACGCCTGATTTAATTAAAAAACAATATAAGGAATGATCCGCCGCTTTTGTCAGTTTTATGCAGAGGCGGCCGTTTTTGCTGTATCAATTCAGCGTTGGAATTGAGTTTTTAGAAAAAGGGTATTATGATAAAAGAAGAAAAGTGTAAAATCGGAGGTGTTTGACGATGGCAGGGATAAAAAAAGAGTACGACGTAATTATTATCGGAGCAGGGCCGTCCGGCATTTTCTGTGCATATGAGCTGATGAGAAGGAAACCGGATCTGAAGGTTCTGATGCTGGAAAAGGGGCGGTCGATTGAAAGGAGGGTCTGCCCAAAGAGGAAGACAAAGGTCTGTGTGGGCTGTAAACCATGTTCCATTACGACCGGATTTGCGGGAGCAGGTGCTTTCTCGGATGGAAAACTTTCTCTTTCTCCGGAAGTGGGCGGAACACTCCCGGAAATACTGGGTTATGAGAAGGCAGAGGAACTGATCCGGGAGGCGGACGAGATTTATCTGAAATTTGGGGCGGATGAGAAAGTATATGGACTGGAAGATATGGAAGCGATCGATGAGATACGGGCAAAATCAATCCGTGCAAATCTCAAGCTCATTGAATGTCCCATCCGTCATCTGGGCACCGAGGAAGGATACAAGATTTATGCGAGGCTCCAGAAGCACCTGGAGGAGAACAGAGTGGAAATCCGTTTTATGACGATGGTACAGAATATTCTCATGGAAAAAGGACGGGCAGTCGGAGTTGTCACGGAAAAAGGAGAGACTTTTTATGCGGCGGAGATCGTGGCGGGCGTTGGACGGGAAGGATCGGAGTGGTTTTCTCATATTTGTAAAGAACATGGGATTGAAACACAGAATGGGACTGTGGATGTAGGAGTCCGTGTGGAAGTCAGGGATGAAATCATGAAAGAACTCAACGAGAAGCTCTATGAGGCCAAGCTCGTTTATTATACACCGACTTTTGATGATAAAGTAAGGGTATTCTGCACAAATCCATCGGGGGAAGTGGCGACAGAATACTACGAGGGAGGTCTGGCGGTAGTCAATGGACATGCCTACAAATCCAAGGAAAGAAAGACGAAGAATACGAACTTTGCCCTGCTGGTGTCCAAGAATTTCACCGAGCCGTTTAAGAGTCCGATTGAGTACGGCAAGCAGATTGCCCAGCTTGGGAATATGCTATGTGACGGCAAGATCCTTGTCCAGAGATATGGGGATTTTCGGAGAGGCAGAAGGACGACGGTGGAACGTTTGGTTCGAAATAATCTGATACCGACGTTAAAAGATGCAGTGCCGGGAGATCTTTCCCTGGTATTTCCGCACCGGATTATGGTGGACATTGACGAGATGATCCAGGCTCTTGATAAGGTGACGCCGGGAATCGCAAGTGACGAGACGCTCCTCTACGGTGTGGAGGTTAAATTTTACTCAAACAAGGTAGTTACTACAAAGGAATTTGAAACAAATATTAAAGGATTGCGTGTAATGGGAGATGGGGCTGCCATTACAAGAGGACTTCAGCAGGCGTCTGCAAATGGCCTGTATACCGCACGATGCATCATGGACCGAATGGAAGAAAAAGGATAGGAACAGAGAAAATAAAAGAAATTCCTTATTTTCCCGTCCAAAAAATGGTATACTATATATAAATAGGTAGCGAAAGGAAAGGATGGAAAAGAAAGGAGGGAGCGCATGTTTAAAATCGGAGAGTATGTTGTTTATGGTCACAATGGTGTCTGTCAGGTCACGGAAATCGGTCCGTTAAAGACTGTGACTAAGGATGAGGGCAAACTGTACTATACATTGATCCCTTACGGGGTGAAGGGTAGTACTGTGTTTGCCCCCGTAGACAGTCAGAAGTTACCATTGAGGAGGATTCTGAGCCGGGAGGAGGCCCTTGCTCTGATCGATGAGATGCAGGAGATCGCGGTACTCGGGATCACGGAAGAGCGTAAGCGGGAAGAGACTTACAAGAACGCACTCAAGACGTGTGACTGTAAAAAACTGGTGAGTCTGATCAAGACGATTTACCAGAGAAAGCAGGAGCGGGAAGCGAAGGGAAAGCGCCTGACCGCCGCGGACAGTCGGTATTTTCGCACAGCAGAACACGCACTCTACGATGAACTTGCAGCGGCGCTGGAGACAGAGAGCGAGAAGATCAGGGATTACATTATAGAAAAAATAGGAAATTAGAGAATTATACCTGTATTTTACTTTTTTTATGGCCCAAGTTTACAGAATTGTGGTATTTTGTAATGTGGCAAGGAAAAAGAAAGGACAGGCGTACATGGAGAAAAAAGCAATATTACGAAATATGGCAAGAGACTGTATACCGACGGTCTTTGCCCTTTGTCTGACCGGGATGTATTCGGTCGTTGACGGTCTGTTTATTGGACGGGCTGTTGGGGATGAGGGACTGGCGGCGGTTAATCTTGCGTGGCCTGTTCCCGCTGTGATTACAGCGCTGGGAATTGGCATTGGAATCGGCGGAAGTGTACTTTATTCCAGACATCTGGGGAGAAAAGAGGAAGAGGAAGCTTCTGCCGTTTTTTATGTGACGATAACATCCTTACTGGTATTTGGAATTTTGACTGGTATGATTCTTTGTGTGATTGGACGCCCGCTTCTTCAGATTCTAGGAGCTGGAGGCGTTGTTTATTCTCATGCATGGAAATATGTACAGGTGATTTCCGCCGGAGCAGTATTTCAGGTTCTGGGAGCGGGTTTGATTCCGATTCTCAGAAACCGACATCGGGCCTATGAGGCTATGGTTGCCATGAGCGCCGGGATGTTGACTAATATTATTCTGAATTATATTTTGATGTTTCAGGTAAAAATCGGTGTTCAAGGAGCCGCTATAGGTACGGTTGCGGCGCAATTTGTTGTAGTGGGAATCGCAATATCCTGTCTCTATAGGAAAGAGAATGTAGAATTGCACCTGCACCTGAATGGTAAGACATTGCTTGATATTGTGAAGACAGGGGTTCCGGGATTTGGGCTCTCCATCGCTCCGTCTGTCGTACTGATTTTTACAAATTATCGTTGTGCCGGGTTCGGCGGCGATACAGCGGTGGCATGCTATGCGGTTATTTCGTATGTGGTATTTCCGGTTCAGTCTATGCTGACCGGAGTCGGGGATGGAATCCAGCCGTTAGTCAGCTTTTATTATGGGGCAGGAAACGAAGAGGTATGCCATTATATTCGGAAGGTATCCAGAAAAGTTCTCACTGCACTGGGAATCGGGTTTTTACTGTTGGTGACAGCAGCGACGCCCTATATTCCAGAGCTTTTCGGTATGTCGGTAAAAGGCGCCCGGATGTTTGTACCGGGGATGCGTCTCAGTGCGGCGGCGTTTCTGTTTATGGGTAATGCAAAACTGAATATTTCTTATTTGAATGCAACTCTTCGGGTAAAACAGGCCATGGCACTTGTATATGGCGAGATGTTTGCGGCAGCTCCTGCATTGCTCTTACTTCTTCCGACAGTGATTGGTCTTGATGGAGTTTGGATTTCGCTTATTGTCACTCAGGTAGTGATGCTCGTGATATACGGATGTTATAATAAAGTAAAGAACAGGTAAAGAAAGAAGGAGGCAGAAGAAATTTCTGTCTCCTTTAACTTATTTTTAACTGGCTTCCCAAGTGATATTTAACAATTCTTCTATATAGTATGCATTGTAAAATTTCAGAAGGGAGAAAGAGCATTGAGACGTAAAAGGAAAGACTGGAAGTATTCTGGTAAAGTTTTGTTATTTGTTTTTCCAGCTTTGATACCACTGACGGTATTTTGGATCTATCCGATTTTGAGATCTTTGTTTATCAGCTTTACAAACTGGGATTATATGAGCCCTACATATGATTTTGTTTTTCTGGATAATTTTATTGCATTGTTTCACGATTCCAGATTTTATGACGCACTGTTAAATACGTTGCTATTTACACTTGGGACATTGATTCCGACGCTGATTGGAGGGCTGCTTTTAGCGCTGCTTTTACAGAGAAATTTCAGAGGAAGCGGAATTTATAAATTTATCCTGTTTTCTCCATGGGTGACGCCGACTGTTGCGATCTCCATTGTATGGGTCTGGATTTTTGAACCGGACACAGGGATTGCAAATGCAGTATTACAGTTTTTTCATCTGCCGGGGCTTCAGTGGATACAGAGTTCGGACACAGCACTTTTGGCTGTTATCATTGTTACAGTATGGAAGAGTATCGGGTACGCAATGATTTTTTACCTTTCCGCATTGGAAAAGGTTCCGGCAGAACTGTATGAGGCCTGTGGGCTGGATGGAGCAAGAAAGTGGCAGAGATTTCGGGATATTACCATACCAAGTATCTCGCCTACGACGTTTTTTCTTATGATTATTACAATGGTAAATTCGCTCCAGGCATACGATCAGATTCAGATTTTGACTCAGGGTGGACCATCCGGGAGCACACGGACGTTGCTCTATATGTATTATCAGCTT
>ULXG01013003.1_pt1 | contig 12002 bp, 11 predicted proteins | sample 1961141 | NCBI WGS metagenome assembly ULXG01 (sample SAMEA4835834, study PRJEB28245) | human gut metagenome | biome: gut microbiome; material: fecal sample | place: Denmark | collected 2008 | reverse complement strand
CCGGCAGCTGTTAAACGAGTACCACCGTCAGGTCTATGAAAAGATCAGCCCCTGTCTGCCCCCGGAGGAGCAGAAGTGGCTGAAGGACGCAACTGCGGCGGTATAGCGTTTTTCATTTTTGTCGTTTCAGATAATCCAGGGCCTGGACTGCATAGGCGGAAGCCTTTTCCTGGTCCTGGAAAAGTTCCGGACGATAGGCAGCGAAGGATAAGGGATCCTTATAGTCTCTTTTTAAAGCCGGACTCCAGATGGGGGAGGCCTGAGGCAGAAACAGGCCGCTGGTCCTGGTGTAGCAGTTTTTGGCGGTAGCCCTGGTCCTGGCTTCCGGGTCTACGTATTCTCCAACGCTGCGGTGAACGGCGGTGTCCTCGTAGGGAAGGTAATAGTAATCCTTATAGTTGGGGTAGAAATATTTCAGCTCACCCTGGTACAGAAGAGCCTGCAGGTACAGCTCTGCACCCTCTGCCCGGCATTTCAGCCAGTCTGACTGGGCCTGAAAGGAAACAGGCAGGGAAATAGGAGACCGGTAATGCAGATCCAGCAGGGATATTTCTCTGTCCTGAGCCTGCGTTCCCCTGGCGGCCTGCTGGGAACAGAGCTGAAAAGGGCCTTCCATCAGGTCTGCATAGGAGAGGATGGGGAGAATGGAGGGCATCCCCTTTAGATCATCCTCATTGTGCAGGAGAAGGACTTTCAGCAGCCGTTCATCTCTGGTGCGCAGATACTGGCTGTAAACCTCGATCAGCTCTCCGCCGGAGAAAACGTCTTCCCGCTCTACGCCCAGGAAGGCTTCCACTGCCTTCTGCTTTAGGCTGGAAAGTCCCAGAAGCTTTTTCAGAGGCCGGATCTTTCGGTAAATGTCCATACTTTCCAGCCCATCGAAGGAGCAGGAGAGTTTCAGGCGGGAGCAGCGTTTTTCCAGGAACGGGATATCGAAGGTGTCTCCGTTAAAATGGACCAGGGTAGAAAAGCGGCCGGCCTGGGAGAAAAATGCAGATAAGATTTCTCCTTCGCTCTCACGGCGGTCTGCGAACCACTGGGTCAGATGCCATCTGCCCTTCTGGTTCCAGACACAGCCGATCAGATAGACGCTGGCTGTGTCGCCGGAAAAGCCGGTGGTTTCAATATCAAAAAAGAGAAGCTTCTCCGCCGGCCCGATTTTTGACAGGTCGTACTTCTGGGGAAACTGGATTTGGTGTTCAATCTGGATCATATGAATATTCCTTTGCAGAATTGGTATCTGTGGTATATGGATCGCTCCATGTATATGCAGGCTGAAAGACCTTTTGACGCCTGCATCATTACATTGTAGAGGACCGGAAGAGGAAAGTCAAGAAAGCGAATGTGTGTTCGAAGTTCTTGCATTGCCTTCCGGTCTATGCTATGATGGAGAAAATGGCCGGCAGCGGAAAAGCCGGTGAACTTAAATTGACGGAATAGGAAGAATGCAATGATTTCATATGTAAAAGGACCGGTTATGTCTGTTGAAGGAGATACGATCGTTGTGGAGGCGGGGCCTGTGGGGCTGGCGATCCATGTGCCTCTGTCAGTTTTGGACCAGCTTCCGGGCATCGGACAGCAGGTGACGGTTTATACCTATTTTCAGGTAAAGGAAGATGCGCTAAGTCTCTACGGATTTTTGACCAGGCAGGACCGGGATATGTTCCGGCAGCTCATTGGAGTCAGCGGCATAGGACCCAAGGCGGCGCTGGGACTTTTGTCCGCTTTGAGGCCGGATGATTTGAGGCTGGCTATCATTACCGGAGATTCCAAGGCTATTTCCAAAGCTCCGGGAATAGGTGCCAAGACGGCTCAGCGGCTGATCCTGGATTTAAAAGATAAGATGTCGGCCCAGGATGTGCTGGAGCGGATGGGAGGGGGATTGCCCGGAGAGGAAATCCCCGTTTCGCAGACAGCAGGGGAGAGTGCGCGGGAAGCGGTACAGGCTCTGGTGGCCCTGGGATATACGGCTTCCGAAGCCTCCAGGGCAGTAGGAAAAGTGGAGGGAACGCAGGATATGACGGCGGAGCAGGTGCTGAAGGCTTCCCTGCGGTTTCTGGCATTTTAAGGTCCGGGAGGTTTAGAAGATGGAACGCAGAATTATTACCACAGAGGCTACGGCGGAGGACCAGAGAATTGAAACCAGCCTGAGACCTCAGTATTTGAAGGATTATATCGGACAGGAACGGCTGAAATCCACTTTGAAGATTTACATAGACGCGGCCAGATCCAGAGGAGAGGCCCTGGATCATGTGCTGTTTTACGGACCTCCCGGGCTGGGCAAGACCACCCTCTCAGGTATCATCGCCAACGAGATGGGAGTGAACATGAAGGTAACCAGCGGCCCGGCTATTGAAAAGCCTGGAGAGATGGCGGCGATTCTCAACAACCTCCAGGAGGGGGATGTGCTGTTCGTGGACGAGATCCACCGGCTGAACCGCCAGGTGGAGGAGGTGCTCTACCCGGCTATGGAGGATTTTGCCATTGATATTATGCTGGGCAAGGAGGCTACCGCCCGCTCTGTCCGGCTGGAGCTGCCTCATTTTACCCTGGTGGGAGCCACCACCAGAGCCGGACTTTTGACTGCTCCCCTGCGGGACCGGTTCGGCGTGGTGCAGAAGCTGGAGTTTTATACGCCCCAGGAGCTGAAAGTGATCATTCTCCACTCAGCCAAGGTGCTGGGGGTGGAGATTGAGGAGAGCGGAGCTATGGAGCTGGCCAGAAGATCCAGAGGAACCCCCAGGCTTGCCAACCGGCTGCTGAAGCGGGTCCGGGACTTTGCGCAGGTAAAGTACGATGGCGTCATTACGCGGGAGGTGACGGATTTCGCCCTGGATATTATGGATGTGGATAAGCTGGGGCTGGACCAGAATGACCGGAATATCCTTCACATGATTATAGACAAGTTTGCAGGAGGTCCGGTAGGCCTGGATACGCTGGCGGCAGCTTTGGGAGAGGATGCGGGTACCCTGGAGGATGTGTACGAACCATACCTGCTAATGAATGGGCTGATCAACCGCACGCCCCGGGGACGTATGGCCACAGAGGCGGCTTACCGCCACTTGGGACTGGAAATGTAGAAGAAGGTATGATATACTATGAGCACTTGGAGAGGGGCAGACGACAGGAAAAGCCTCTTTGTGAAACAGATTGAAGAGCTCAGGGAGATAGCAGATGGATTCGAAACATTATACGCAGGTATTGATTGACGGCAAAGTGTATACATTAGGAGGCAGTGAAGACGAAGGCTATCTTCAGCGGGTGGCCTCCTATGTCAATGAGAAGATGGGAGCGATGAGAAAGCTGCCCGGTTTTACAAAACAGAATAATGAATACCAGACCGCCATGATTGCTTTAAATATCGCAGACGATTATTTTAAGTCCCAGGAGCAGGAAGCGCTTTACAGGGACCAGCGGGATGAGATGGAGCGGGAAACCTACAGCTTAAAGCATGAGCTGGTCAGTACCCAGATGAAGCTGGAAGCTGTTTTAAAGGATCTGGAGGAGCGGCAGAATCAACTGGAAAGTCTTGGAAAAGAAAAGGGGAAACTGGAGCGGAGACTGCGGGAGATGGAGAAGAGCTGGTCTTCCGGGGAGCAGGATTCCAATGTGGTAGAGGTGAAATTTTCCAGAGAAGAGAAGGTGGATGTAAAGGAGCGCATAGGTGAGGAATCATCTGGTGCCAAAGAGACAGCTGCTGCTCAGGAGCCTCAGGCGGAGGAGAAGAAAGAGACTGTTTCGGATACCCGTCAGGAGGAGGAAAAGAAGCAGGAGCTGACCCGAAGAGCTATCCATGCTGCTATGGAAGCCAGAGGGGCGGGACATAAAAAGCATTGAGAACAAAGTTGCCGAAAAGATGCTTCATCACAGAAGATGGGGCATCTTTTCTTTCAAAGTAATTACAGGAGAGAAGAAGATGGAGCGAGGAATGGGATTGGAGGTGCTGGCTCCGGCCGGCTCCGTTGAAAGTATGAAGGCGGCTGTGGCAGCCGGGGCAGATGCCGTTTATATGGGAGGCAGCCGTTTCGGGGCCAGGGCGTATGCGGACAATCCGGATGAGGACGGAATGCTGAGGGCCATTGATTATATCCACCTTCATGGGCGAAGACTGTATTTGACGGTCAATACGCTGTTCCGGGAAGAGGAGATGGGGGAGCTTTACGATTATCTGCTGCCCTATTATAAAGAAGGACTGGATGCAGTGATCGTCCAGGACCTGGGAGTGATGGCTTTTATACGGCGCCATTTTCCGGGCCTGGATATTCATGCGAGCACTCAGATGACGATTACCGGTGTTTATGGCGCCAGACTGATGAAGGAGCTGGGCGCAGTGCGGGTGGTCACGGCAAGGGAGCTGTCCCTGGAGGAAATCAGCCGGATTCACCAGCAGGTGGATGTGGAGATTGAGAGTTTTGTACACGGAGCACTGTGCTACTGCTATTCCGGCCAATGTCTGATGAGCAGCCTTATTGGAGGAAGGAGCGGAAACAGAGGACGCTGTGCCCAGCCCTGCCGTTTGCCCTATGAGGCCAGAGAGCGGGGAAAGAAGGCGCCGGCCAATCCGGAACAGGAGCGGTATCTGCTGAGCCTGAAGGATCTGTGTACCCTGGACCTGATTCCTCAGATGGCCCAGGCGGGGGTTTATTCCATGAAAATCGAAGGGCGGATGAAGAGTCCAAGATACACAGCAGGAGTGGTGCGGACATACCGCAAATATGTGGACCGGTATCTGGAACATGGAAGCCAGGGGTACCGGGTGGAGCCGGAGGACAAGCGCCAGCTGGCAGAGCTGTTTGACCGGGGAGGCTTTACAGAAGGCTACTACCGGCAGCACAATGGACGGGATATGGTGGCATTAAAGGAGAAACCGGCTTTCCGCAAAGCCGATCAGGAGCTGTTTGATGAGCTGGACCGGCTGTATGTGAACCGTGAGGTAAAGGAGCCCGTCCGGGGAAAGGTGAGGCTGGAGGAGGGCAGTCCGGCGGAACTCTCCCTGTCTGCGGATGTCCGGGGCAGCCATGGCTGCGTCCGCCGGATTACCGTTCAGGTCCAGGGGCAATGTCCCGGCAGTGCAAAGAACCAGCCTTTGACGAAAGAAAAGGTTCAAAAACAGATTGAGAAGACGGGTTCCACTCCCTTTGAATTTGAACGGCTGGAGACGGAGCTTTCCGGAAGCCTGTTTCTTCCGGTCCAGGCTCTCAATGAACTGCGCCGAAGCGGTCTGGAGCAGCTGCAGGAAGCTGTTTTGATGGAAAGCAGAAGAGAGGAGCCGGAAGGAAACAGGAAAGAGAAGGAGAGAGAAAGAGAGAAAACCGAGGGACAGACTTCTGAGACCTCGGGGATTCCGGAGCTTTGGACTTTTCTGGAAGAACCTGTCCAGCTGCCGGCTGTCCTTCAGGATCCGGGAGTCAGCGGAGTCTACCTGGATGCAGGAGGCTTTCCGGCCGATTCCTGGAAGAAGGCAGTTCAGGAGTGCCGGGAGAACGGAAAACAGTGCTATCTGGCCCTGCCTCATATTTTCCGCACAGAAGGGGAAGCCTTTTTTAAGGAACACCAGGAGGAACTCAGAAAGGCAGGTTTTCAGGGATTTCTCGTCCGGAACCTGGAGGAGCTTCAGTGGCTGAAGGAGAGAGACGAGTCCCTGGCCCGTCTTCCCAGGGTATTGGATGGAACTGTGTACTGCTGGAACAGAGAAACGGTTTCCCTTCTGAAAGACCTGGGGGCGGCCCGGCTGACACTCCCCTGGGAGCTGAACAGCCGACAGGCCAGGCCGGTGTCCGGCCAGGCGGAGCAGGTGCAGCTTCCGGTGGAGATCCCCGTATATGGAAGAATCCCCATGATGGTGTCGGCTCAGTGTATCCGGAAAACGACTCTGGGCTGCAGCGGAAAGAACGGACAGATGGAGTTAAAGGACCGGACGGGAGCGCGGATGGCGGTTAAGAACCGATGCGCCTTCTGCTACAACACCATTTACAACAGCGCTCCTCTCTCGCTCCTGGGAAATGAGAGCGGGGTTGCGAAACTGGATCCAGCTGTACTCCGCCTGAATTTTACAACGGAGACCGGGGAGGAGACGGCTCAGATCATCCGGGCATTCCGGGAAAGCTTTCTGGAGGGAAAGGAGAGCCGGGTGCCTTTTCAGGATTTCACAAGAGGACACTTTAAGAGGGGCGTAGAGTAACCGGACAAGGAGAGCAGTATGACGAATCTGATTGCGGAGATTTCCAAATATGTGATGATTTTTTTGATGGTAATCTATACCTATGCCAATTTCCGATTCTTTACCCTGGACGATCAGATCCGGCAAAGAAGAGTGTGCGGCAGACAGAACCGCTGTATGTTCCTGATCCATTTTCTGGCTTATCTGACCTTGACGCTGAGGGCAGAGGATGAGGGAATGCGGATGATGCTCTGGGCCTTTTACGGGGCCCAGGCAGTGTTTTTCCTGTGCTACATTTACCTGTTCCGCCTGATCTACCGGAATGTATCCAGACTTCTGGTCAATAACACCTGCATGCTGCTTTCCGTAGGCATGGTGATGCTGACCAGAATATCCATGGCCAGAGGAGATCTGGACAGCGTATTCCGGCAGTTTGTGATCGTGGTGGCCTCTGCTGCTGTGACTTGGCTGATCCCCTGTGTGATGGAGCGGTTCTGGCAGCTGTACCGGCTGCAGTGGGTTTACGCCGGGGCAGGAATTGTCCTGCTTCTGATCGTCTGCGCAGCAGGAAATACCAGCTACGGGGCGCAGCTGTCCATTACCATCGGAGGAATTTCCATTCAGCCTTCCGAATTTGTAAAAATCACCTTTGTATTTTTTGTGGCGGCTATGTTTTATCAATCCCTGGAATTTAAAACCATTGTGGTGACCACGGCTGTGGCAGCTGCCCATGTGGCGGTTCTGGCTCTCTCACGGGATCTGGGCGGTGCATTCCTCTTTTTTGTAACCTATGTTGCCATGCTGTTTGTGGCCACTGGGAAATGGACCTACCTGGCAGCAGGAGCGGGAAGCGGAGTGCTGGCTGCCATTGGGGGATATTATCTGTTTGACCATGTGCGCCGCAGAGTAGCGGCCTGGCAGAATCCATGGGCGGATATTGAGAATACGGGATATCAGATCACCCAGTCTCTTTTTGCAATTGGCACCGGAGGATGGTTCGGTATGGGGCTGTGCCAGGGGATGCCCCAGAAAATTCCGGTGGTGGAAAAGGATTTTGTGTTTGCAGCTATCGGAGAGGAGCTGGGCGGAATCTTTGCCATATGTGTTGTGCTGATCTGTCTGGGCTGTTTTCTTCAGTTTATGCTGATTGCCACCCGTATGGAGGCGGTGTTTTACAAGCTGATCGCCCTGGGACTTGGGCTGGAGTATATTACCCAGGTATTCCTTACAGTGGGAGGCGTGACAAAGTTTATCCCTTCCACAGGGGTGACCCTGCCTTTCGTCAGTTATGGGGGGAGTTCGATTTTCAGCACCTTTATTCTTTTTGGAGTGATGCAGGGGCTGTACATTTTGAAACGGAACGATGAAGAGGAACTGGAAATGGAGGAGGACTGAGCAGCAATGAAAAAAGCGGACCCAAACCCTAAAGCCAACCGGAACATTATGAAGCTGGTGTATGCGGTGACGGCTCTGTTCCTGGGAATGATGGTTTATATGGGATATTTCCTTCAGGTCAGAAGTGAGGATGTGATCAACAATTCCTATAACCCCCGTCTGGACAGCTTTGCGGACCGGGTGGTCAGGGGGGAGATCCTGGCGGCGGACGGCACAGTTCTGGCCCAGACTCAGCTGGATCAGAATGGAAATGAAGTCCGGGTCTATCCCTTCGGCAGCCTGTACGGACATGTAGTAGGATACTCTACCAGAGGAAAGACGGGAATAGAATCTCTGGCCAATTTTTACCTCCTCAGCTCCCATGTGAATCTGATGGAACAGATTGCCAATCAACTGATGGGAGAAAAAAATCCGGGAGACCACGTGTATACAACGCTGGACCATCAGCTGCAGCAGGCGGCAAGTGATGCCCTGGGAGACCGCCGGGGCGCAGTAGTCGTCATGGAGCCGGATACAGGGAAAATCCTGGCCATGGTATCCAAGCCCGGATACGATCCCAATACCGTGGCTGCAGACTGGGATAGCCTGACCAGTGAGGACAATAACCAGGGGCAGCTTTTAAACCGTGCAACCCAGGGACTTTATCCTCCGGGCTCCACGTTTAAGATTGTGACGGCACTGGAATATATGCGGGAGTATCCGGAGGACTATAAAAATTATCAGTTCGACTGCGATGGCATCTACGAGAATGGGGAGTATCAAATCCGCTGTTATCACAGCACGGCTCATGGTTCCCAGGATTTCATCCACGCCTTTGCCAATTCCTGCAACGGCGCTTTTGCAAACCTTGGTCTGAGCCTGGATCTGTCCGCCTTCAGGGCGACTGCCGAAGGGCTGCTCTTCAACAGCGCGCTTCCGCTGGCGATCCCTTACAGTCAGAGCTCCTTCGTGATGGATGCGGGGGCGGATACCTGGGAGATCCTTCAGACTTCCATGGGCCAGGGTGCTACCCAAATCACCCCCATCCATAACGCAATGATAACGGCTGCAATTGCCAATGGCGGAACGCTGATGAAACCCTATCTGCTGGACCGGGTGGAAAACGGGGCAGAGGAGGAGATTAAGAAATTTCTTCCGGAAGCTTACGGAGAGCTGATGACAGCAGAAGAAGCTGCCAACCTGACAGAGCTTATGCGGGCGGTGGTGACAGAAGGAACCGGCTCCGCGGTGCGGACCGATGCATACACAGCAGCGGCGAAAACCGGTTCCGCAGAATTTGAAACGGGAAAAGAAACCCACGCATGGTTTACCGGATTTGCGCCGGTGGAAGACCCAAGGATTGCGGTAACTGTAATCGTGGAGGAGTCCGGCAGCGGCGGCGCCGTAGCAGGGCCCATTGCCAGAACACTGTTTGACCTTTATTTGAGCCGGTGATGATTCACCGGCTTTTGCTGTGTCTGGCTCTCCATATGCCAGATGGCCGCTATGTCTGGGAAGAAGGCAGAGGAGGCAGTTTGGAAAGCTGTTCTTTGTAATAGGCTGTTTCCGGTTCAATGTGGGAACTGTTCAGGGAATAGAAGTAATTCAGAGCAGCTTTTCGGCAGGTATCGATATGGCTGCGCAGAAAATTCGCAGATGTTTCCGCATCATCCCGGCGGATAAGGCTGTTGAGAATCTCCAGGTGCTCCAGCCTCGCATCATGGATTTTGGCGCTGTTCTGTCCGGTTGCAATGACAGCCTTGGTGTTGTCATCAAAGAGCTTGCGCATCATCTCGATCAGATAAGCATTTCCGCAGTGTTCAACGAAGAATAGATGCATGGCGGTATCCAGTCGGAAGGCATCCTCCAGATTTAAGTCCTCTGATTCAAAACGCTTTTGAAAAAACATAAGCTCATCTCTGTTTAAATAGGGAATGGCCAGCCGCAGGGTAATGGGCTCAATTTCAAGTCTGGTCTGGAAAATCTGAAGCACATCATTCAACGATACATCCGTTACATAAATCCCCTTTTTGGGAATCACCTTTACATAACCATCCATTTCCAGCCGGTTGATGGCTTCCCGTATGGGGGTTCGGCTTAATCCGTACTGTGAGGCAAGCTGAACCTCATTCAGCATAGAGCCGGGAGGATAGGTACAGTGAATCAGTTTTTCTTTTAAATCCTGATAGACATGGTATTTCAGTTCAGTCCGCTTGACTGTATGGGGCTGCCTGGGCATTGGGAACACCTCCGTTATGCTTTTATTTTGAAAGGCTTGTTCTGAAAAACACCCTTAATAAAATCTGGTTGTATACATATTGTTTTTATTATAAATCAAATAATCTGAAAAAACAACGGAAAAATGACGTAAAAAATTATGGAAAATTCACAAAAAATGCTGTGAAAAATGTATGTTTACTCTCTTGAATCTTTCATGTATACTACAAATATGCAACTGGTAAGCAAAATAGCTGCGGGAAAGGAGAGTATCAAGGTGATTTTGTCATCCATCTATAGTCAGGATGATTTTGGTAAGTACCCTAAATCAATCCAGACTGCCTTAAAGTTTTTGAAGACAACCGATTTCTCAAAGCTTGAGAATGGGGTACATGAAATTCAGGGGAAGGATATCTATGTACAGGTCTTTGACCAGACTTCCCAGCCGATTGAGAAAACACGGCCGGAGTGCCACAGGAAATACATCGATGTCCAGTTCTGGATTAACGGAAGGGAACTGGTGGGATTTGCCCCGATGAAAAAAGAGTATCCGGTGGCGGAGGGAATTGAGGAACGGGACCTGTATTTTCTGGAAGGAGTTGAGGACGAAATCCAGATTCCCGCTTCCCAGGGTGACTACATGATTTTTTATCCCGGCGATATCCACCGGCCGGGAATTGCAGTGGACAAGCCGGAGACATACCGCAAGGCGGTTGTAAAGGTGCGGGCAGATCTGCAGTAAAAGCAAAATAAATCTAAAAAATAAAGGAGACTGAACATGTGTACGTATAATCTTGGAAAATTAAAAGTGATCGATCTAACAAAGCCTCTGGACCCCAAGACGGAGACGAGAAGATGCCATCTGTTCCGTTTTAATACAGGAGGTCCGATTCCGGACTTCCATACAATTATGGATTTGACCAGTCATCTGGGAACACATGTGGAGTGCCCGTATCATCATGATGACAACTGGCCTTCTGTGGCGGAGCTTCCCATTACCACATTTATGGGGCGGGCTCTGTACCTGGACTTTAAAGACACCATTCCCCACAGAGGCCATATTACAGGGGCGGACCTGGACCGCATCACAGAGGGCAAGCTGCAGGAGGGAGATATCCTGATCCTGGATTCGTCCTATAAACTGGCCCCCTTTACGCCGGATACCAATACGGAGAAGGACCAGCGTCTTCTGGTAAACGGGGAGACGGCCCAGTGGTGCGTAGATCACAAAGTGAAATGTGTTGGCTTTGGGGACGGCGTTTCCATCGAAAATTCCAACGAGGATGTAAAGCCCTTCCATGATATCTGTATGGCGGAGAATATTGTATTTTTGGAGGTATTAAAGAATCTGGACAAGCTGACCAGTGATGTATTTTTTATGTCCTACTCTCCGCTGCCGATTTACGGGCTGGATTCCTGCCCTATCCGTGCTTATGCAATTGAGGGCCTGGAGGAATTTTCATGAAGATCGCGGTAATTGGCGCTGGGGCCATGGGCTCCATCTATGGAGGGCGTCTTTCCCAGCATAATGAAGTATATTTGATTGATACCAAGCAGCAGATTGTGGATAAGATTAACCAGAGTGGGCTGACCCTGCTGGAAGGGGACCAGGAGCTGGTTTTCCATCCTCAGGCAAGGATGAGTGCAAAGGGAATCGGTCCGGTGGATTTGGTGATCCTGTTTGTAAAGGCCCTTTACTCCAGAAACGCCCTGGATGCGGCGAAGGAGCTTTTCGGGGAACATACCTATGTGATGACGCTGCAGAACGGCGCAGGACATGAGGCTGTTTTGGGCGATTATGTAAAACGCAGCCGCATTATTATCGGGACCACAGAGGACAACGGAAGCGTTCTGGAACCGGGAAAGGTCAGACATGGACACGGAGGAGCAGGATACACAAATGTAGGACTTCTGGTTCCGGATGAGAGCGGTATCCTGCAGAAGATCAAGGATAGCTTTGACTGCTGCGGTTTTAATGTGCAGATACACCAAAATATCCAGAAGCTGATCTGGCACAAGCTTTTTACGAATGTTTCTTTGAGCGCTTTAACCGGGGTCCTTCAGGTGGACATGGGCTTCATTGCGGAAGACCCTCATGCATGGGCCGCTGCCCGCAGGCTGATACACGAGGCGGTGGCTGTGGCCGATCGGATGGATCTGGATTTTGATGAGGAAGAGATCGCAGAGGAAGTGAAGAGGACATCCCAGGGCAATCCGACAGGCTGCACTTCCATCCGGGCAGATCTGAGGG
>ULXG01048597.1_pt1 | contig 12042 bp, 11 predicted proteins | sample 1961141 | NCBI WGS metagenome assembly ULXG01 (sample SAMEA4835834, study PRJEB28245) | human gut metagenome | biome: gut microbiome; material: fecal sample | place: Denmark | collected 2008 | reverse complement strand
CGCGGCCCCCGTGCAGAGCGCGGCATCTCCCGCCGCGGCTGGCGTCCCCGTCCTCTGCACCAGCTGGGCCGAGGCGGTGGAGAAGCTGGGCTATTCGGAAGACTGGGGGAGCTATCCCCTCTGCGAGTTCATGTACTCCCACTTCCAGCTGTTCGGCTGCCAGCCCGTCATCATGTGCAACGTCCTTGACGTTGCGGACATGAAGGAGGCGGTGGCGGCTTCCGACGTGGCTCTGACCGACCACAAGGCCAAGCTCTCCATCGCGGCCATTGACGACGAGAATCTGGTCGTCAAGCCCGCTGGCGGCGCCGGCGAGGCCTACGTCAAGGACACCGATTACAGCACCTACTACGATGGGGAGTTCCTGGTCATCGAAGTCCTGTCCGACGGCAAAGCCTACGCCGCCGAGCAGGTGAACGTGGCCTACAACAAGGTCAAGCCCGATTCCGTGGACGATACCGCCGTTGCAACCGGCATGGAGAGCATCGAGCAGTGTCTTACTACCCTGGGCATCGTGCCTGACCTGATCTGCGCCCCGGGCCACTCCCAGTCCTCGGTCGTGGCCGCTGTCATGGCGACCAAGGCCGGCGGCATCAATGGGATGTTCCAGGCCAAGGCGCTGATCGACATCGACTCCAGCTCCGCCGGAGCCACCAGCTACACCACCGCCATCACCGAAAAAAGCGGCAACAACTTCGTCGACGTGGACGAGGTGACCTGCTGGCCCATGCTGAAGCTCGGCGACTACAAATTCCACATGAGCACGCAGCTGGCCGGGCTGATCGCCCAGGTCGACACCGGCAACGGCGGCTGCCCCTACGAGTCTCCCAGCAACAAGAACTTCCAGTGTGACGCGATGGTGCTGGAGGACGGCACCGAGGTCAACCTTACTCTGGCCCAGGCCAATATCCTCAACGACAACGGCATCGTGACCGCGCTGAACTTCATGGGCGGCTGGTGCGCCTGGGGCAACTACACCGCCTGCTATCCCTCCAACACCGACGTGAAGGACTACTTCATCCCCGTTTCCCGGATGTTCGGCTGGGTCGGCAACACCCTGATCCAGACCTTCTGGAGCAAGCTGGACAAGCCCATGAACCGGCGTCTGATCGACACCATCATGGACACCGCCAACATCTGGCTCAACGGCCTGGTCGGCTCCGGCTACCTCCTGGGCGCCCGGGCGGAGATGGTGGACAGCGAAAATCCGCTGACCGACCTCATGGCCGGCATCATCAAGATCCACATCTACATGACCCCGCCCTCTCCCGCGCAGGAGATCGACTTCATCTTGGAGTACGATACCAGCTACGTCACCAGCGCGTTGCAGGCCTAAAAGGAGGACTGAACTATGCCTAACTTTGACGAATCCGTAATCAATTTTGCGGTGTATGAGGACGGTGTGGAGTACGTGGGCATGGCCGGCGTGACCCTGCCCAACCTGTCCGCCATCGTGCAGACCCTCTCCGGCGCCGGCATCGCCGGCAATGTGGAGGTGCCCGTCCTGGGCCATTACGACGTGATGTCCCTTGGCCTCAATTTCCGCACCACCACCGAGCAGAGCGTGCGCCTCTCCGAGCCCCGCCGCCACAACATCGACCTGCGCGCAGCGCAGCAGATCGAGGACACCGTGGCCGGCGAGGTGAAGGTGCAGAGTATCAAGCACGTCCTGGTGGTCGTCCCCAAGACCGACACCGGCGGCACGATTGCCCCGGCCGCTCCCACCAACGGTTCCGGCGAGTACTCCGTCCGCTACTGGGCGACCTACATCGACGGCGCCAAGGTGCGCGAGATCGACCCGCTGAACTTCATCTGCGTGGTCAACGGCGTCGACTACCTGGCCGACGTCCGCAAGGCCATCGGAAAGTAACTATCACAAGCCCGGGGCGGCCCTCCGTCCCGGGCCTCATTTTTGAAAGGAGTTTGCACCATGAGCGTTGATACCAAAGTGACCCCCATTCCTGCCGACGCATTTTCTGTCGAGGAGAAGACCGGCGACACCCCTGCCGTGAACGGAGCCGAGTTTGCCGCCGCCGAAACCGCGGCCAAGGCTGTGGAGGGGAACGCCTCTGCCTATGTCCACAAGCTCAAGAAGCCCTTTACCTTCGAGGGCTGCACCATCGAGGAGCTGTCCTTTGACTTCGACCGGCTGACCGGCAACGACAGCCTTGCCATCGAAGACGAGCTCCAGTCCATGAACAAGCCCGTCATCGTCCCCACCTTCTCCGGCCAGTACCTGATCCGCATGGCCGCCCGCGCCTGCACCACCACCCTCACCACCCCGGACGGGAGGGCCCGGCGCATCGGCGCGGACGTCATCCAGGCGCTGCCCATCGGTGACTACAACCGCATCCGGTCGAAGGCGCGGACTTTTTTGCTGGCCTCGGAGCTGTAACCTGCGACGGCGGGGCATGGCTCCGAAAACAGTGCCTTATCATGGCGCAGAACAACAACACGCCGGTTTCCTACTGGGCCGCGCTTCCCTTGTCCTCGCTGACGAAGTGGATCAAGGCCAGTAACCTGCTTGTGGAAGAACAGCGGGCCAAGCGCCCGAAAAAAGCGCCGCGGCCGGTCGTCATCCGGCGCGGCAGACGATGACCCGAAGGGAGGGACAACATGGCAAGCCGCAAGGAATATGAGATGCTATTCCAGCTGAACGCACAGCTGGGCGGCAGCTACAACAAGACCTTCAAGGCCGCCCAGGACGAGCTGGCGGCCATGCAGAAAGAGATACAGTCCCTCTCCAAAACGCAGTCGGACATCACCGCCTACCAGAAGCAGCAGACGGCGGTGGAGAACACCCGGAAACGCCTGGAGCTCCTTCAGCAGCAGTACGACAACATCCAGAAAGAGATCCAGCAGACGGGGGAATTTTCCGCCGACCTGCAAAATAAGCTGCTCGCCAAGCAGCAGCAGATCGACAAGACCGCCTCCTCCCTGGAACGGCAGACCGAGAAGCTGGACGAGATGGGCGACGCTTTGAAAGAGGCCGGGGTCGACATGGACGACCTCGGCCAGAGCTCCGCCCAGCTCACCAACCGCATCGACGCGCTGAAAAAGGAACAGGAGGAGGTCGCCGAGGGCGCGCAGACCTTCGGGAACAAGGCGAGCCAGGCATTCAGCACCGTCCACGAGGCAATCGTGGCGGCGGGCATCGCCACCGCTCTGAAAGAGGTCTATGAGTACTTCGCGGACTGCGCCCAGGCGTCTATGGATTTCGAGTCGGCGATGACCGGCGTAGCCAAGACCACCGACCTCACCGACGACGAGCTGTCCACCATGTCGGACGCCATCAAGGAGATGTCCACGGAGATCCCCGCGACGACCGAGGAGCTGGCGGCTATCGCCGAATCCGCCGGCCAGCTGGGCATCCACAAGGAGTCTCTGCTGGACTTCACGGAAATCATGGCCATGCTGGGCACATCGACCAACATGACCGCGGACGAAGCGGCCACCAGCCTCTCCCGTCTGGCGAACATCACCGGGATGTCCCAGGAGGACTTTGACCGGCTGGGCGCTACCATCGTTGACCTGGGCAACAACCTGGCGACGACGGAAAAAGAGATCGTGGACATGAGCCTGCGCATCGCCGGTGCCGGCGCACAGGTCAACATGACCGAGGCCGAGATCATGGCCTTTTCTGGCGCCTTGTCCTCTGTCGGCATCGAGGCGGAAGCTGGCGGCTCCGCGTTCTCCACCCTGATCTCCAATATGTCGCTCGCCGTCCAGCAGGGAGGCGACGGGCTGGAGCAGTTCGCGGACGTGGCGGGTATGTCTGCCGCTGAGTTCGCCGCAGCCTTTGAGGAGGATGCGGCCGGGGCCATCATCCAGTTTATCCAGGGCCTCGGCAACATGGAATCCGAGGGGCGCAGCGCGATCGCCGTTCTGGACGACATGGGCCTGTCCAATATTCGTATGCGTGACGCCCTGCTCCGTGCGGCCGGCGCCAGCGACACCTTCACCAACGCCCTGCAAATCGGCAGCTCCGCATGGGAGGCAAACACCGCCCTCACCACCGAGGCATCCAAGCGGTACGCCACTACCCAGAGCCAGCTGACCATGATGCAGAATGCCTACAAGAACCTCAAGGTTGCTATTGGCGACGCATACACCCCCGCGCTGCAGGAGGCTTACTCTATTGGCACAAAGGTCCTAAATGGCGTTACCCAGTTCGTGAAGAAAAACCCAGAGTTGGTGAACGCTGTCACAGCCTTTACTGGCGTGATCGGTGCAGTAACCCTTGCGCTTGCAGCATATACCGCTGCGGTAAAGCTGGCCAATATTGCGACTGCCGCATTTGCGACTGTATCGAATGTGGCACTTGGCCCCATTTTTGCAGTAACCGCCGCTGTTGCCGCTGTTACTGCTGGTGTTGTTGCCCTGGCCACGGCCGCGGCCAACGATGCCGTCCCTTCCGTGGACGAGCTGACCCAGGCGGCCCAGGGTATGCGGGAGGCCATGGACGAGGCGGATTTGGCATTTGAATCCACTGCCACACAGACCTTGGCAACAGCGGAAGTTGCAGATCAGTATATTGCCAAGCTGGAAGAGATGGGGGATTACACCCGGCTGGCGGAAGATGAACAGGAACAATATCGCAACACACTATCCCTGCTTTGCCAGTTGGTTCCCGAGCTTTCTGACCTAATTGATGTCCAAAACGGGACTATTGATGGTGGTACTGCTGCACTTCGAGCCAACACCAAGGCGTGGAAAGAAAATGCCGAGGCCCAGGCGTACCAGGAGTACATGAATCAGCTTGCCGAACAGTATAACGCTGTCATGGTGGAAGCGGCGGAGAATAGTATCGGCCTTACAAAATCTCAACTCCAGCTGGATGCTGCCAACAAGAAGTATAACGACACAGTAGACCGCATGAACGAGCTGTGGAATGAGGCGGCAAAAGAGGCACAGGCGTACAACGAAGAGTATTATGCCATGACCGACGCCACCAACTTCTTGACCCAGGAATACTACGACCTGGAGAGTTCGCTGTACGATATCAACGACGAGATCTGGACGGCCCAGGACACCATGGACGCCTACACCAAGGCCATCGAGGAGGATCAGGAGGCCGTCGCCGCAGCGAAAGAGGAGATGGAGTCTGCGCAGGAGGCAATAGACCGAATGGCTGCTGCTGCTTCAGCCGGAACAGATGTAACTGCCGAGGCAACGACCCAGATTCAAGAGTTTCAGTCTGCCGTTACCGGCGTAAAGGAGGAAATCAACGCTCTTGTGACCGCCTACACCGAGGCATACGACGCCGCCCTGGAGAGCATATCTGGACAGTACCAGCTATGGGACGAGGCCGCAGGCGTCGTTGCAACGAGCGCGGATACCATCAATTCGGCCCTGGAGAGCCAGATCACCTACTGGCAGGACTACAACGCCAATTTGCAGACCTTGACCGAGCGCAGCGCCGACATCGAGGGCCTGAGCGAGATGATCGCCTCCTTTGCCGACGGCTCCGAGGAGAGCGTGAACGCAATCGCGGGCATGGCCGGGGCCACCGACGAGCAGCTGGCGACGATGGTCGCCAACTGGCAGACCTTGCAGACCGAGCAGGAAGCAGCCGCCGGCAGTGTGGCCGACCTCAAGACCGACTTCACCGCCACCATGGACGAGCTGCAAGCCGAGCTTGCCGCCGACATCGAGGCGATGGACCTCGGCGCGGAGGCGGCAGCCAGCGGCAAGGCCACCATCCAGGGCTTTGTATCTGGGGCGGAAGGAATGTTGCCCCAGGTGCAGGCCGCCTACTCGCGGATCGCCCAGGCAGCCATTGACGCCATCGACGCCAAGCTGGAAATCCACAGCCCTTCCCGCGTCATGGAGGAAAAGGCCGACATGACCTGGGCGGGCTACATTCAGGAAACGGAGGCCCTGCAGCCGGACGTGGCCGAGGCTATGTCCGGCATGGCCGGCGCCGGTGTCGAGGCTTTCTCCGCCGAGGAGATCCAGGCCGTAGGCATCGCCCCGCAGCTCATGGCGTACCTGGCCTCCTATCAGACCAGCAACGCCATCTCCGCGGAGAGCGGAGCGGGCGGCGGGGGCGGCTCCATCGTGATCTACTTCGAGCCCCAGTACGACCTTGCCGGCGTCACCAATGCCGCCGAGCTGGAGGCCATCCTGGCGGCCCACGACGAGGATATGCGCGAGCTGATCCTGGAGGTCTTGCAGGAGGCCGGCGTCGACGCAGCGAGGAGGGCTTACACATGAGAACGTACACCACCACCCAGGGGGATATGTGGGACAGCATCGCATTCCAGCAGATGGGGAGCGTTGACTACACCGACCAGCTGATGAATGCCAATCAGCAGTACCGGGAGTACTACACCTTCCCGGCTGGAATCGTCCTCACGATCCCCGACGCCGTGGAGCCGGTGTCCAGCTCTCTGCCGCCCTGGAAGCAGGTGGCGGGATGAGCGACCGGAATCAGGCCCGCCGCACCACGGCGGAGGTCGTCTTCGGCGGCACCGACATCACATCATCCATCCGCCCCTACCTGCTGTCGCTGACCTACACCGACAACGAGGAGGACGAGGCGGACGACCTGCAAATCAAGCTCCAGGACAGGGACAGTATTTGGCTGGAGAAGTGGCTGAACGACGCCATCCAGGCAGCGGCCTCCTCCGCCCCCGCAGAGGGCGCAGGAGAGGCAGAAGCAAAGACCTACAAGGTGACGCCCTCTATCGGTTTGAACGTCCGCACAGGCCCTGGAACGAGCTACGGAAAGCTCGGGGCGCTGCCCTATGGCACGGAGGTTTCCGTGACGGGGATCTCCAACGGCTGGGCCACTATCCAGTACAGCGGAAAGACGGCCTATGTCAGCGCCCAGTACATCCAGGAGGTCGGCGGGGGCCAAGCGGAGGAAAGCTCCGAGGCCTCCGCCACCACCGGCCTCGCCATCCAGGCAGTCTTCGTCCGGGAAAACTGGAACAACGACGGCAAGGACACCGTTCTGGACTGCGGGCAATTCGAGCTCGACAGTATCAAGGCGTCCGGGCCGCCGGCCACCATCACCATCAAGGCCACGTCGCTGCCCTTCAACGCGCAGATCCGGCAGACCGAAAAGACCAAGGCGTGGGAGGCTTACACCCTCTCCGGCATCGCCCAGGAAATGGCCGGCGCCAACGGCATGGCCTGCCTCTATGAATCCGCCAGCGACCCCTATTATGAGCGGGTGGAGCAGTACAAGGTGAGCGACATCAAATTCCTGTCCCAGCTTTGCCACGACGCCGGGATCTCCCTCAAGGCCACGAACAACATCCTGGTGCTGTTCGACCAGGCTGACTATGAGGCCAAGGACCCGACCTTCACCGTGAAGCGGGGCAGCGGGAGCTACACCAAGTATGACCTGTCTGTCGGCACGGCGGACACCAAGTACACGTCCTGCCGCGTCCGCTATGCCGACCCCGCCACGGGCCAGGTCATCGAGGGCACCGCCTACGCCGAAGACTACAAGGCGGACTCCAAGAACAATCAGCAGCTGGAGGTGACGGCCAAGGTAGCCAGCATCGCCGAAGCGCAGACACTGGCGGCCAAGCAGCTTCGCCTCCACAACAAGTATTCCCGCACCGCGACATTCACCTTCCCCGGGGACCCCTCCAAGGTGGCCGGCGTCACGGCCACGCTGGAAGGGTGGGGCGCGTGGGACGGGAAATATATCATCAAGCAGTCGAAGCACTCCCTGGGCAGCTCCGGCTACACGACGCAGACGGTCCTCCGTCGCATTCTGGAGGGATATTGATGGACTCTGAAAAAATCCTTTCCCGTCTGGTGCAGATCGGCACGGTCAGCGACGTGGACAACGGCAAGCGGAGAGCCCGTGTCATTCTCAAGGAGACAGGGCATACCTCCGGCTGGCTCTGCGTGCTGGCTACGCCGCCCTTCATTCCTGATTACAACGTCCCGCAGCGGACGGAATTTGAATCCGGCGGCTCCGGCGACGCCTCCTTCGCAAGCCACAAGCACGACCTGATTATCAAGCCGTGGATGCCGAAGGTCAACGACCAGGTGCTGGTGCTCTATCTCCCGGTGTTCAACGGAGACGGCTTTATTCTGGGGGGGATATAAATGCAGATCGGGACGCTCGGAGAGGTCGTGTTCTCCGTTTCTGACAGCGTTGTGGAGACGATCAACAACTTCACCTGGTCTGGCTCCGCCCGGTACAGCACGCACCAGCGGCACCTCACCCACGCGCTGACCGAGTTTACCGGGCTCGACCCGGACGGCATCACCTTCGACATCTTTGTGTCGGCCTATCTGGGCGTCGACCCGATGACGGAGGTCGTGAAGATTTGGAACTACGAGCGGAGCGGCACCGCCGTCCCGCTGACCATCGGCACCCACGCCTACGGCAAATACCGATGGTCCATCAAAAGCCACAAGATGAAAGCCCAGACATTCGACAAGCGGGGGGACATCACGAGCGCCACCATTTCGCTCACCCTCCAGGAGTACATTTAGGGGGGTGCGGCATGACCTACAAGGTATCAGCTGTCGATGTCGGCACCGTCAAGCTGAACGAACAGGACACGGTTTCGTCGGTGCTTCAGAACATCGCCATCCTCCTCTCCACCCGGCAGGGCACAGTTCCGCTCTACCGGGAGTTTGGCCTGCCCATGCGCTTCCTCGATAAGCCCACCCATATCGCCCGGCCCATGATCGTGTCGGAGGTCAAGGAGGCCATCGAGAAGTTTGAGCCCAGGGCGACCTTTGTCCGGGTGCTGTTCGACGAGGACGCCAGCATTCCGGGCAGGGTCATCCCGACTGTGGAGGTGGAGATCAATGAGTAGAAACACGCAGTACCAGTTCATCAGCACGGACACAAACGCCCTTGTCTCCGCCCTGGTTTCCGGCTATGAGAAAATCACCGGCGTCAGCGTGCAGCCGGCCAGCCCGGAAAAGCTGTTTATCCAGTGGGTGGCGGACATCATCATCCAGGAGCGTGTCCAGAACAACTACACGGGAAATCAAAACATCCCCTCCAGGGCATCCGGGGAAAACTTGGACGCCCTGGGGGAGCTGTTCTATGTCTCGGAGCGGCCGGCGGCGCAGCCCGCCGTGTGCAACGAGCGGTTTTATATTTCCGAGGCCCAGGCCACGGCCATCCTGATCCCGGCCGGCACCCGCGTCACCGACTCCAGCAGCACCCTTGTCTGGGAGACGGTCGAGGATGTCTACGTGGACATCGGCGACACCTATGCCGACGTCCAGATCCGATGCCAGACGCCGGGCGTGGTGGGCAACGACTACGCCGTGGGCCAGATCAACACCATCATCGACCTGTTTGACTATTACAGCCGCTGCGAGAACACCACCGCAAGCGACAGCGGCTCGGACGAGGCCACCGATGACGAGTTCTACGAGCTCATGCGGGCCAGCATGGACGCCTACTCCACCGCCGGTCCCCAGGGCGGGTATGTCTACATCGCCAAGCGCGTCTCTACAGAGATCGCCGACGTGGTGGCCAACTCCCCCGTCGCCGGGACGGTGGACCTGTATGTGCTCATGGATGACGGCACCATCGCCCAGACGGAGGTCAAGAACGCGGTGCTTGCCGCCTGCAGCGCGGACACGGTGCGCCCGCTGACAGACCTGGTTTCTGTCAAAGACCCCGAGACGGTGGAATACGACATCTCCTTCACCTACTACATCCCCAGCGACGCCTCCGTCAGTTCGGCGGAGATCGAGGCCGCCGTAGACGCGGCGGTGAAGCAGTATGTGGCCTGGCAGTGCGGCAAGCTGGGGCGGGACATCAACCCCTCCTACCTGATCGGCCTGCTCATGCAGACCGGCATCAAGCGGGTGGACCTTACCTCTCCCACCTTTACCGTCCTCAAGGACGGGAGCAACAAGGACACGCCCCAGGTGGCGACGGTAGGCGACATCACCGCCACGAATGGGGGGTATGAGGATGAATAGCGCGCACGCCCTGACCGCCGAAAACCTCCTCCGGGCGCTCCCGGAGGTCTTACGGAACGACGAGAGCATGGCGGGCCTGGCCGCCTCTGTCGCCCAGGTGCTGGCCCAGCGCCCCGAGGAGATCCAGCGCCTGGCCATCTACCCGCGCATCGACGAACTCCCGGAGGAGCTGCTGGACATCCTGGCCTATGACTTCAAGGTGGACTGGTGGGACGCGGACTACACCCTGGAGGAAAAGCGCCGGACGTTGAAAGACAGCTGGCGCGTCCATCGGATGCTCGGCACCAAGGCCGCCGTCGAGCTGGCCATCTCCGCCATCTTCCCGGAGGTGCGGGTAAGCGAATGGTTTGAGTACGGCGGCGACCCGTACCATTTCCGCCTCTCCATCGACGTCAGCAAGGAGGACACCGATTCCGACCGCTACCAGCGCGTCCTGGAGCGCGTGAACTTCTACAAGAACCTCCGCTCCCACCTGGACGAGATCGTTTATATCATCCAGGCGGAGGGCGTTGCAACAGGCCGTGCGGCCGCTGCATTCATCGGCGGGTATATGCGCATTACCGTCCCCGTCCGCATTGACGGAGAGGTGCGTCCGCCCCACGTCCCCACGACGGCTACGACCGGCGCGCACGCCACCGGCTCTTACATGAGGGTCCAGACGCGGGTGCCCGTGGACGGCGTGGGCAAGCCACAGGCCAACTTCCCCATGCACACCGGGATCAAGGTGTCTGAAACCTACTACAAAATCACTACGGAGGTGTCAACATGAGCTGGAACACATCAGTTGTTACCAACGCCGGCGTCGACCTGCTGAACGAATCCCTGGCCGGCCACACGCTGACCATCGAGAGCGCGGTGGGCGGCGCCGGAACGTCGACCGAGGAGGAGTTGAAATCTGCCACCGATGTGGCGGAGCCGAAGCAGACCTTCAAGCTCATTGGTATCGACGACTTTGAGCAGGGCAAGCGCGTCGGCATCCAGATCACCAACAAGGGCGTCACGGAGTCCTACGTCCTGCACCAGATCGGCGCGAAAGCCCATCTGGAGTATGAGATGGAGACGCCGACCCTGCTCTTTGTTTTGCAGGACGACCGAGGCGTGGAGATCCCCACAGAGGCGGAAAATCCAGACTTCCTCTTCGAGGTCTATGCCGTCATTACCATCTCCAACGAAGCCAACATCGTTGTCAATGTCAGTACCGGCGTGACGGCCTCCGTTACCTATGTGGACGAAACGGTGGCGAGCGCCATCAGCGAGCACAGCGCGGATAAGAACGCCCACCAGGACATCCGCGACCTGGCCGCCTCCGCAAAATCCGCAGCGGACGCGGCAGCCGAAGCAGCCGAGGCCGCCAAGGAGGAGGCGGATGCCGCCAGCGAGGCCGTCTCCGCATTTTCGGACGGATTTGTCATCATCGGCGGCACCAAGCCCGAGACTGGCCCCGTCCTCTGGTTCAACGACGGCAGCGGCCAGACGGAGTAAAGAAGGGAGGAGATAATTCATGGCAGTCTATGAGCACAAGCCCACGATGACCTATGTGGACGAGATCGGAGACGAGCACCGCATTTTCCCTAACACCAAGAAGGAATGTGTGGAGGGCATGGAAGACATTGACGACCACCTGCTCGACACCGACAATCCGCACAAGGTAACCGCCGCACAGGTGAAGCTGACCGACGGCACCACCGTGGAGGCCGCTATCGGCACCGCGCTCAACACCGCAAACAGCGCGGCCAGCAAAGCGAGTCAGGCCGCGACTGCGGCACAGAATGCCCAGGAGTCCGCAAACGCGGCCCTGGAAGCCGTGACCGACCTGGTAAACACCGTCAGCGCCGTCCCCACGCAGAACGGGATGCTGACCTATACCGGCAGCGAGCAGTCCCCCAGCTGGAACAACTACAACCCCGAGACGCTGACGCTGGGCGGCGTCACGACCGGGACAAATGCCGGCACCTATACGGCCACCTTTACCCCGAAGGAGGGCTACAAGTGGTCGGATGACACCACCACGGCCAAGGAAGTGACCTGGACGATCAACCGGGCGACCATTTCCGGCATTCCGACCCAGAACGGCAGCCTCACCTACACCGGCGAGGCCCAGACTCCCACCTGGAACAA
>ULXG01021936.1_pt1 | contig 12043 bp, 16 predicted proteins | sample 1961141 | NCBI WGS metagenome assembly ULXG01 (sample SAMEA4835834, study PRJEB28245) | human gut metagenome | biome: gut microbiome; material: fecal sample | place: Denmark | collected 2008 | reverse complement strand
CATCTCCGCAGGCGACCAGGTAAACAATACCGGTAAGGCAAAAGAGGAGGAGTACGCAGCTTATCTGTCTGCCAGCGCTTTAAAGAGCCTTCCCGTGGCAACCACCATCGGAAACCATGACTCCTTAAATCCGGACTATTCCTATCATTTCAACAATCCCAACCCCACCCAGATGGGCAAGACCCAGGCAGGAGGAGACTATTACTACAACTATGGACCCGGCCTGTTCATTGTGCTGAACACCAACAACTACAATGTGGCGGAGCATGAGGAGACCATCAAGCAGGCGGTCAATGCCTATCCCGATGTGACATGGAGAGTGGTAACCATTCATCAGGATATCTATGGTTCCGGGCTGGACCACTCCGATACCGACGGCATGATCCTGAGAACCCAGCTGACACCCGTATTTGACCGCTATGACATTGATGTGGTGCTTCAGGGTCACGACCACACCTACAGCCGCTCCAAGATTCTCTACGGGGACGGACAGAGCCACAGCAGCTATGAGTTCCGCTTAAACGAGGACGGCGATGACTACGACTGGGACAATGCCTACAATGCACAGACCGGGGAAAAGATTCCGCTGTATCCTGCTGATGGCGATGCCGCCGGAGCAGAAGCTCTGGGACGCTTTACCCAGGACAACCACTGCTACACCATCGAGAGCGCAGGTACCACCAGGGTGACAGATCCGCACGGAACCCTGTATATGACGGCAAACTCCGCTTCCGGTTCCAAGTATTATGAGCTGATCAATACCCAGCAGGATTACATCGCAAAACGGAGCCAGAACTGGCTGCCCAGCTACTCTGTGATCAACATGACTTCCAGGGACTTCAGCATTACCACCTACCAGATTACCGACTCCGGAAGCGTTGAGACCATCGACAATACCTTTACCATTCACAAGACAGCAGGAAGGTAATCGCCGTCTGAACGATCGAAAAACATTAAGGAAATCATATGTCACAATTCAGGAACCATATCGTCAAATATATCATTGCAGCTGTGGTTTTGGTGATCGCGGCGGGGTTTGTGGCCCGGCTGAACAACATTACCAAAACCCAGCTGGTAAACCGCACCGGTCAGACCTTTGAGACCGGTGTGGTTGTTGAAATTCTTCAGGATAATCTCCAGGCTGATGGAACCCGGGTGGGACAGCAGACCGTTGTGGTGGAGATGACAAGCGGCGAGAAAAAGGGAGAGAGCCTGGTGACCACCAGCAGCGCCGGCTTTCTGTTCGGGGCCCCCTGCACGGTGGGGATGAACGTGGTGGTGCTCCAAAGCGTAGCCGGGGATACGGTGATCACCAGCATCTACTCCGAGGACAGGGGAATGACGGTCATCGGTTTTGCGGTGGTCTATATCCTGATCCTCTGTCTGGTGGGAGGAATCCAGGGAGTACGGGGAGCCCTTGGCCTGGTATTTACCTTTGGGGCCATCATGTATATTTACCTGCCCCTGGTCTATCTGGGATATTCTCCCTTCTGGGTTGCGGTGCTGGTCTGCGGCGTAACGGCCCTGGTCTCCATGTTTTTTATCGGAGGGCTCACAAAGAAGACGCTCTGCGCCACTCTCGGAACCCTGGCCGGTGTGGTATGCGCCGGTGTGGCCGCCTCTGTATTTTCTGATCTGACGGGAATTACGGGATGGAATGTATCAGACATTGAGAGCCTGATGACGCTGCAGCAGGTGAACGGCATTCAGGTGGGAGGCCTGCTGTTTTCCGGACTTCTCATCAGTGCCCTGGGAGCGGAAATGGATGTGGCCATGTCCATTTCCAGTGCTATGAAGGAGTTCTGCGACCAGAATCCCGGCATCTCCCGGCTGGAACTGATGAAGGCCGGCATGCGGGTGGGGCGGGACATGATGGGTACCAACTCCAATACCCTGATCCTGGCCTTCGCGGGAACCAGCCTTTCCATGCTGGTGCTCAATTACGCATACGACCTCCCTTATCTCCAGGTCATCAATTCCAACAATGTGGGAATTGCGGTGATGCAGGGACTGTCCGGAAGCTTCGGCATCGTGCTGTGTGTCCCGGCTACCGTAGTGCTGGCAGCGTATATTTATAAGAGGGAACAGACAGGGAAGGATTGATCATAAACTGCCCCGATAAAGATCAGCCTTTAAACCAGTTTCGCGTTGGGATACACATGTTCCATACGCTCATCAGGGAAATGTTCATCCAGAAATTCCCCTACGATTCCCTGAGAGGGGGAAGAAACGGTCTGGCGTTCCACATACCGGCTCAGTGCCAGGCCGGAGACAGCCATATCGAATACCATAAATACGATCAGAATCCAGGTGGCGGGTACGCCGATGGAAACCGGAATGCGCTCAATGAGGGCGGAAAGGCGGGGATACAGTCCCTTCAGCCATACCACAGCAGCGATCCCCCAGAAGAAACAGTAGAGTAGATTGATCCGTCCGCCCAGGTTAAAGGGGATGCCGCTGTAATCCCAGAAGATGGTCCCGAATACCAGCTCTGACAAAACGCTGCATATGTACTCGTAGGCGCCTCCCAGAACGGTTCCGGCCAGGAAAATATACCGGTCGCTTTTGTCTTTGTACCGGTAAAGAAGTGCGGTCAGCATAACGCAGCCGAAGCCCCATACAATGCTGAAGGGGCCGTAGACCAGACTGCTGCGGCTCATCCAGACGCCGGCGGTCACATAGCAGAAAATCGTTTCCGTCAAATCCCCCAGCAGAGAACCCAGGATAAACAGCCAGACCAGCTTGTGAAAGCAGCAGCCCCTGGCAAATACCCCTTCTTTTTCCTCCCTGGCGGGAGTGAAAACGGCAGGGATGCCCTCCAGACGCAGATTGGGATAAGCGTGAGCCAGACGTCGCTGAATCCTTCTGGTAAGAACGTTTCCGGCTTCAATGGGACCCTGGAACGGGATCAGCTCCGATGACAATTTCTGCAGCTTTCTGCGCAGCTGCCAGAGCGTCAGGGAGGAACCGGAAAAGTCCAGGGCCAGCAGAACGGAGAGTACGATGAGGCAAATACGAAGAAGTCCCTTTGGAATCAGGTTCAAAAGTCCAAGAAAGAAAGGATTTCCCCAGCGGACACAGAAGACAGCTCCCAGACCGCACAGAGCCAGGACCGGAAGGCTCAGATAGCCTTCAAATTGAAACTTCCGGTAATCCCACCATTTCCGGTGAAGAAAACGCTCCAGAATGTGACCGGTGATCAAGGTGAAAAAAGCGGAGAGGATTGCGCCGCCCAGAAAAAGAAAAAGAGGACGGTTTTTCAGCTCCGATAAAAACAGCGTAAAGGCTGCCGCCTCAAATCCGTAAATGGGGCACAGGGGAAGAGAGAGATATCCCTTATTAACCAGTTCCCGCTTAAAGGCGGCAGCAGCGGCTGTTTCCAGAAGCCATCCGGCCAGGGAATAGATAAAAAACAAACTGAGCAGCTGTGTAAATGTCAACTCCATAAAAACCTCCTGCCTGAAGCATCCTCAGACGCTCACATGGGAATCAGCAGCTTCCGGATGTCTGGACGGAAGCTCATTTAACAAGGTAAAGCCCAGGATCATTGCGCCCCCCAGAAGCTGGGGAGGCGTAATTTTTTCGCCCAGAAAGCAGATTGAAACAAAAACCGCCACCAGCGGGTCAATATAGCTTAAAATCGCTGCTTTCTGCCCGGGAAGTTCTTTTAAAGAGGAAAAATAGAGGCAGTATGTAATGCCTGTGTGAACGAATCCTACCGTCAGCAGGGCAGCCCAGCTGACCGCATTCATCTGGTCAAGTCCCATGCCGCCGGAGGCTGCCACATAGGGGATCAAAACTGCAATGGCGGCCAGAAACTGCAGAAAGGTCCGGTGAATGCCGTTCACCTGCCGGATAAATTTGTTCAGCAGGATCACCGCCGCATAAAAGGCCGCTGCTCCCAGCCCGAACAGAATGCCGATGAGATCCCTGCCTCCCTGGCCGCCTTTTCCAAGTCCGGTGATCAGCACCAGCCCGGCTGTGGACATGAGAAAACAGAGGATCTGCTTTCCGGTAAGCCGCTCCCGAAAGAGAATGGGGCAGGCGATGGTGACAATCACAGGAGCGAAGTAATAGCTCAGGGTTGCGATGGAGACAGCAGTATATTTGTAAGATTCAAACAGGAGGATCCAGTTGATCCCCATGGCCGCCCCGGAGAGAAGAAGAAGGGGGGCCTCCCCTTTCATTTGTTTCAGAGGAATGTTCTGTCTGCTTACTGTCAGATACAGAAAGATCAAAGCGGCGGCCAGCACAGCCCGCGCCAGGGCCAGCGCACTGGAGGACAAAGGGATACAGCGCACAAAAGGTCCCAATGTGCCGAATACAGCCATGGAAATCACCAGCATGGCTCTGGCATGATGATCATGATTCATATATAACACCTTTCCTTCGACCCTTGTATCATATCATGAAAAAAAGGGGGAATCAATGGGGAAGAACAGACTACCGCAGATGATCTTCCTGTGGTATAATGTGAGCACTTGACGAGAACCGGAGATGCCCCTGGCAAACCCTTGTGCCGTACCGGATATTTTTGGAGGTGACTTCCGCTGAAAACCATTATAATCGGAGATATTCACGGCTGTTATAAGCAGCTGTCCCGGCTGTTTCATAAAATCAGGCCGGACTGGCTGCAGGACCAGGTGATTTTCCTGGGGGATCTGATGGACCGGGGACCTCAGTCCTGGGAGGTCTTTGATCTGGTGCGCAAAATCAGGCTGGAGATGGGAGAGCGCTGTATTTTGCTCAAAGGCAACCATGAGCAGATGATGCTGGGTGCCGACAGGGACCGGATGATGATGAATCTCTGGTACGCCAACGGAGGAGAAAAGACGGTACGCTCGTTTAAGAAGCATGGAGACCAGACCTGGAACCACAGGGGATGGTTTGAGCAGATGAGATTATTTTATGAGACGGAGGAGTATCTCTGCGTCCACGGAGGAGTCGGCCCGGACGGAGCGGAAAATTCCGGCGAGGATACGCTTTTGTGGGATCGGTCCATGGTGGAAGGAGATTACGGCGGAAAGCTGGCGGTGATTGGACATACACCGATCTCCCGGCCAGTCTATCTGGATGGCCGGGGGCACAGGATGGAACTGGAGGAGGGAAAGGAATATCCCCTTCCGGGGACCGGCTGCATCTGCCTGGACACCGGCTGCGTGTTTGGAGGATACCTGACGGCGATGGTGGTGGAAGAGGGGAAGTTTCGAGTGGCGGCGGTGTAAAGGATAGGCTGTGTTTGACCCGCTTCAGTACCCCGGCAGGCTGGAAGATTTCTTAAGCCTGTGTCTGGGGGAGGAGGTAAAAATTTTAAGCGCCCTGCCGACGGAGTCCAGCCGTCTGACGGATGAGGGCTCCCTGCTGGTTATGGATTTATTAGTACGCTTGCAGTCCGGTGCCTTGGCTAAAGTGGAGATTCAGCGGGTGGGTTATCTGTTCCCCGGCCAGCGCTGCGCCTGCTATTCCAGCGACCTGGTCATGCGCCAGTATTCCATGGTCCGTTCACAGTGCCGCAAGGAGAACCGTGCCTTTTCCTATCAGCAGATTCAGAAAGTCTATACCATCGTCTTATTTCAGCACAGTCCAAAGGAGTTTCGGCAGTTCCCTGGAGAATATCTCCACCATGCGAGACAGCAGTTTGATACCGGACTTGAACTGGACCTTCTCCAGGAATATCTTATGATACCACTTGACATCTTCTTAAAAAGCCAGCACAATATAAGTAAGAAGCTCGATGCCTGGTTGATGCTGATTGCCTCCGACAATATGGAGCAAATCCGGAATGTAATAAACGCCTACCCGGAGTTTGGAGAGATTTATTACCAGGTATTCCAGTTTCGCCGAAAAGTCGAGGAGTTGATGAATATGTATTCCGATGCATTAAGGATTCTGGACGCCAATACGGTGAAGTACATGATTGAGCAGCAGGCCGAGGAAATTGAGCAGCAGAAGGAGAAAATTGATCAGTTGGATCAGGAGATGCAGAGTAAGGAAGCGGCTTATCGGACAACTCTGTCTGAAAAAGAACAGGAAATAGAACGGCTGACAGCGCTTTTGGAAGCCAGGGATGACAATGTAAAAAATACATAGGAAAAGGGTGAACACATCTGGCTGGAAAATCTATATGGAGTTGCGACTGTTCAAGATTGTAAAAACCGGGGAATTGTGCAAAAAGTGTGAAATTGGCACTCACCTCTTGTTGGCTGCGATTGGTTTTTGTCTTGTGTTATCAAATGCCGCAGAGCCTTATTTTCAAGGATTCTGCGGCATTGATGTTTTTATCTGGGAGCGTCTTAATTCATCAATTTATGCGGAAATGGTGTAGAAATTGGTGTAGTACAGCGCTCTTTATCAATAAGGCAGCTCATAGCTAAGTAGATGTAATCAAGAGAAGAAAGGAAAAGCACAATCCAGACGGAACCGGTGTTTTTTGCAAGCACTTTTTCCTCAAAAATGCAGATTGACTGTCTCAAAGTTGCATGGAGGATTTCCCCATTGTTGCATTTCCTGCATCAGCGCTCTTCCTAGCGCCGGAGAGGAGCCATTGCAGGCATACAAAGTTTATTTGAGGAAAACCTAGTGCCACCGGACGAGTTCTTCTTCCAGATTGTTATACTTCCTGAACTATGCGTTTCCTGGATCAGAAAAAAATAAAGTCGGAGATTACGACTGCAATTTCTGCAAGTAATCACCGACTTCTCTAAATTATAACACCATAAGGGATATCAGCGTTTATACGATAATCCTCAGCGGTTTTTCCGTATTATTTATGACATGAATTTTTATGGTTTGCTAATGTTGTTCCTGCTTTACTTTTTGCTGATTTACTGGAAGAATTGCTAGCCAATGTTTTTCCAGCTGCGCCAACTTTACCACCATGATGGACTGTTTTAGCCATATATTTACCTCCCTTCGCAAGTTCGCCTTGTTAAAGTAACATCTTTTTGATATTATTAATTTGTGAAGTTAATAGCTTAAAGAACACATCTTTGGCAAGGGATTAGCCAGGTATAACCGGCTTTTTCTATTGTAAAGACAAAAGTCTGAACAACTTATGGAACAGCAAGTATATTTTGGATATAATTCGTAATACCCGTTTCCGTGTCAAGATTATATTTTTCTCTCACAGAAGCGAAGTATTCTTTAATAGCCCCTTTTGAAATTTCTTCCTGTGAAGGTTCGTTTTCTAAATATCCTTCTCGTGCATTCCTCCAGGGATCCTCTTTATGCGTGATCCGTTCAAGAACTTTTCCGCCATACAACCCAAAAGTATTGATTACAAGATCAATCACTTCTCTTTCTTTTTCATTAAGACCATTTGATTTTCCTTTCAACAATTCGAACCTGGGATCATCAATAGGATCATATCTAAAGCTACGAAACATGTCATATATATCAGTATATACCGGACCATGAACCCATGCCTGACAGTTCTCATTAAACAATGGGATTCCATATTTAGAAAAATACAATCCCTGAATAAAGTATAAAATTTTTTGCAATGCTAACGGAGTTACTTCTCCTAATTGTTCAAAAATATAAGAAACAACCATCAGCATTTTCGACGGTACACTGAATAATGCATTTAATTCTTCTATCGCAGACATTCCTTTTTTGTACGCAGACTCTGCAAGTTTATCTTTGTTTTCTTCCAATAATCTTCTCATTACCCCTGTATCCGATAATGCTGCCCGCATAAGATCTGAGTGTTCTTTTGATGGAATCTGTCCCGCAAGATAACGGGGGATGGTTACTTCTCCAAAGCCAAGCGCAATGGACAGAGGTGCCTTTCCTAAATTATAAATTTTACCTAGTTTTTCAATTTCTTCTAATGAAATAATTCCTTCTGCTTTGCGAAATTGCTCATCGATTTCTTTGGCATTGTAATCAAGGATTCCGTTTACTCCAACCTCACATCCACATTCTTTGCAATGTGCAGTTGTAATTAAAAACTGATACTCTTTTTTTCGGATAATTTTTGTTATTGCCGTTTTATGAAGCGTATATGCTGTTTCTTTTCTGCACTCTATACAGAACGTCCTCCTTCTTTCTGCCATTTTATTTTCCTCCTAAGATTATTTAAAATAATATGATAACGGGTGTTCTTGCTCGTGGAAAGAAATAACGAATAAATACTGATCTGAAATTTTGTTGAACTTAATGTAAAGTGATACATTTCTTTCCTGATTTCCAAATCTTTCTAACAAATTTATATTTTTCCCGAAAATATATAATGTCTCATATTCTCTTCCTCTATGATCATTAGGTACAGCATCAGAAAAATCCATTGGTGTTAATCTTTTGATTATATCCAATTCTTCCTCTTCAGTTATTATATAATCGGTTAAAAGTTCCCTGTTTTTAGGACGGGGAGCTATCTGATACTTTCCAGCCTCAATAGCATCCCAGACACCCTGAAGATATTCTTCAATATCACTTTTTTGAAAGTGCATCTATAATGATCCTCCTCATCTGTCACATGATTGGATTTTTATATTTTTCTATCATTATATTATCAATTGGAAACTGCGATGTCAAGTATTTATGATTGGATTTTTTATTTTTTCTATCATCAGATACCTTTTATCACTCGCGCTGTCTGCAAAACTTATGTTAACTAAAATTTTTTAGAACAAATAAACTACTTCCTGAGTTAGTCAGTTTATAGAAAACGAATCTTCCAGAAACATCGTATTCTTTAGCTTTTCTGGAAGATTCGCTTAAAATAATATAACGTACGTAAGCGTACTTAAAATGTCAGGATCCATTTTTCAGTCTCCGTAGTACATCGCTCTTTATCAATAAGGTAGCTTATGGCTAAGTAGATGTAATCAAGAGAAGAAAGGAAAAAGCACAATCCAGACGGAACCGGCGGTTGTGTCAGCTATGTTTGTGGGATAGCAAGAATTTTGATATAATGGGAGCAGGAACCCCGGAACCGGGAGAAAGGCAGGAGGATAAATGCACATAAGCTATAAACCCTTCTGGCACACGCTGGTGGAGCGCAATATGAGGAAAGAGTATTTGCGGATTGCCGCTGGTCTTACCACAAATATGATTGCCAACATGGGTAAAGGCAAGAACATCAGCATGGAAACGCTGGTTCGTATCTGCGAAGCCCTGAATTGTGGCATTTTGGATGTAATTGAACTGGAGCAAGATGAAATTACTACAAAGGCGACAGAGTGACAAATTGGAATTGTTGGAGGATAATTGATTGTGAATAAGATATGGGCTGAACTAAATAAAACAATGCAAACGCAAATCAAAAAGAAAGATACCTATGAAGCAGGTATTAAAACATTATATGATTTACGAAATCAGTTAATGGAAACCTTAATATCATTTAATGAGAAATTAAGCAGAGAAGATTTTGACGCAATTCCGTTTATAAATGCAGACGGTTATCATAGTAAAACGATTGCATATTCAATTTGGCATATTTTCCGTATCGAAGATATAGTTGCACACACATTGATAAGTGAAAACGAGCAAGTGTTTTTTTCGGGCAATTATCAAGGACGTATCAATTCACCTATAATCACAACAGGAAATGAACTTGTAAAAGAGCAGATTGCTGACTTTTCAAAAAAGCTGAACTTGAAGGAACTTTATTCATATATTTTTGAGGTAAAGGATAGCACCGAGAAGATAATCAGCAGTTTATCCTATGATGAATTGAAAAAGAAAATATCAGAAGAAAGAAAAGAATACTTAAAAGCATTGAATGTTGTAAGTGATGATGAAAATGCAATTTGGCTTATTGATTATTGGTGCGGTAAAGATATTCGGGGACTAATACAAATGCCGTTTTCAAGACATTGGATTATGCATATAGAAGCAAGTTTGCGCATAAAAAACAAGATACATTCATAAGTGTAAATCCCTGTTTGTATGACGAGCGATAAACTAGAATTTGTGGAGGTAGCGAAAATGAAATTGAAAAATCCTATGCTGGTAGTAACAGATATAGACAAATCAGTTGAGTTTTATAAAAAGGTTTTCGGGCTTCATGTGATTTTGGATTTTGGAGCAAATAAGACTTTAACAGGCGGTTTGGCTTTGCAGACAGTTGAAACATATAAAGACTTTATCGGAAAAAGCGATATTTCTTTTGGTGGCAATAACTTTGAAATTTACTTTGAAGAAGATAATTTTGATGAATTTGCGGATAAGCTGAAAAAATGTGATGTTAAATATGTCCACCCTATTATAGAACATTCATGGGGACAGCGTGTTGTTCGTTTCTATGACCCGGATAAACATATTATCGAAGTTGGCGAGAACATGAAAATAGTATGCAAGCGTTTCTTAAACAGTGGAATGACACCAGAACAAGTAGCAGAACGCATGGACGTACCTATGAAATTTGTCAATGCCTGTATGCGATAAAACAGTAATGTGCAGTGACGCTACTATGGCACTTGTGAATGGAAAGGTCGGATTAGATAATGAGTACCTTACGAGACATCCCCGGAGTTGGGAAAAATATTGAACAAGATTTAATGAATATTGGCATTCGGGAAATTTCCGACTTAAGGGGCAAGAATCCAGAAGAATTATATTTGCAGGATTGCTTATACAAAGGTTTTCAGGAAGATAAATGCCAGCTTTATGTTTTCCGTCTTGCCGTGTATTTTGCCGAGAATGAAACCCATGAAGCAGAAAAATTGAAATGGTGGTATTGGAAAGATAAAGAATATCCGAGCAAAGAATAAAAAGTGAATAGTATCCCAAAAGCGAATTGCCGTTGCAGGAACACCCATTCCCACAACGGCAGTTTTTATTTCCGCTTCTTTCTCTGGTTGACCGGCACACCCAGCTTTTTCGATTTTTGAAGGATACGGATGAGCCAGCGAAATTCTTCTTCCGAAAGATTTTTGTAATTGATGCCAAGATGCTTGCAATAAAGGAACGCCTACTTCTCCTGACGGCTGCCCTTGAAATTTTCAACTGCTTCCAAATTTTCTCGCAGTTCATCGGCAACCGTGGTCAGGGGCGCACTCTCGCTGTCTTTCTTGTGGGCCTCTCGTATATCCCGGATAATGGTGCTTATATCGTCCAGTGCGATATGGCTGAAATAATCATTGTCATCTACATGAGTGGCTTGCAGCGTTTTCAAATGCGGGTCATCCTCTCCGGGGCGATACCGCTCTATGATTTCACGTCGGATGGTATTGACAAGGGCATTGAGGTTTTGGATTTGCATGGTGGCAATCCCGTCCACCTAGATTTCAATGTCAACCAGAAACTTGATAAAATCCTTATGTGTGGCAAGTTCACAGAGTAGGCGGTTGTTAATTTGGCCGCTCTTTAGCAGCGCCACCATATCATCATTTAAGTGCAGTTCCATCAGCGGCGTGTTGATCTGCTCCCGGTTTTCTGTCCGGCAGAACAGATAATCAAGAGACACCTCGTAGAAGTCTGCCAGCGTGACAAGGTTGCCGTGGTTGATTTCCTTATAGTCGTTGGCTTCGTAGCTGGCGAGGGCTGACTTTGAAATGCCGGTCAGCTTTGATAATTCTTCTAGATTTAAGCCTTTATCTTTGCGTAACTCCCAAAGGCGCTCCTGTATGGTAGTCGCTCTCAGCATAGGGCGTTCACTCCTTCCCGGCGGCTGTTTTCCTGCCGCTAACCGGATCATACCATACTTTCCGCAATCGTGGAAATTTCCGTTTTTCGCCTTGAAATCCGACTTTGTGGACATACGGCACAAGGAACAAAAATGGGCTATCATACAGGTAAGTTCATCGATGGATTATTCCAATCGAATGACCGGCCTGTATGGGATATGCTCCCCGGCGATGTAGCGCAACGACTTGCGGCAGGGAAATGGAGGAACCCTGACCGCAACGAGCGTACCAAAGGGAGCGAAACGCCGTTGTGAGAGCCAGGGGCAGGAACGACATCAGGGAGAACCGGCGAAAATGAACACCGAATTGATACCGAAACACAACAATCTGATAGGGCATAGCCTGTCCTATCCGTAATACTACGGGGAATTTCCGGGCGGTCATTGTGGACTGCCCCCATTATCTTTCCA
>ULXG01040198.1_pt1 | contig 12044 bp, 21 predicted proteins | sample 1961141 | NCBI WGS metagenome assembly ULXG01 (sample SAMEA4835834, study PRJEB28245) | human gut metagenome | biome: gut microbiome; material: fecal sample | place: Denmark | collected 2008 | reverse complement strand
TAGCCCCGGTTATAAAGCCCGGCGGAAAGTGCGTTGCTGGTGCTGGTCTTTGCCACTCCGCCCTTTTGGTTAGAAAGTGTTATGGTTTTCATTTTGTTTTTCCTTCCTTCCTGTCGGTTATGTTATCCCTTGTATTTGTCGGCGTTAAGAACATTCCCGTTTTCGTCTACTTCTGGTACTGCAGGAAAAAGCCTGTATAATGCCGATTCCAATAATTCCCTGGCAAAGTCGTTTCCGGTCATATCATCACGCCCCTGCAGCTTCTTAATAGCAAATAGCCGTTCTGTGTCATTGTCCGATAAATAGAAATTAAATTCTGTCATCTTTCAGCCCTCCGTCTCTACGATCTTTTTTTCTTCGTTCCAGTGGAAAATCATACTTGCCCCGGTGCAGTCTGTCCCTTTTACGGTCTGTCCGTCTATCAGTTCGATTTCCAGGGCTTCCGGCTGGAAATTCTGGTTAATAAACTGCATAATCTTGTACTGTGCTATGGTCTGTGTGCCTTTTATAACGTCTGTATTTTTCATTGTAGCCCCCTTTCTGGCTGCTGTGGTGGTTTTATTTGCCCTGTACGGGTAAAGGCCGGGCGGCGGAATCGAACCGCCACATAAAGCCCACGCCCCGGCTGTTATCTTAATTCACTGTTACGCCTTGCCCGAAAATAATATCAAATTCTGCTTCTCCGTATGGCCTGGCAATCTTGTTTTTTACCACTTTCGCCCGTGAACGGATTCCGATAATATTCCCTTGCTTTTTCAAGTTCTCTACCCTGCGAATATCAAGCCGGGCTGTGAAAAAATACTTCAACGCCCTGCCGCCAGTAGAATATTCTGGACTTCCGAACATCACGCTCACTTTTTCTCGTAACTGATTTATAATTATCAGTGTGCAGTTATGGTCTGCCAGCCATGCCGATAATACGGGAAGGGCAGAAGATATTTCCCTTGAAACACAATAAACCTGGCTTCCGCTTTCTATATCCTCGCTTAACTGCTGCCGTGTGGTTAATCCGGCGAAAGAATCAATGATAATAGCCCCGAACACCTTTGACGCTTCCAGGCAGGCATTTAATACGTTTTCCAGTGCGTTTTCCTGCATGATATAGAAATTTTCGTTCTCTATTCCGGCGGCCTTAATGGTTTCTTTAGTCAGCGTCCGTTCAGAGTCGATATAAAGCACGGGATCCCCTGCTTTCTGGTACTGCTTCGCCAGATAAAGGGCAAGGGCTGTTTTCCCGGAACCTTCTGTTCCAAATATTTCTATCATGCTTCCTTTCTTGATACCGCCCACGCCTAAAGCGTTATCCAGTCCGACGATCCCGGTAGAAACAACATTTTCCGGCGTGTTTGCCATACTTTCAATGCTCATTATGTTGTTTCCTCTCCGGTCGCTATCAATCCGCTTTATGATATATTCCAGTTTCTTTTTCTGTTCAGTCATTACAGCCACCCGCCTTTTCTTCGGTTTCGGCTGTTTCTTTGCAGACGTTCCGGTTAATCTTTATGATTAAATCTTCCAGGGTGCTTTCAATCCGTCCGATATAGTCGAAAGCCAGATCAGCATAGCTATAAATTCTATGCTGATTATTTGCAAAAAACAGAATTTCCTCTTTGCTAATTGGTTCTATATCTACCATTTCTGATAGTTCACCAAGAATAAAGCTGGTTCTTTCTGCATCTTCTTTTAATGTTTCAAGTTCTACCAGGATACGGCTTAACTCCTGTTCCTGCTCTTGAATGATTTCCGTTGCCAGTGGTTCTTTTTTCTGTTTTTCCATGATTTTTACCGTCCTTTCTCGGTTTACCTTGCTTTGACCGGGAAAAGCTGATAAAATAAATACAGTTCCCGGTAGCTGTGGTGGTTACTGGTTACGATCCCCTGTCTTGCTTTGGTCGGCGGCAGGGGATTTTTATTTCCGGCAGACTTGTTTACACTTCTACTTTTCTACATGTAGTAATGTATTCTTGTCTACCTGTCTACAATTCTACATGTTTTCATGTCTACTGTCAATAGGCTTTTTTACTTTGCGGGAAAAATTTTGATATGCCGGTATAGGAAAAGGCTTTTAAAAAACTTTCGGCTGGAAAAATAGGTCACTCCCCGTCAGCGGGCGGCGGCATTAGACCCCTGGACGGTCGGTTCCTGCTGCCGATCCGGCGCACAAAAAGCCCCTGCCATATCCACCAATGACAAGGGCTTCTGTTCTGTACAACTTCATGTTTTGAGTAATGCACTATAAGAACACGGATAAAGTATTAAAGAATAAAAGAATAACAGATACATAATAAAGTAAATAGAATAGATAATCATAGATACATCGTATGTAATAGATATGATACATACAATACATATAAAAGATACAATCAATACAATATATCCTTTCATATACCACAATAGAATAGGGGCAGTCATAAGCCGCCCCTATATCTACATGATACTTGCCTTGTATTGTTCTTCCAATTCTTCCAGGCGCATTACAATACTTTCCACAGAAGAATAACCTTTATACTTAAACTTTGCAAAGCCTGTCCTGTATATATCAGCTTCTATAACCTCGCACTTCTGCTTTATTTCAGTTAATGCTTTGTGCCGTCTTAACTGCCGCAGTCCTGCCGCCTTAATCTGGCGCACACGTTCCAGGCTTACCCCTGTTTCCTCTGCTATTTCAGAAAGTGTCTTTCCATCCCGGAAGTATAGCCGGATCACTTTATCCTGCTGCTGATCCGCATATTTGCTTACAATATCCCATAGTTCCGTCTGCATAGCTTCTTCATGCAGCCTGTCCACGGTATCTTCTTCCATATTCAATCTATCCGCTATGGTATCAGCAAGGGAAAGTTCTTCCCCGTCCGTGTTCTTTAAAGGTGCGTCCAGACTCGCAACATTCTGCGAATAGATACGGATTTTCTGTATTTCATCTTCTGACACGCCTAAACATGCAGCCGCTTCCTGGTCTGTTGGTTCCCTTCCGTGATCCCGTTCATAGTCCCGGATCAGTTTCTTGTACCGTATAACCTTCTGCCGGTTATGCGGCGGTATGCGGATAATACTGCCGCAGTTCTCCAAATATCGCCTTATATCCTGCTGAATCCAGAACTGGGCGTAAGTCATAAACTTTACGTTTTCGCCGCTTTCATAATGCGTTGTGGCCGTCCATAATCCAATATACGCCTGCTGCAGTAAGTCCTGTTCCGGTTCAAAATATATGAATGGCCGGATAAACTGCCGGATTAAAGGCAGATTGTTTTTGTATAACGCTTCCATATTTTCAGAAACTTTACGCCCGCTTCTGATCTGCTCCACAAGTTCTTCGTTAGATAATTGCTTTTTCAATATACTATCTGCCCGCCTTTCTGCTATAATATAGGCAGATAAAAATAGTGTGGGAAGTCTCGGCAATCGCATAGCAGGGCTTCCCGCTTCTGTTCATAGGCAAAAAGGGACTGCCTTTCAGCCTGTCCCTTCTTCTCGTTACGCCTGTTCTTCTTTAAGTTCCCGCTTATACTTGTAAAAAGTATTCCTTGCCAGTCCTGTTAATTTCATACAGTCCACATCATTCAGCGATCCATTAAAATCCGCACTGTGCTTTAATATCTCTGCTTTCTTCTCGATAGATTTCTTTGTTGTCAGCTTTGCGCCTTTCTTCTGTCCGATCTGCTTTCCGGCTCTCCGGGCTGTCTCTATTCCCTCGGCTGTCCGTTCGTGCAGATCATCTACTTCCTTCTGCGCCTGCTGGAAAGCAAGTTCAATGTCCTTTTTGGCTAAATCCATCTGCAGCTTGTTCAGCGCTGAAATAATGGTATTCATAAATTCATCTGTGGCCGTGTCACCGGTGCTTACAGTAATATCTATCTGCTTCTGCAGGGCTTCCCTGTATTTTGCCGTGTTACAATGTGGTTCTTTTAAGAAAACAATGTCCACACCTTTATTATACAGTTCTTCATACAAAGCCATTCCCTCGGCGGCATTTCTGGCCATACGGGAAACAGAATCGAATACCAGGCGATCCCCCGCCTTAATCTGTTTCAATATTTCATCAAGTCGTTTTCTTCCCTGCAGCTTGGTTCCTGTATAGGCTTCCTTGCTGATCCGGGCTTCCGGGTATGCTTCCAGGATATTTCTTTCCTGCCGCTCTATGTTCTGCGTCTTTCGACTGATACGGCAATATCCATAAGTTCTTTTCATTATTCCTTCCCCCGTTCCTGTGGTTTAGTATTTATTTTGACGTTCGTTTCTTTTGATATTATAAATATACCACGGGAAACAGGGAAAGTCAATAACTTTTGATACATTTTTTAATAACCTTACTTTTGATACTTTTCTATGTAGACTTGTAGATATGTTTTCATTACTACATGTCTACACCTTTCGGGAAGTAGAAAACTGTCCGCCCTGACTGTATCGGCTCCGCTCCTATCTCCTGCATTTTAGAAAAAAGTTCGCTTTCGGATATTTCCAACATTTCAGCCGCTTCCGCTGCCGAAAATATTTCCTGCTGCCCGTATTCCATCCCCAGGCATAGGCGAATACCGTTATAGCACTGTTTAACGGAAAATCCTTTAGAAAGCCCGCTGTCTATCAAGCGTTCCAGTTCCCGGCGTTCAAGTCCTGCCATTTCCCCGTAATTATACATAAGGTTATTTACTGCTGTACTTTTGTCCATGAAACAACCTTCTTTCCGCGTGGGACTTACAGGCGGCTTCAAAGGTAGGAACAGAAACCGCCACGCCCGGACTAAAATTACTGTGCATATGGTGCGCCGTCTGTAGGGCAGAACTGACCCGGCGCCTTACCTAAATATCGGCAGCTATAGCCATTTGCCCGTCCGCCGGATATGGTATAACTGAAAACAAAGTCCAAATAGTCCCCGATTTTTATATCGGAAGTATCCGACATGTTCAAGGTTACTTTTCCTTCGTGAGAAAGAACCTTGCTTACTCCAACGGTTACGCTACGATCTGTTTTTTCAAGAACTCTATGCGCCGACACGCCGCCCCTGCAGCGGTCAACCTTTGTAAATCTCTGATTTTTGATATAATCTTCCATGCCCTTATACCTCCTGCTGATCCTCTGTGTCGTCAGTGTCAAATTCTCCCATATCCCTATAAACCCCGTCTTCTGGCTGTGAATCCAGATCAAAGCCTATGTACGGCTTTTTCGGGCAAAACATGCTTTCTACTGTGTAGGTTTCGCCCCCGTAAGATACTTCCAGTGTCCACCCGGCAACCCGGCCGCCAAAACAGGGACTACTTGAAAGCCCTACATTCCCTCCGTGCCGCTTTTTGCTTAAAATCTTACCTCTTACAACATTCATATTCTTTTAATCTCCTATCCTCTTTTTTAATTCTGACTGCCTGCGCTGGCATATTTTGAAGCAAGTTCCCGGTAATCATCACCCATAAGCCGCAGCTTGTCCGGCAAATCCTTTTCATTTCCCAGTATGCTTAACATCTTATCGGCTTTTCCTGCTTCATCCAGCTTTTCTACTTCGTCCATCATTTTTTTAATTCTGTCTCGTTCTGCTTCCGTCAGCGTATATTCTATGGAAACCTTTGACTGCTCCCACATTCTGCCCGCATCATCAATAGAACTATGCTTACCTTCAAAGCCTGCGGCATACATCCGGTGCCAAATCTGCCATTCTCCAAAGGCCGCCCCATTTTTGCGCTGCTTGTCCAAAAGGTCTTTTCCCGGAAAATCCGGTGCCGCTCCACAATAGGCGTCAATGGCGATCTCGGCATCACTTTCCACAACCATTAAAATTCTAAGGTATTCCGTGAAGTCCGGCAGTTTTACAGCATATCCATTATTTTTTGCGATCCCGGAAAAGATTTTCCCGGCGAACAGGTTAGATTTCACATCATCTTCCAGAATGGACAGTTCTTCCCTGGAAAGTCGGATTCCAAAATCATTGATACAGCTTAAAATCTGCATGGTTTCCGGCTTAATTGGCTTCATCATCCAACTTTTCAGATCATTTCTTATGTCCTCACAAATCGAACGAACTTCTTCTTTTGCCATGTTCCGATCAGATGTTAAAGTACCGAAGTAATACGGATATACTTCCAGTTTCATTTTTCTGTTAAACGTCTCATCATTCAGTTCTGATTTCATCCGGGAAACCTTTTTCTGGTATTCCGAAAACTGCCGGTCTGCGGTGCGCTGATAATCCTTTACCACCTTTAAAATTTCCTCAAACTTTGTTCTGTTCATGCCTTATACCTCCGCTTAATCATTCAGATAATGTTTTAAAATCGGGCTTACAGGAATTTCCTGCTTCGGTGCTGCTGGCGGTTCTGCCTGTCCGCTGTAAAGTTTTAAAATCTTGCCCCTGTCCGCCTGATTCCGATGTTTTGCTTTTGCCAGCTCCACGGCAATCTTGCCTTGTGGTGTCTGCTGTGCGTCCAGCATTTTTTTGTAGTTCCTGTACTCGTCCCTTTGAAAATCTGATAGCATTTTTATTCTCCTTTCTGCTTTCCGATAAATTTAGACTCGTTTCTGAAAAATTCCCCCTCTTGCTCAGTCCAATAGTCTATATCTTCTTGCTCCCGTATATCATCCAGCATACGCAGCATATACTTTGTATGCCGGTCATATCGGCTCATATCATCATCCGCCTTTAGTGCTGGCGGACTAAATCGCTCCGGGTGGTCTTGATACTGTTTTTGCCTATCGGTGTAATATGCCCGCAGCCGATCCGCTTCTTCTGCCGTGATTCTGTTGCCTGTCCAGTCCCAATTTTTAAAGGTTGAAAAGTCCCACCCTTCCAAAAAACAGGTGAAAAGCTGCTTCCGGTCTGCTTCCGGCGTGTAGTCTCTGGCTTCCAGGCGCTCCCGGATTGCCTGTATTTCCTCGTCTGGTAGTTCGCCCCGGCGTTCCCTGGCTTCTTCCAGTGCTTCTTTCACCCTGGCTTCTGTCTCTGCGGAACATGCCCGAAACGGATAAAACCGTGAAAGTGGCGTCTGATCCGGCGGCTGATCCAGAGAAAACAGAACACGGTACGGCAACCCGAAAAAGGAAACATCCTTTATACACTGATTCCGGCGTTTTAAGGCTGCGCTTTTCATTAACTCGTTCATTTCAACCCTGTGTAGCGCTCGCTCTGCAGCTTCCTTCTGGCGTTCATCCATCAATCGCTTTCTCCCCCTTCCGGCTCGTATTCTCCCGTTTCTGGATTCCAAATAAGATTATTTGCGTCCAGCCGGTCTTGTATCTGCATTTCTTCCTGTACCTGTCTCATATCATCTGTCGAAAGTACAACGTGGTTTGTATTTTGATAGCCAACGCCATTATTGATTAAATTAAAAATCTCCCACATTGGCGGCACTTTGTAGCTTGTAGTAAGCTGCTTCCGGGCAGAAGTAATTAAGGTTTTAAAAACGCCTATCATTTCAGCCCATGCGCCGCCCCGCTGCTCATAGTTGAATAGGGTAATCCTGCTGATCCCACACCAAACGGCCAGCCCTTCAAAATCTGGAAAAACTCTCGCCGTATCCTGGTCTTTACAGGAATTAACCTCATTAAGGCGTTCAAAATATGATACGCCAGCTTGATAAAATGCTTCTAACCCTTCCGGCGTGTCTGGGTATCTGGCCTGCCGCCCTCTATTCTTTTTTACGGCTTCCAGTCCCATTTCTATTACCGCCGTCATATCGTCAAGGCTTGCTGGTGGGTTGTAACTTTTCCCGGCTGGTTTGTAATTAGAAAAGTCGGCTTCTCTTAGTCCTTCTTCGGTTCTTTTTGCCATTTTTTCACCCCCTTTTTATGTGTTAATTTTATATAGCTAAAACTTATTGTTTTCCGTGTACCATAACTAAAAAGCATTGTTTAACAGTTCCTTCAATGTCCCTAATTCCTCGCTATTCAAAGAAATTCCTTTCAGCGGCTGCCGCTTTTCTTCATCTGAAAAGTTCTTCCACATACGAAAATCATACTTCGGATTTCCGTTCTTCCACTTGATCCGGCAAAGTTCTTTCGAATAATCGCTATTAGCACTGATAGTCCCGTAATGTTCTTCAATCGTATAATCAAACTGCTGTCTTTCCATCTGTTCAGTTCCTTTCTGATAGTAGTTTTGTGGTGGTTTTTTTGACCCGAAAATGACCGCCCACGGTCTGTACCCCTGTATTTTCCTTGTATCTCTGCCCGAAAGCAGTCAAAGGCGGTAAAGGGAAAAACCCCGGAAGCCCTACAGGGAATGGTAAACTATATATATCTGTGGTCATATAGCCACATAGAAGCGTCATTATTTTGCTAAAGTACTGTAGTCATACAGCCACATATAAAACTTCCTTTTCCTGCTCTATGTAGTCCCGCAGCTACATATAAACCTGTTTTATGTAGCTATACAGCTACACGCAAATTAACTTTTACTGTTCCGGCTTCCATGATTGCCAGTCTGCGGAAAATTTGTATATGCTTTTCCTTCTGTTTCCTTTTCCGCTGGACAGTCTTTCAATGAATCCATGTTCAATCAATGCCGCCATATCCCTATAAAAATTACTGTGCATACTGTCTTTATACAGTCCGTACCTTTTGACGGCGTTCCAGTTCAAATAAAATACATCTGCGCCCTGGAATAATTCGATCTCCGGGTAATCTTTTTCCGGCTTTCTGTGGCCGTAATATTGCGATTTAGCCACGATGTATAGCATTTTCTGCCGGTCTGATAAATCCCGGAAAGAATCTGATAGCAGCAAACTTTCGTAAATATTTGCGCTCGTATCGGCTCTAAGTTTCCCATTTTCATCAATAAACTTTTCGCCCTTACTTTCAAACCTTTTCGGTACATATTTCTTTCGCCCTCGGCTCAACTCCCTCCCTCCTATTCGTGGCGGTTTTTGCCTTTTTCTCGGTCTGTTCCTGGCCTGCGGTTCCGTATGGCCTACCTACAACCGATTCCCAAAATTTCTTGAAATTTTCCATATCCGCCATTATTTAGCCCTCCCTATCGGCTCGCCATATAAAACATGGTCGGCAATCCTAAGTTCATCTTTCCAGCCCCTCCGATCCGGTGCGGTCTTTCGATTCATCATTAAATGAACGTGATAATGGCAATTATGGCAAAGGGTTAAAATATCCTTCCAGACGTTTTCCCGGCCTATCGCTCGATAGCTTAAATGATGCGTTTCCAGCGGATTATTCATGGTGCCGGTGGCTCCGCACATGCAGCACTTAAAATCATCTATTTCAGCCCGTTGTCTGGCTTTCTGTTTCCATTCATCAGATTTTAAATACTGCTGATACTGGTAGTTATCCATAAATTTGCCACCTCCTAACTGTTTCGGTTTGCGGCCACTGTCTGCGCTGTGGTCGGTATGTGGTGGTTACTGCATTTCGCTTTCAATCTTTTTTATGGCTTCCAGAACTTCCTCCCGCTTATCCGGTGGCAATTCTGATCTAAGCCATTTACAAAACGTGTATTCCGATACTCCCAGTTGTTCGGCAACTTCATAATGTCGGATTCTCTTTTTTCGTAAAATTTCCCGGATTTCTGCATTAGCCACTTTTCAGCCCTCCTTTCAACAACTATGCTTGTTTTTCTGTTCTATCTGTATTATAATTGACCTTAAAGGAAAAATCCTTCCCTATATTTTTCTTTTTAATCTTTTTTCTATCTTTATAAGGAAGTATTTTTCTTTAAGTCTTTAAGTCTTTTATAAAGGAAAGGTAAAGTATATGTCGAAAAAAATTGATATTGATAGAATTGAAAATAAAGCGCTTTGGAAACTTATGAATGATAAAGGCTTATTTACTGCCTTAGACTTGGCAAAAGAAATTTATGATATGTTTAACTGGTACGGTTCCGGCGATAAAAACGCCCCCTCGACTTCGGAAGATTATATCCGATATAGTAAAAATCTTGATAATTTACGAAAGAAGATACTGAACAATTTATACGATACTTCCAGCATGGACTACAAAAGTATTTCCGCTTATTGCAAATACTTTAAATGTTCCGCTGACTATCTTCTGGGCTATATCCCGCTTCCCACGCACGAAAACACGGATATAGAATCCTATACCGGACTTTCCAATGAATCTATTGAATGTTTACACACGCTTCACTTTCCTTATCAATACGGTGTAAGAGATTCCCAGCAAGAAGGCAGATATGATATTGTTGCTTTAAATATCATTTTGGAAGATTGCTATAAAAAACTGAAAGATAATGCCGACTTCGCTACATTTTCAAATATTACAGCTTCTATTCTTCACGATATAGGGATTTACTTAGATTCTGATTCGGCAAAAATGGGAACAAATACGCCCATGATAACAATATCTGGAAACACAAATTTATTTACGCCTGGTGAAATGGTTAGGAATATAGCACAAAACAGGATTATAAATCATCTGGAAGAAATGAGACAGTATAACCTTAATGTAAGGCTGGAAATGGATAATAACAAAACTCGATTTTTGGAAATCTGGCAAGAACACGCCAAAGAAATTATTGAAAAAGAAAATACGGACAAAAAATAACCCTTCGCCGTCTGCTCTGGCTGTCCTCTGCAGGCGGCTTTTCTTTATTCCTTTATCTACGCTTTGTATTTTCGCCAAATTCGGCTTTTTATGCCCGTACCTATAAATCTACCCTAAAGCATTTCAAGCCCGTTTCTGCCCGTTTTTCATGCGTACAGTAAAGACTTTTAGATTTTCTGCGGCGTCTCTGGCCTGTCTCTCCCGGCGTGTCCACTTGTGGGTATGACCCCGCCACCCGGTTCACTACTTCGCAAGCAGGGCAAACCTGGACAGGTTTACTATTCCCAGCAAATCGGGAAAATCCAGATTCCCTATTTTGCCCCGCCTGCAGCTTCCCGGATCAGCACGAAAACACTATGCCCGGCGGCGTGGTGTATAAGTGCGCCCTTGCTTTTTTTAGCCCCCGGCAGGGCGCAAGGGAACTTCTGATAGACCCCGGCTGTCAAAAGTGCTTTTGCGTTACTTTTGGCAAAAGTAACAAAATCTATAGCCGTTTCCGGCGTCCATCCGTCCCGATCCGCTCCGGCCAGATAGCAAAATAGACAAAAGAAAAGAAGTAGCGTTCTGCTACTCCCTTCTATTGTCCGTTTTTCGGACATCTGATTTTTCATTCAAACATATTTATTTGCCCTGGAATATGCTGCACTCCGTTTAATTCCGCCATAGTCCGGCGGTATGCTTCGTACCCTTCCCACTGCTTTTTCTTTTCGATATAAAACGTAATTGCTACATAGCTTCGCCCCTGCTTGTATGGCTCCCATTTCACATTCAAATCCGTATATTTATTTACTTCTTCTACGGCTGGTTCTATAACTTTTCTTCGTAATGCTTTATACTCTTTGTATTTATCTGTTATTGATAGATAGATTTTTAAATCATCAATGCTTACTGTTATTTTATCTTTGAAGCTATGGGACTTCCATAATTCATAAAGGGCTATAGAATACGCTCCTTTTAACGCCAATGTCTGGTATAATTCATATTGTGTAAACCTTTCCTGCAGGTCGAAAAGGTAAGGTGCTATTTCGTCAGAAAATCGAATTGATACTTTCCCGGATTTTTTTGTTATCCTGGTGCTATCAATCCAGCGCAATAAAACTTCATCGTCTCCTTCTTCAATCCAAAATGAATTATCTGATAGTTTTTGAAGGGCGGCTTTTACATTGGCATAATTTTTCCCGTTATCATAATCAATCCCACATACTTTACAAAATAGCCGCACATCAAAAGAATATCTATACTGCGGTTCCTCTGCAGCATTTTTCGGCGGCTTAATAAGGCTAATAATAAATCCTAAAATCTTTTGTTCTAATGCCGTCAGTTCATACTTTCTGCGCCTTACATTCTGGATTAGTTTATTGTCTTTTACAATCAAATGTTCTCTTGCTTTAGCAATCTGAATTTCTTCATCAAACGTAGACATATAACGCCCCCTCGATCATCCTTTTCTATATTATACAGGTGTACTAAAAATAAGTCAAGTACACTTATAACCGTACCAAGTGTACACCTTAAACCGTACCAGAAGTACACCCGCTATTTTCATTGAAAAGTTATCC
>ULXG01044168.1_pt1 | contig 12046 bp, 9 predicted proteins | sample 1961141 | NCBI WGS metagenome assembly ULXG01 (sample SAMEA4835834, study PRJEB28245) | human gut metagenome | biome: gut microbiome; material: fecal sample | place: Denmark | collected 2008 | reverse complement strand
CTGCCGTCAGGCGCAGTATCAGGACGTAACCGACCGTCAGCAGGACACACATCGCAAGGGTTATCTTTATGGAAATCCACAAATTTTTCATCTCTTATCCCAATTTAAAAAAATACACTTACTATCATGTCAATCAGCTTGATGCCGATGAACGGGGCTATCAGACCGCCGAGACCGTAGATGAACAGGTTCCGACGCAGCAGAGCCGAAGCACCGATGGGCTTGTAGGCCACACCGCGAAGTGCCAGCGGAATGAGCAGCGGAATGATGACGGCATTGAAGATGATAGCCGACAGGATTGCGCTTTCGGGCGAATGCAGGTGCATGATGTTGAGAGCCTGCAACGAAGGAATGGAAGCTATGAACAGCGCGGGCACGATGGCGAAATACTTCGCGACGTCGTTGGCGATGGAGAACGTGGTCAGCGTCCCGCGTGTCATAAGCAACTGTTTGCCGATTTCGACAATCTCTATCAGTTTGGTCGGGTCGTTGTCGAGGTCCACCATGTTGCCCGCCTCTTTGGCCGCCTGCGTACCGCTGTTCATCGCAACGCCCACATCGGCCTGTGCGAGAGCCGGAGCATCGTTCGTACCGTCGCCCATCATGGCCACCAGTTTACCCCCGCGCTGCTCGCGCCGGATGTATTCGAGTTTGTCTTCCGGTTTGGCCTCGGCGATAAAATCGTCCACCCCGGCCTTTTCGGCTATATACTTCGCAGTAAGAGGATTGTCCCCCGTGACCATCACCGTTTTCACACCCATCTTGCGCAGACGTTCGAAACGTTCGCGAATACCGGTCTTGATGATGTCCTGCAATTCGATGACTCCCATGACTCGGTCGTTCTCGCAGACGACGAGCGGTGTACCGCCGTTTTCGGAAATCCGGCATACGGTACGGTCGATTGCTTCCGGATACTCGTTCCCCGCTCCGGTCACGATGCGCCGTATGGTTTCCGAGGCTCCTTTGCGGATACGCATACCGTCCGGCATGTCCACTCCGGAACATTTAGTTTCGGCCGTAAAATTCACCATACGGACTCCGACCAGCTGCATCGGGTCAATCCGAACACCGTTATCGGCACCGAGTTCCACAATCGACTTGCCTTCGGGCGTCTGGTCGGCTATCGATGAAAGCACGCACAAGCGGACGAATTCCCCTGCATCAATTCCGTCGGCCGGGTAGAATCCGGTCGCCTTGCGGTTTCCTATCGTAATCGTCCCCGTCTTGTCGAGCAGCAGCGTATCGATGTCGCCGGCCGTTTCGACCGCCTTACCCGATTTGGTAATGACATTGGCACGCAGCGCACGGTCCATTCCCGCAATGCCGATGGAAGAGAGCAACCCGCCGATGGTAGTCGGTATGAGGCAGACGAACAGCGATATGAAAGCGGCCACCGTGATGTTGGCACCCACGTAATCCGCGAACGGTTTCAGCGTTGCGCAAACGATGATGAACACGATGGTAAAGCCGGCCAGCAGGATGGTGAGCGCTATTTCGTTCGGCGTCTTCTGACGCGAGGAACCTTCCACGAGGGCTATCATCCGGTCGAGGAAACTTTCCCCCGGGCGTGCCGTCACCTTTACCAGTATCCGGTCCGACAGCACCTTCGTACCGCCGGTCACGGAACTCTTGTCGCCCCCGGCCTCGCGTATCACCGGTGCGGACTCGCCCGTAATGGCGCTTTCGTCTATGGAGGCCAGTCCTTCGATGATTTCTCCATCGGCAGCGACCGTATCTCCGGCTACGCACTCGAAGACATCGCCCTGTTTCAACTCCGAGCTGCTGACGATACGGACCTGACCGTCGGCGGCGACGAGTTTGGCCGGCGTTTCCTCACGCGTCTTGCGGAGCGAATCGGCCTGCGCCTTGCCGCGTGCTTCGGCTATCGCTTCGGCGAAATTGGCGAAAAGTACCGTAAGAAACAGAACGACGAAGACAACAAAATTGTAGGCGAACGACCCCTGCGACCGGTCGCCGGTCACAGCTATGTACACGAGCAGGAGCAGCATGACGAAAGTCACCACCTCCACCGTGAACATGATGGGGCTCTTTATCATCTTCCGCGGGTCGAGCTTCACGAAAGAGGCGTGCAAGCTCTGGCGTAAAAGGGATTTGTCGAACAGTGAAATATTTCTGTTGCGTTTCATATTCGGTTGCTATTTAAAAAGTCAGATAATCGGCTATCGGCCCAAGTGCGAGTGCAGGGAAGAACGACAGGGCTGCCACGATGATGATGACGGCGAAGGTCATGACCGAGAAGGTCGCCGTATCGGTCTTGAGCGTACCTGCGCTTTCGGGAACGAACTTCTTGCCGGCCAGCAGCCCGGCTATCGCCACCTGTCCTACAATCGGGAAATAACGACCCATAATCAGGACAATACCGGTCGTGATGTTCCAGAAAGGCGTATTGTCCGAAAGGCCTTCGAAACCGGAACCGTTGTTGGCGGCCGAAGAGGTATACTCGTACAGCATTTCGCTCAATCCGTGGAACGACGGGTTGTTCAGCCAACTCGACGCCAGTTCCGGATTTCTGGCGGCAAGCCACGACGCGAGGCCCGTACCGACGAGAATGAGGAACGGATGCATCAATACGACCATGGTGGCGATTTTCATTTCGCGGGCCTCCACTTTCTTGCCGAGGAACTCCGGTGTACGCCCTACCATGAGGCCGCTGATGAATACGGCGATGATAAGGAAGGCATAGTAGTTCATGAAACCGACGCCTACGCCACCGAACCAGCAGTTTATCTGCATGTTCAGCATCTGGAGCATCCCGCTGAGAGGCGTTTGCGAATCGTGCATGGAATTGACCGAACCGTTCGAAGTGACGGTTGTGGTCATACCCCACATAGCCGAAGCGGCCGAACCGATTCTTATCTCCTTGCCCTCCATGGAACCGAGGTCCTGTGCGATACCCATTTCGTCTATCTGCGGACTTCCCGCCATCTCCTGCCATACGGATATGACGATGCCGCACGTATAGGCCGCCAGCATGACCGTGAAGATGCACGCGGCCAACTTACGGCGTTTCAGGTAGAAGCCCAGCGCGAACACCATCGCCATCGGGATGATAAGGATAGACCAGCATTCGAGCATGTTGGTGAAGGCATTCGGGTTCTCCAGCGGGTGCGAAGAGTTCACGCCGAAATAACCGCCGCCGTTCGTACCGAGCTGCTTGATGGGGACGATGGCTGCCGTCGGTCCCTGCGAAATCTCCTGCGTGGCGCCTTCCAGCGTCGTAAGCGTCTGCTTGCCGTCGAAGGACATGGGCGTACCGTTTATCACGAGCAGGATACCCACCAGCAGCGACAGAGGCATCAGGATACGGGTGACGCTGCGGGTCAGGTATACCCAGAAGTTCCCTATCGACTTGGTCGTCTTGGCTGCCATACCCTTGAATATCCCGGCCAAAGCTGCCATACCGCAGGCGGCCGTGATGAACTGGAACAGCATGATGACGAACAGTTGGGTAAAGTAGCTCAGGCCGGTTTCCCCGCTGTAATGCTGGAGGTTACAGTTGACCATGAACGATATGCACGTATTGAATGCCTGGTCGGGCGTCTGACCCGGATTGCCGTCCGGATTCAGCGGCAGCCATCCCTGACACACGAGCAGTACCATCCCCCAGATGAACCAGAACAGGTTCACGGTCAACAGCGCTTTCAGGAACTGCTTCCAGTTCATCTCGCGTTCCGGGTCGATGCCGCAGACCTTATAGATAAAACGTTCTACGGGGGCCATGAAATCCATGATGTTCTTCTCCCCCTTGTACACCTTCGCAATGTGGCGTCCCAGCGGATAGCAGAGCACTACCAGGCACACCCATTGCAGTATGACGCCTAAAATCTCCGTATTCATTTATTTCTTCATTTTTGTGAGTAGACTATCAGAATTCTTCGGGTTTGACGAGTACGTACATCATGTACACGAACCCGACGACGCTCAGTATGAACAATGTGGTAAACATCTCTCAATCATATTTTTTCAAACCAATCCACACATTTGTAGAAAAACAGGTAGCACAACAGGCCGAGTGCGACCAAAAGCAAAAACATTACGAATCCATTCATCTCATTTCATTTTCCTTTTCGAGTTAGACAATTGTTTCACAAAGCCTGAAAATATGCGGCATATCATATACAGTATGATACACGACAATACGATTACAAATACAACATCCATTCATGTACCGTCCTTAACTTCCGACGCTTCCCCCTTAACCAAGCGGATGCCAAAAAGCCCCAATACAAGATAATTAAATGATTATAAACTACTTACAACCAATCAAACAAATACGAAAAAGAGAGGGAGTCTATCAAAATGATAGGCTCCCTCTCTCAATTTGAAAGGACACGGCCGTTCCTGCAGCTCAGGATTTCAGGCCCCAACTCTCCAGTTTACGGTACAACGTCGCCACGCCTATACCGAGCAGGCGGGCCGCTTCGCTCTTGTTGCCGCCCGTATACTCCAGTATCTTCACGATGTGGTTCCGTTCCACGTCCTCAAGCGTCATGGAACCGTCTGCGGCCACTCCCGCATCGTTACGGAATTCAGGCGGAAGCGTTCCCACAGAGAGCACATTGCTGTCGGCCATTATCATACTGCGCTCCACGGCATTGCGCAGTTCGCGCACGTTACCCCGCCACGTATGGTTCTCCATGGCTTCGATATATCCCTTGTCGATATTTTCGATGCGTTTCCCCATCTTGGCCGAGAAAAGACCGGCAAAATAGCGGACATAATCGGCGATATCGCCCCGTCTTTGGTTGAGCGACGGGAGCTGTATCCGGAAAACGGAGAGGCGGAAAAAGAGGTCTTCCCGAAAGTTACCGGCTTTTATCTCCTTTTCCAGGTCTCGGTTAGTCGCTGCGATAATACGCAGGTCGGCCTTAGTAGGACGTGTCTCTCCTATCTTGATAAACTCACCGTTTTCGAGTACCCGAAGCAGTTTGGTCTGCAGTTCCAGCGGCATTTCGCCTATTTCATCGAGGAAAAGAGTCCCTCCGTCGGCCTCCTCCACAAGTCCTTTCTTGTCTTTGGTAGCCCCTGTGAAACTCCCCGCCCGGTGGCCGAACAGTTCGCTTTCCAGCAGCTCCTTGGAAAAGGCGGAACAGTTCACGGCAACGAACGCCTCGTGCGCCCGACGACTGGCATGATGGATGGCCCGGGCGAACACCTCCTTTCCCGTACCCGTTTCACCGGTCAGCAGTACGGAGGTATCTGTCACCGCCACCTTCCGGGCGAGCTCTACCGCCTCTCGAAGTGCCGCCGAAGAGCCGATAACCCGGTCGAAGGAGTTCTCCTCGGAAAGTTTGTCCTCGAAACGGGCGAGTCGCCGCTGCATCTGGGCCTTTTCGGAGGCACGGCTGAGCAACGGCAGTATCTTGTTATTGTCGTCACCTTTGGTAATGTAATCAAAAGCTCCGTTCTTGATGGCCTGCACACCGTCGGGAATGTTGCCGTAAGCGGTCATCAGGATGACTTCCACCGCAGGTGCCGCCTCCTTGATTCTGCTCACGAGCTCCACGCCGCTGCCGTCCGGCAATTTGACATCGCAGAGCACCACATCCGGCTCGTGCTGCCGGAGCATCTTCATTCCCGAAGCGCAGTCCGCCGCCTCCGCGACTTCATATCCTTCGAGTCCGATAATACGCGAGAGTAGTCTGCGCAGTTGCATTTCGTCGTCTATGATAAGCACCTTTGCCATACGATACTTCATTCTTCCCCTGTTTCAATCCGCCGCTGCCTGGAAACATGCCGGACGGTTTCCGTCCGCCTTTACCAATCCGGGAACAAAACGGCAGGCTTTATGCATACGGGATACAAAAATAGGGCAAAAAATAATGTCAGTCTCCATGCGCTAAATCGAACGTTCAAAAAAGAGATTGATTAACTTGCACTGAAATTCGACCGATACCATGAAAAAGAGAGAATTGAGCGAATCGGAACGGCATGTCATCATAGACAAGGGAACGGAGATGCCGTTCAGCGGCAAATACTGGAATAACCGGCAGCCCGGTACATACGTCTGCCGTCAATGCGGAACTCCGCTCTACCGGTCGGCAGACAAGTTCGATGCCGGATGCGGCTGGCCAAGTTTCGACGACGCGATACCGGGCGCGGTCATCCGCCGGCCCGATGCCGACGGCATCCGTACCGAAATCGTCTGTGCGGCCTGCGGAGGCCATCTCGGCCACGTCTTTACCGGCGAAAGATTCACCCCGAAGAACACCCGCCACTGCGTCAATTCCATATCGTTGGAATTCATTCCGGAGACACAGCCCGAAGCCACAAACGGCTACGAAACGGCTGTTTTCGCCGGAGGGTGTTTCTGGGGTGTGGAATACTACATGCAAAAGGCACCCGGCGTTATCTCCGTCGAATCGGGCTATACGGGCGGCAGTGTCCCGGCCCCCTCTTACGAAGAGGTATGCAGCGACCGCACGGGCCATGCTGAAGCGGTACGGGTCACCTTCGACCCGACGCAGACCACTTACGAAGCACTCGCCCGCCTCTTTTTTGAGATACATGACCCGGAACAGGTCAATCGGCAGGGCCCGGACATCGGCAGGCAGTACCGCTCGGAAATCTTCTATAACAGCGAGGCACAGCACCGAACCGCGGAAAGGCTTATCGACAAGCTGGTGGCGAAAGGCTATGACATAGCCACCCGCCTTTCGCCCGCCGGTCCCTTCTGGAAAGCGGAGGATTACCACCAGGATTACTACGAACGGAAAGGAACGACACCCTACTGTCACAGATATACCCGCCGGTTCTGAAACCGATACATGATATCTCCGGCCTCTTTTCCGATAAAGGTGCGACAGAGAGGCCGGTCAGTCGTCGGCCCTGTCCCGTTCAGGGTATTCGGCCCGATTTCCGCCTGTAAAAATTGTTCGATACCCTGCTGGGAGTTATCTTTGCAGCCGATTTCGGCAATTCATTATGACAGGTCAGGCGAACGGCAGTACGACGGGAGGGGCACCCGTCATCTCCGGCAATACGGAATGGAACGGGATACCCATGCCCAAACGATTATGGGCCATACTGGCCGTTACATTCGGCGTATCGCTCTCCGTCCTCGACGGAGCCATCGCCAACGTAGCGCTCCCGACGATAGGCAGCCTGCTGAACATCTCGCCGGCAAACTCCATCTGGATAGTAAACGCCTACCAGTTGGCTATCGTGGTATCGCTCCTCTCTTTCTCGGCTCTCGGCGACGTCATCGGCTACCGGAAAATATACATCGGCGGACTGCTGCTCTTCACCATTGCTTCGGCCGGGTGTGCGCTCTCCGACTCGCTCGCCACGCTCGTGGCGGCACGGGTATGCCAGGGATTCGGTGCCGCAGCGGTCACCAGCGTGAATACCACACTCATACGCATCATCTATCCGCGCAACCACCTGGGTCGTGGCATGGGGCTTAATGCCACGGTCGTGGCGGTCTCTTCCGTCGCGGGCCCGACGATAGCGGCGGGAATACTCGCCGTTGCCCCCTGGCAATGGCTCTTCGCAATCAATATTCCCATCGGCATTACGGCCTTCTTCCTGAGCCGACGTTTCCTGCCCGACAATCCTGTAAAAGTGGCCGGACGGCGGTTCGACTGGCGCGACGGCGCGATGAACGCCCTGACTTTCGGTCTGCTCATCGCTTCGATAGAAGGATATGCACACGGGATAGACCCGCGCTACATCACCACGGGCATCATTCTCCTGCTCATCGTCGGAACGCTCTTCGTGCGCAGTCAGTTACACAAGCCCTACCCCATCCTTCCGTTCGACCTGCTAAAGATACCGATATTTTCGGTTTCGGTACTCACCTCCATCTGTTCGTTCATTGCCCAAATGTCGGCCATGGTGGCCCTGCCGTTCTATCTCCAGCATACGTTCGGATACAGTGCCGTCACCACAGGTCTCGTCATGACGGCCTGGCCGGCCGTCATCGTGGTCGTAGCGCCGCTCGCAGGCATACTCGTCGAACGCGTACATGCAGGATTGCTGGGAGGCATCGGACTCTCCGTCATGACCTGCGGGCTCTTTCTGCTCGCCTGGCTTCCGCCCCAGCCCCACGAAATAGATATCATCTGGCGCCTCGTCCTCTGCGGGCTCGGATTCGGGCTCTTCCAGTCGCCGAACAACAGCATCATGGTAGGCTCGGCACCGCCTCACCGAAGCGGAAGTGCAAGCGGCATGCTCGCTACGGCGAGACTGTTGGGACAGACTACCGGAGCCGCACTCGTGGCCCTGCTCTTCCACATCACCTCGACCGACAGCATTCACACTGCACTCATTCTCGCGGGCGGTTTCGCCGCCGCCGGTGCGGTCATCAGTTTCACCCGGCTCTCGCTTCCCATGCCCCGGGAACTGCGCCCGGCCAAAAAACGTTGACGGATTTTAAGGATGCGTACCTACTCCAGATACCACCCACCCGGTCAAAAAAGCGGTTTCCGGCACGTAAAAAAGTTTTCTGTCTGAAAAACAAGCCGCCAAGCGGCAGCAAAAAGCACAGGCACGGGAAACGATTCCGTGCCTGCGCAGCAATTCACCGACCGTACCCGCTTTTTCAGGGCATTACGTACCGGGCCCATGCCGTAGCGTACCAAGCCTCCCGCGTTACGGGCAGCCACTCCCGCGGAATGTAGGAGGAGATGCCGCACACATCGTCCGCAGGGAAAAAACCGCCCGAAAGACCGGTTCCCAACGCAGAGTATATCTGCGGAGTATGGCTTTCCGCCACGATGGCGTTCGCCAAAGCCGTCTCGAACTCAGCATAGGCACTCTTCGCCGCACCGTTTCCGGTAATGTTCTTCAGATAATCTTTCAGGTCGAAAAAAGCGTGTTCGGGCTCCAATACTTCGAGGTACTGTATCTCGCCGAAATCGGGCTCTTCCACCCCGGCCGCGAATATCCGTTTCACGGCATCGGCCACGCCCTGCAGGCCGGCGGTCGCGACGACCGTAAAGGCAGCCGAAGGATAACTCTCTCCCCTGTAATACTCCACGATTGCAGAAGCCGCCGAAGCGAGCCTGCGGTCGATGGGATAATCACGGCTGAAGAGCAACGGCAGCACCTTGTGATAAGGTATCCCCTTGCCCATTATCTCCGCCGGCGAAGCCAGAATGTAACGGGCATTGTCCTTCAAGTCGTACAGCAACTCGATGGAAGACATGAAACAGACGTCGAATATCACATAATCGAACTTTATCTCCGAGAGTCCCTCCGCCAAATCCCCGGCGGACATATACTCTTCCCCGTCGGGACCATAGGCCCTGGTCAGCGCATTGTCAGGCCGCCGCAGGTCGTGTTCGATATAGGATTCGCCCGACATGGGCTGCCGCAGATTGTTGAGTTCGGGCGGGAACCACCCCGTTCCGTGGCCGTGCAGCGAAATGCCGTACACTTCGGCCGGCGCATAATACTGTACGTCCTGCAGAACGGCCTTCATGACGGCGGGGTCGGTCGAATCCTGCTCGCCATACTGCTTCAGTACCCGTTCGATTACCTCCCCGTTCTCCTTTACGATTTCCGTCAGCACCGTCTTGCTTTCGCCCGTATAGTTCGTCAGTCCGTCCCAATAGACCAACACCCGCGTATCGGCCGGAAGCCCCGCACGGACCGCTTCCATCGCCATGTTGACATTCCCTCTGATGTAACGCCACAAATTGTTGTTCGTCACTGCGTAAATGAGAAATGTATGGCTGCCTTCGGTCGGCTCGCAGCCCGGTCCGCCGGGACACACCGGTCCCTTCGTGCAGCCGACGAATGCCGCTGCCGTTGCAACGACGAGAAACGTTCTCCTTATCCTGTCAAAAACACTCATACCGCACCTTTTATTTATCATATCCGCCTATCGGATAGTCATTTATTTTCCACCGGCGTTCTTTCTGCGGAGCATCTTCCGGATTGCCCCAGTAAACCCGGCTGTAATCGAAATAATATCCCTTGCTCAACTGCCGCCCGTTCTCGTTCGCAACCGTAATATACTCCGTGGTACGCGAAACGACCAATCGTTTGGCTACGGAGAGTCCCAGCGTCCCCAACACGTCGCTGGCATGCGAAAACCGCAGCACATGCATGGGCGACTTCTCCGTCAACCCCGTCCCCGAAGCGCTTATCGCAGCGAGCACCTTGTTCAGCCGGTCGTAGTTTATCCGTTCATTCAGCGTGTCCCCGACGGCCCCGTAGGCATAGGCGAGAAAATTGAGGTTCGTGGGGCTGAACGGATCCGACCGCATCACCTCCTCCGCGTAACGGATGATGTCGCGCATGTTTTCCTCGGAAGGGTCGCCATGCGCCTTCTCGAAAGCCATCAATACCTTATCTTCCGCCGGTATGGGAGCCAACGGATGATAATCGTCCGAAAAGGCATATCCGTAGTAAAGGTAATAATAATCCTTTTCCGTCAGCGTCGTATCGCCCGAATTGTACCGCAGCATCAAAGCCGGATAGTAATAGGGCGACTCGTTGTTGATGGTCTGTTCGAATATGTCGTCGTTGTCGGGAGCGACCTGTCCCGACAGCACAGGGGCTGCCAGCACGGCCGCCAACAAAATAACGAATAATTTACGCATATATCAATAACGTTCAACGGGCGGTATTTATTGGCTCGCTTTCTCTGTCTCCGTCCGAAACGTCCCGGTCAGCCCCCGTCGTCAGAGACCGGCTTCCGAAGCGAGAAGGCGTATCCTATCGGAAAGTTCCGGCGACGACGCCACCAGAGGCAGGCGCAGATTGTTTGCAATCAATCCTTTGATACTCAAGGCGGCTTTTATACCCGTCGGATTGCCTTCGGCGAAAAGGCTCTTCTCAAGCTCCGCGATGTCGCTCCACAACCTGTGCGAGCGCTTCGCATCCTGTGCCATCGCCGCCCCCACCATCTCCGCCATATAGGCCGGATAGGCATTGGCCACGACGGAGATAAGCCCGTCGCCCCCCTTTTCAATCAAGGGTACGGCCAACGCATCGTCTCCCGACAATACATGGAAACCGTCCGGCCTGCCGGCTATCAGCTCGTTGACCTGCTCCATGTCGCCGCTCGCCTCCTTGACGGCGATAATGTTGCCGGTCTCTTCGGCAAGTTTCAACGTAGTCTGCGGTTGCATGTTGACTCCTGTCCGGCTCGGTACGTTATACAAAATGACCGGTACCGGAGAGGCATCCGCAACCGCTCGGAAATGTTCGTACAGCCCACGCTGCGAAGGACGGTTGTAAAACGGCGTCACACTGAGTATCGCGTCCACCCCTGCGAGGTCGAAATCATGCAGAGCGGCCACGACGGCAGCCGTATCGTTGCCTCCTATCCCCGCAACCAACGACAGACGACCGGCATTGCGGCTTTTGATACGTTCGAGAACGGCCTTGCGCTCGGCCGTAGAGAGAGTCGGGGTTTCGGCCGTAGTACCGAGAGCCACCAGATAGTCCACACCGCCGGCTGTCACATAGTCTACCAATGCGTCCAAAGCCGGAAAATCAATCGCTCCGTTATCCTGAAACGGGGTAACCAAAGCAACCCCGAGTCCCGAAGGAAAAGGTTTCATACGTTCATCTTATAAAATTCCATCCGCCGGCAAACTGCCGATACACCGACAAGGCAAAAGAAACCGACATCTTTCCGCCATTTTCTAACGGATGCTCATCTGCCCGACAGGAAGTCCTTCCCGTTCGTCAGGCAAATATAGATATTTTTTTCTTATCCCATCGAAAATATATAGACAAAAAGTAAAAATAAATAAATTGAAACACCCATAAAATAAGGATAGGGCAAAAATTAAAACAGTGATTGTTGGCCCGTTCCGTCCGTATCCGGAACAATACCATCGGTGGGTTCCCCATTTGCCATAGGTCTCTCTGCGGCCGTCTTCTCCACCCCTTCTTCCACCATGCGCTCGAAATCCTCTTCGGCAATTATCCGTACACCGAGCTTCGTGGCCTTGGCCAGTTTCGCAGGCCCCATGTTGTCGCCCGCGAGCAGATAATCCGCATTTTTCGAGACGGCCGCGAGGTTGCGCCCGCCGTGCGACTCTATCAGCGCTTTCAGCTCATCCCG
>ULXG01030946.1_pt1 | contig 12118 bp, 12 predicted proteins | sample 1961141 | NCBI WGS metagenome assembly ULXG01 (sample SAMEA4835834, study PRJEB28245) | human gut metagenome | biome: gut microbiome; material: fecal sample | place: Denmark | collected 2008 | reverse complement strand
TTGCATTACGAGTTGATTATACTTCCAATAAGGGAAATTATCAATAGTTTTTTTGCATTTTTTGTTTTTTTTACGCAAATGCTTAAAATATGACAATTCCGCTTCGGTGATATATTCAACTCCCTCACACGCATATAGTATATAATAGTTTTCGGGAAAATACCATAACATTTACCTGAGCATTTTCTTACATAATTATTACAAAAGTGTTATTTGGATCAAAAATTGCATCCGTATCCGTACAATTTCTTGATCTTTCCAGGTTATGCCGGAAAATGCCGCAGGAACGTTGATCTCACGCCGCCTATATGCCTCCGGTAAACATATATAATAAGAAGGAAGGAGAGTCTTCCACAGCTCAAAAGCCGGAAAGGCTCTCCCTCTCTATCATTCAATACCCATTCCCCATGCAGTCAACGATTACAGAAACAATCGTTTCCGGCCTTCTTTATTATTTTGCCAGAACAACCTTGTAAGCCTCTGCCATTCCCTTCTCCTGGATCAGGTCGTAGTACTCCTGAACCATAGGAATCATCTCGGTCAGATCCTCATGCCAGTAGTCCTGACGCTTCATAATCTCCTCTACAGAAGCAGTCTTCATAAACTTCATGATCTCCTCGCCATCGTTGGCATTGTCTGTGCGGTAGAAAGCAATCAGAGATGCCATGGAGAAAGTCAGGCCAACAGGATACTTGCCGAATTTCTCCTTGTACTCCAGAATGGTCGGCAGAACACGAACCTGGAATTTGCTCACGGAGTTTAAAGCAATGCTCAGCAGCTGGTGTTTGATGAAAGGATTGGAGAAACGCTCCAGCACAGCAGCGCCGAATTTCCGGTTGTCCTCGGTATCTCCGATGGTGGGGATAATCTCCTCGAAGATGCATTTTTTCAAATAAGCGCTTACGGTCTCGTCCTTCATGCACTCTCCTACAGTCTTTAAGCCGTACAGGTAAGCGCCCAGTACCATGGAAGTATGTCCGCCGTTTAAGATACGAACCTTTCTCTTCTTATAAGGATGCACATCATCGGTCCATACGATGTTGTATCCGGCCTTCTGGAAGGGCAGCTCGTCCTCGTGATGTCCGCCGATTACCCACAGATGGAAAATCTCAGCGGTATCGATCAGCTTATCCTCATAGCCGATCTGCTTGGTCAGCTCCTCAACCTCGTCTCTGGGATATCCGGTTACAATACGGTCAACCAGAGTGCTGCAGAAATCATTTTCCGTCTCAATCCAGTTCTTAAATCCATCCTCCAGCTCCCACAGGTCTGCATACTGCAGAACGCACTTTTTCAGATTGTCACCGTTGTCATCGATCAGCTCGCAGGGAAGCAGGATCAGCCCCTTTAATCCGGCTTTGTATCTCTTATATAAGAACTGGCACAGCTTTGCGGGATAGGACTTGGGGGGAGTATCGGTCAGCTTCTCGGTTCCCAGATACTCAATGCCGGCCTCGGTGGTGTTGGACACCAGGACCCGCAGATCCGGATTCTCCGCAATAGCGATGTACTCTTCATACTGGGTATAGGGATTTAATGCACGGGAAATAGATGTTACATGCGTATGCTCATTTACCACTTTGCCGTTGTCAATGCCGCGCAGGAACAGGTTGTACTCACAGTTCTGGTCTGCCAGTACCTGGCACATACCTTTTTCAATGGGCTGTACTACTACGATCTTACCATCGTAAAGTCCTTTCTCCTGCAGCTTGTGGAAGAAATAATCTACGAATCCACGCAGGAATCCGCCCTCGCCAAACTGAATTACTGTTTCCTTTACCTTACCGCTCATAATTTGCTACCTCCATCACAATTTTAATGAGTTTTCTTGTAAGCACTTACATCAACAGGTAAATGTTACATTTCTTTTATTTCTGAGATTACTATACAACACTTTCCGGAAATATTCAATAGGTTTTCGATAAAAATTGTAAGCATTTACATATTGGTGGCGATACTTTCCCGTATCAGAAGTATAATCAACTCGTAATACGTTTAGGAATTTCAAAAGTATTTCAAAAAGAAAAAGGAGAGTGCATTCATTATGAGAAAGCAGACAAAATTAGTTGCTGTTCTTTCAACGGCGGCCCTGCTGGCCATCGGTGCATCCATGACCTCCTTCGCAGCTACCGGCTGGGTTGAGGAAGATGGGACCTGGGTTTATTACAACCGCGACGAGGACAGAGTTACCGATGAATGGAGACGGTCCGGCGACAACTGGTACTATCTGGACAGCGACGGTGAAATGGCTGTGGACCAGCTGATCGAGGATGATGATGACTACTACTATGTAAACGAGTCCGGTGCCATGGTAACCAACCAGTGGGTTGCGATCGAGAACGAGGACGCAGGAGACGAGGATGAGCCGGATTCTTACTGGTACTACTTCCAGGCAAACGGCAAGGCATACAAGAGACCTGACAGCGCAAGCGAGGATGCGATTTCCGCCAGAACCATCAACGGCGAGCGCTACGGCTTTGACCGCTATGGACGTATGATCGCTTCCTGGTACACCACCGCTTCCCTGTCCGATTCCGAAGCCAGCCAGAATAATGCCACCTACTCCAGTTCCTTCCGCTACTTCAACAATCCTGAGGACGGCGCAAGAGTAACCCGCGGCTGGTTCAGAGTAGTTCCCGGATACTATCTGGAAGAAGACGAGTACAACGATGGCAGTGACTACTGGTACTATGCAGATGGAAACGGATATCTGTACTCCAACGAGATCCGCAGCATCAATGGCCGCAGATACGCATTTAACGAAAATGGACGTATGCTGGACGGACTGGTACTGCTTCAGATGGAGGAGAGAGAGAACAGCACAAGTGAAAATCCCAGATATGACTCCACCGATATTTACCAGAAGTGGGATGATGACAGCCAGTACAACTACGAGACTGAGGATGATTTTGACGAGCTGGTAAAGGATCGTGCCAAGGAATTCAGCACCGGCCAGTTCCGTTTCTACTACTTCGGCGATGAGGACGACGGCTCCATGAAGACCGGGCGTCAGGCGGTAGAGCTTGACGGTGAGGATTACACCTTCAACTTCCGCGACAGCAGCAGCAGAGGTCAGGGCATCCACGGAATTGACGATCACAAGATTTATGCAGGCGGCAAGCTGATCGAAGCTGATTCCGATGACCGTTATCAGATCGTTGTCTATACCGTCTCCAATGAGGATGGCGTAGAAGTAACCACCATGGAGAAGATGGATACCGATGACTTCCTGGATGCGTATTGCTATGAAGTGACCGATGAGGACGATCCCGACTACGATGAGGATGAGACCTTGTGGAGAGTCAGAAGCACCGACAATGAGGAAGATGCTGACGGCAAAGAGGTTCATTTCTACCTTGTAAATACCTCCGGCTCCATGGTCCGCAACAGCTCCTCTTCCAAGGACGGCGATGATTACAAATTCGAGGTTGACGATTACGAAATCGTAAGCGTTACTCTGGAAGATTGATCCTGGTTGAGCCTCTAAATAAATATACGAATTGATAAGTACAAGAGCTACCAAAGCACAGAGAGTTCTGTTACGGCGGTAGCTCTTATGTTTTGGAGAATTTGTGAATTTTCTGTGAACATCGGAGAATTTTCCTATTATAATGTGATGATTTTGTGATTCCTATTTTAAAGTTCCATTTATAATTTTATTTTTGGTGAAATGCTTTGACCTGAGGCTCTGTCTTGATTCATAATGGAATACGTTACTGCTTGCTAAGTGAGAATCTGAACTGTTTTTTGGAAGGAGGAGTCCGGACATGCCGTCATCGGACCGTAAACGGAGGACAAAAGAAACACCCTTTGAGCGCTATCTGGCCAGGCAGAATCTCTCCCCGCGTACCGTTCACCTCTACCAGTTTACAGTCGACCAGTTTCATCACATTTATCCCCGCCTGAATTCCTCCAGCCTCCTGGGATATAAAGCCTACCTGATTGACCACTATAAGCCTCAAACAGTCAACCTGCGGCTGCGGGCCTTAAATTCCTATCTTACCTACCGGCAGTCCGCTCTCCCCCGCCTCTCCATGGTGAAAATACAGCAGAAAACCTATCTGGACCGGATCATCAGTCAGGCGGACTACGAATATCTGAAACGGCGTTTAAAGGAAGACGGCGAATACACCTACTACTACCTCATCTGGCTGATGACCGCCACCGGGGTGCGGGTCAGCGAGGCGGCGTCCTTTCGGATTGAGGATGTGGCTGCCGGATATAAGGACATCTACTCCAAGGGAAATAAAATGCGGCGAATCTACCTTCCCACTGTCCTGAAATCGGAAATCCTTCAGTGGACCGGCCTGGAGAAACGGACTTCGGGCCCCCTCTTTCTCAACCGGTACGGCTCTGCCCTCGGGATCACCGGCATCCGGGCACGGCTGAAAAGCTTTGCGGGCCGCTATCAGCTGGACCCTCAGGTCATGTATCCCCACTCCTTCCGCCACCGCTTCGCCCAGAATTTTCTCTCCCGCTTCAATGATATTGCTCTGCTGGCGGACCTGATGGGCCATGACAGCATCGAAACCACCCGCATTTACCTTACCCGTTCTTCCCGTGAAATACAGCAGCTCATTGATGAGGTGGTCACCTGGTAGAAGGGTTGAAATTGCGCAGAAAAAAGGGCTGCCCCAAATCTTCGGGACAACCCTTCTTTTGCATATATCCGAACCTGTCTGAAATTACTTCAGGGTAACCTTAGCGCCCTCAGCCTCCAGCTTGGTCTTCAGATCCTCAGCCTCTTCCTTGGAAACGCCGGTCTTCAGAGCCTTAGGAGCGGAGTCAACCATGTCCTTAGCCTCCTTCAGGCCCAGGCCGGTAGCCTCACGTACAACCTTGATAACCTTAACCTTGTTGGGGCCAACCTCGGTCAGCTCAACATCGAACTCGGTCTTCTCTTCCTCAGCTGCGCCGCCTGCTGCACCGCCTGCTGCTACTACAACGCCAGCTGCTGCGGATACGCCGAACTCCTCCTCGCAAGCCTTAACCAGCTCGTTCAGCTCTAATACAGATAATTCCTTGATAGCTTCGATAAACTCTGCAGTTGTTAACTTTGCCATTTTGTATTCCTCCTGTTATAATTTGTATTCCAATTCTTTTACTGGTTTCTTTTAATAAATCAATGCTTCTTGAATCCGGATTGGCCCGGATAAGATTATGCCTCTGCCGCGCCGCCCTTGGACTCTGCGATCTGATTGATAACGCGGGCGAAGTTGGCGATGGGGGACTGCATGCTGCCGAAGAGTCTGCCGAGCAGTTCGTCTCTGGAGGGAATGGATGCGATCACCTGAGTTCCCTTGGCATCATAGTAAGTTCCCTCAACTACGGAAGCCTTTAACTCCAGCTTGTCCGCAGTCTTTGCGAAGTTTGCCAGCACTCTTGCAGGAGCCGTAGCATCTTCCTTGGATACTGCCAGTGCGGTAGGTCCTTCCAGATGGGGATCCAGAGCCGCAAAGTCGGTTCCTTCCGCTGCACGGCGGATCAGGGTGTTCTTGTATACCTTGTAGGTAACGCCGGCTTCTCTCAGCTGCTTACGCAGTCTGGTGTCCTGCTCTACTGTCAGGCCGCGGTAATCTACCAGGACCGCTCCCTTTGCGCCGTCGAATAATCCCTTGATCTCGTCAACAATCGGCTGTTTTAATTCAACTTTTGCCATGAATGGTTTACCTCCTTATCATATTTTCGCGCGGCGGCCCGGAAACTTCCTGTCCGCTGTGCTTCGCATTGAAAACCGTATCATATGGAGGATCACGTTTCCTGCTTCTTTGTGAAAAAAAGCCTCCCTGTCCCAAGACAGAAAGGCTCTGTAAAATCTCATCAAAAAAAGAATCGAATTTATACGTTCCTCGGCAGGCGGTTTCACCTTACGCTTAAAAAGCACCTGCTGTCTCAGGCATTCAACACTTGGAGTATTTTAGCATATATGAGCCTTTCTGTCAAGGCCTTTTGACGATAATTTAAAAAATGGAGCCGCCGCATCGGATGCGATGGCTCCACCTTCATGATCATATGCAATTAGTTGGTCAGCTTTGCAACGTTCAGCTTTACTCCGGGGCCCATGGTAGAGGTCATGGTCACGCTCTTTAAGTAAGCTCCCTTAACGGTGCTGGGCTTAGCCTTCAGAATTGCGTCAATAAGCGTCTGGAAGTTGTCCGCTAACTGCTCCTCTGTGAAAGAAGCTTTTCCCACTGGCACATGGACAATGTTGGTCTTATCAAGTCTGTACTCGATCTTACCGGCTTTGATATCATTGATAGCCTTGGTCACATCCATGGTAACGGTTCCGGCCTTGGGGTTGGGCATAAGTCCCTTCGGTCCAAGGATACGGCCCAGACGTCCTACAACGCCCATCATGTCGGGAGTTGCAACTACAACGTCGAAATCCAGCCATCCCTCGTTCTGGATTCTGGGGATCAGCTCCTCAGCTCCTACGTAATCTGCGCCTGCAGCCTCAGCCTCGTCAGCCTTGGGTCCTTTTGCAAACACCAGAATACGAACAGTCTTACCGGTTCCATGAGGAAGAACTACGGCACCGCGAATCTGCTGGTCAGCATGACGGCCGTCGCAGCCTGTCCGGATGTGTACTTCAATGGTCTCATCAAATTTTGCAGAAGCGTTCTTCTTTACCAATGCGATGGCATCTGCGGTATCATAAAGGGCAGTGCGGTCTACATTCTTCAGAAGCTCTGCGTATCTTTTTCCTGATTTCATTCTAAATAACCTCCTAGTGGTATTGTCGGGGAATTTCCCTCCCACGTTAATCGTCTAACACGTTGCTTAGTCTTCTACAACGATTCCCATGCTTCTGGCAGTTCCTGCGATCATGCTCATAGCAGCCTCAAGGCTGGCGGCATTTAAGTCGGGCATCTTGAGCTCTGCGATCTTCTGTACTTCTGCCTTGCTGATGGTGGCTACTTTAGTCTTGTTGGGGGTTGCGGAAGCAGACTTCAAGTTGCAAGCCTTCTTCAGCAGAACAGCAGCCGGCGGAGTCTTGGTAACGAAGCTGAAGCTTCTGTCCGCATATACGGTGATAACAACCGGGATGATCAGGTCGCCCTGGTCAGCGGTTCTTGCGTTAAATTCCTTGGTAAACTGTACAATGTTTACACCGTGCTGGCCCAGTGCCGGTCCTACTGGCGGAGCCGGTGTTGCCTTTCCAGCCGGAATCTGCAGTTTGATATATCCTGTTACTTTCTTTGCCATCTTAGGCACCTCCTAAAATCATGTGGTATTGTCGGGAATCTCCCTCCCACCAGCCGTCAGCATTGACAGCTGATTCAAAAACTGTTACAAATCGGGGCTTTACATCTTTTTGACTTCTGCAAAGCTTAATTCCACCGGTGTTTCGCGGCCGAACATCTCTACGGTGATGGTCACGGTCTTCTTGCTGTCGTTGATGGAGCGGATGGCTCCTACCGTATCCTTCCAGGCACCGGAGATCACAACTACCATATCTCCCACCTCGAAGTCCACCACAACGTCCTCCCGGGCAAATCCCAGCCCCGCCATCTCTTCCTCGGTCAGAGGAACTGGCTTGGAACCCGGGCCGACAAATCCGGTGACGCCGCGGGTATTGCGGACCACATACCATGTATCATCATTCATGACCATGTGGATCAGCACATAGCCGGGGAACATCTTCTTATCAGCCTTTTTCTCCACGCCGTTTTTCAGCTCTACAACCGGAAGCATGGGGACAGAAACTTCCAGAATCTGATCCTGAAGATTTCTGTTTTCAATCGTCTTCTCGATATCGACTTTTACCTTATTCTCATACCCTGAATAGGTATGAACCACATACCATTGTGCTTCTGACATACGCTCACCCTCGCCTTACTATTAAAGAATGAATCCCAAACCGAACTTGAGGACCAGGTCCAGAACGGCAATCAGCGCCCCAAGAAAAACAGACGCAAGAACCACCGCAATGGTCTGCTTTGTAACGGTATGCCTGTCCGGAAAGACGATTTTCTTGTATTCCTTCTTCAGCCCCTTGAAAAAGCTGGGCTTTTTCTCCTTCTTAGCCTTTTTGGCCTTGTCGGTATGATCAGCCTTGGCCGCTTTCTCTGTGGTCTGTGCAGTGTTTACTGCCGTTTCTCCCATAACTTTCACGTCCTTTACTGAACCGGATTACTTCGTTTCTTTGTGCAGCGTGTGTCTCTTGCAGAATCTGCAGTACTTCTTGGTTTCCATGCGGTCAGGATGAGTTTTCTTATCCTTCGTCATGTTGTAATTGCGTTGCTTGCACTCCGTGCATGCCAGTGTAATTTTTGTGCGCACGACTTCCACCTCCACTTATATTATCGTAGTTCGCATTTTTGCCCGGGGACTAATTTTGAGCATAAAAAAAAGACCCTAGGCTCTTCCATTCGCCCGTATATTTTATCACGCCGTGAGGATTCTGTCAATATATATGACGATTTTCCTTATGTTTTTTACAGCAGCCCAGTCCATCGCCTGAGCTGCTGCAGCTTTTCTCTTATCTGCACTCCAGGATCAAGACCTGGAGGGGCTCCAGATCAATTTTCCCGTTTTCACAGGAAAATGTCTCTCCATTGCTGAGCAAAAGCCTGACGCTGCGGTTTTCCAGCTCCTTCAGGGAAACCCTGGCCGCCTCCTGCCGGAAATTTCCCAGAACCAGCAGGTCACAGTCAGTCCCCCTTCGGAAATAGGCCATAATATCCTTTTCATCCTCCAGGACCGGCTCTGTTCTTCCATAAACCGCCGCTTCTTCAAGCCTTGCATCCTTGCGCAGGCGGATCAGTTCCTTATAGAAGGCCAGAACACTGTCACCTCTCCCCTCCTGCTCTGCCGCATTGATGTGTACGTAGTTGGGATTTACCTTCAGCCAGGGCGTTCCCGTGGTAAAGCCCGCCTGGCTTTCCCCCGTCCACTGGAAAGGTGTCCTGGTGTTGTCCCTGCTGTAATGGTTGACCGCCCTCAGGCTCTCCTCCGGGGAAAGTCCTGCCTCCACAGCCACCCGGTACTCCTCCAGGGTGCTGACATCGTCCACCTCATCGATGGACTGAAATACCGTGTTCTCCATCCCCAGCTCCTGCCCCTGGTAAATAAACGGAATGCCTTTCAGCATAAAATACAGGGCTGCCAGCAGCTTTTTGCCTTTTTCATTTCTGGCATACTCCGGAAGATAGTGGCTCACCCCTCTGGGCTCATCGTGGTTTTCAATAATGTTGGAGTAGAAGCCCACGCCTTCCGCCTTTTTCTGGCTGGAAAAGCAGCACCGCTTGTAATCCTCCGGTTCCGGAACCTTGCAGTCATACCAGCCCCTGATGGTTTTTCCCAGCTCCATCTGGGAGAAATCGAAGATGGAGGAGAAGTATCCATTTTCTCCCATAAAAGGTTTCAGCAAGGAATCCTTCATATTAAATACCTCTCCCACGCTGAAGGAATCATGGGGCTTAAAGGTGCGCTCCCGCATCTCCTCCAGAAATTCTCCGATGCCCTCCGCATGGTCCAGCACGATCCCCATATCACAGAGCCCGTCTGCACGGTCCGCAGGATAGCTTACAAGAGGCTGAGGCTTCTTAATATTGATGATGGCGTCTACCCTGAATCCGTCCAGCCCTTTATCCAGCCACCAGTTCATCATCCGGTAGATTTCTTCCCGAAGCTCCGGATTCTCCCAGTTTAAGTCCGGCTGTTTTTTGTGGAACAGATGAAGGTAATACCAGTCCGTATCCCCCACCCGCTCCCAGGCAGGGCCTCCGAAGTAGGAACGCCAGTTGGTGGGAAGACTTCCGTCCTCGGATTTTCTCATATAGAAGTACTTGCCATAAGGTCCCTCCGGGTCCCGGCATGCCTTCTGAAACCAGATATGCTCATCGGAACAGTGATTGACCACCAGATCCATCAGCACATGCATATTCCTGGCCTTGGCCTCCTTGAGCAGCCTGTCCATATCCTCCATCGTGCCAAAGCGCGGGTCAATCTTCTGATAATCCGCAATATCATAGCCCTGGTCCGCCAGAGGCGATACATAGACCGGAGAGATCCACAGGATATCCACTCCAAGCTCTTTTAAATAATCCAGCTTCGAGGTAATGCCCGGAAGGTCGCCGATCCCGTCTCCGTTGGAGTCACAGAAACTTTTGGGATAAATTTGATAGGCAATCTTATTATGCCACCATTTCTTTTCCATCATACATGGGTTCCTTTCTTATTGTTCACTCTTTCTTCATCTGATGCCGGAAGGAAACTACCGCTCTCCTCCGATGCAGACAGCCGCAAAATAGACTCGTTTAACGCCTGCAGCCTTCAATACCCTGGTGCATGCCTCTATGGTGCTGCCTGTGGTGTAGATATCATCCGTCAGGATCACCGCTTCCGGAATGTCTCCGGCCCTGCGCCGTTTTTCCGGCACGGAAAATGCCTGCTGCAGATTGGCAAGACGCTGGGCGGGGCCCAAATCCTTCTGGCGGGCCGTCTTTTTCTCCCGGACCAGAAGCTCATCATCCACCGAAAGCCCCAGAAGCTCGCCCAGGCGCCAGGCCAGTTCCGCCGCCTGGTTAAACCCTCTCTCCCGCAGTCTGGAGGGATGGACCGGAACGGGAACCAGCACCTGCGCCTTCATCCTCGTCAGAGCCGGTCCCAGACGCTGTGCCATCGCCTTGGCATAAAAATCCAGATACTCCCGGCGGCCGCTGTACTTGATCCGTGCCATGGAACGGCTGGCCGCTTCGTTGTAATTGAAAAGGGCCGCTCCCCATTCAAAGGACCTTGGATGGCGGGAACAGTCCTGGCAGTATTCCCTGTCTTCTGCCGCAATCTCCTTGCCGCACTTTAAGCAGCTGGGCGGGCGCACCGGGGAAAGCTTCTGTTCGCAGTCCGGACAGATCAGCCGCCCTCCCGGAGCCACGATCTTCTCGCAGACCGGGCATCGGCGCGGAAAAAGAAGCCCCAGAATGGCATCTGCGGCCCGTCCGTCAGGGCCATAGTACGAGATAAGACGTTTCTTCAATTCTCCTGTCCTTTCCGGCTCTCTGCCGCCTCATAAATCTCCTCGATCCGTTCTTTTAAACCGCTGTAGCGCTTCTGCTCCACGCAGTTGGCTGCCATGGAGGAAAAGACCTCCGGCAGGCCCACCAGACAGACGCAGGACCTGGCTCTGGTCACTGCGGTATACAAAAGGTTCCTGGTCATCAGCATCCGGGGGCCGCTGTACATAGGAATAACCGCCGCCGGGTATTCGCTTCCCTGGGACTTGTGAATGGTGATGGCGTAGGCCAACTCCAGCTCTTCCAGCTGCTTAAAGCTGTACTCCACCCGGCGCTTTTCGTCAAATTCCACCGTCAGGGTTTCCCCGTACTCATTGATTTCCCGGATGATCCCCATATCTCCGTTGAATACGCCGCTTCCCTGCTCCACCGGGATGCCGTAATCATTGCAGATCTCCCATTCCATCTGATAGTTGTTTTTAATCTGCATCACCTTATCCCCTGTCCGGTAAATGACACCGCCGTACTCCTTCTGCGCCTTGTCCGGCGAAGGGGGATTTAAGTAATTCTGAAAAATCTGGTTCAGCCGCTCTACCCCCAATGCGCCTTTGCGCATGGGAGTCATAACCTGGATATCAAAGGGGTCCGCGTGAACATATCCGGGAAGCTTCTTCTGAACCAGGGTGATCATGGCGGAGATGATCTGGTCCGGGTTCTCCCTCCGGATAAAGAGAAAGTCCAGGCTGCGCTTTCCCAGATCCACCGGCAGGCCGTCGTTGATCCGGTGAGCATTGACAATGATATCGCTTTTGGCCGCCTGGCGGAAAATCCGCGTCAGCTTCACTACGTTGAAACATCCGGAATCGATCAGATCCCGGAGCACATTGCCTGGTCCCACGCTTGGCAGCTGGTCCACATCTCCCACCAGGATCAGCCGGGTTCCCACACTGACCGCCCGCAGCAGGGCGTGCATCAGATGTATATCCACCATGGACATCTCATCGATGATCACCACATCCGCGTCCAGGGGATTCTCCTCATTGCGGTCAAAATGCATCCCCAGGGGACGTCCGTCCCTGGACTCCATTCCGGACACATCGTTTCCGGCCGGGGAAATGGAAGGCACCAGCTCCAGAAGGCGGTGGATGGTTCTTGCCTCC
>ULXG01013093.1_pt1 | contig 12154 bp, 7 predicted proteins | sample 1961141 | NCBI WGS metagenome assembly ULXG01 (sample SAMEA4835834, study PRJEB28245) | human gut metagenome | biome: gut microbiome; material: fecal sample | place: Denmark | collected 2008 | reverse complement strand
GCTTTTTCCATGGAGGGCGTAACTGTATCCGCATACATAATCACTTGCCCCTGCGCGTTGCGGGCCGCCCGGCCGATCGTCTGAATCAGCGAAGTCTCAGAGCGCAGAAACCCTTCTTTATCCGCGTCAAGGATCGCAACAAGCGACACCTCCGGGATATCAAGCCCCTCGCGCAGCAAGTTGATGCCGACGAGCACGTCAAATTCCCCTTTGCGCAGATCGCGAATGATTTCCATGCGTTCAATGGTATCAATATCGTGGTGCATATAACGCACCTTGATGCCGGCGGCCTCCAGATAATCCGTTAAATCTTCGGCCATTTTTTTTGTAAGCGTTGTCACTAGCACGCGCTCCTTGCGTGCGGTGCGGATGTTAATTTCTGAAATTAAATCATCAATCTGGCCTTCCGTGGGCTTCACAATGACTTCCGGATCCAGCAGCCCGGTTGGGCGGATCACCTGCTCAACAATCGCCGCGCTCCTCGAGCGCTCAAATTCGCCGGGCGTTGCGCTGACAAAAATCTTTTGCCCGAGCCGCTCATAAAATTCGTCAAAGGTTAATGGGCGGTTGTCATAAGCGGAGGGCAGGCGAAAGCCAAAATTGATCAGGCTCTCCTTGCGCGAGCGGTCGCCGCCGTACATACCGCGCACCTGCGGCAGAGTCACGTGCGATTCGTCGACAAAGAGCAAAAAATCCTTCGGAAAATAATCAAGCAGCGTAAACGGTGCGCTGCCTGCCGGGCGGCCGGACATCACTCGGGAATAGTTTTCAATCCCTTTGCAGAAGCCCGTCTCCCGGAGCATCTCAATATCGTATTCCGTCCGCTGGCGGATGCGCTGCGCTTCTAACAGCTTGCCCTCGGCCTCAAACGCCTTGACGCAGCGCTCCATTTCCTGATAGATATCCGCAATCGCAGCCTCCATCTTCTCCTGTGAAACCACATAATGCGAGGCAGGATAGATCGCAACATGCTGCAAAATGCCCTTGACATCCCCAGTGAGTGGGTTCACCTCACTGATCCGGTCGATTTCATCGCCGAAAAATTCGATCCGATAGGCCGTATCATTGGAATAAGAAGGAAAAATTTCAATCACGTCGCCGCGCACACGGAATTTATTACGAACAAAATTGATATCGTTGCGCTCATACTGAATTTCAACGAGCTTATGGATGACGTCGTCCCGCTTCTTTGTCATACCAGGGCGCAGGGAGATCACCATGCTGCGGTAATCAATCGGGTCGCCCAAGCTATAGATGCAGGAGACGCTCGCCACGATAATCACATCCCGCCGCTCGGACAGTGCAGAGGTGGCGGAGTGGCGCAGCTTATCGATTTCATCGTTGATGGCGGAATCCTTTTCGATATAGGTATCGGTTGTGGGAATGTAAGCTTCCGGTTGATAATAGTCATAATAGGAGACAAAATATTCCACAGCGTTTTCCGGGAAAAATTCGCGAAACTCGCTGCACAGCTGCGCCGCCAATGTTTTATTGTGCGCCAAAACGAGCGTTGGACGGTTCATCTGTTCGATCACGTTTGCCATAGTGAAGGTTTTGCCGGAGCCGGTCACGCCCATCAAAACCTGTTCTTTTACGCCATTTTCAAGGCCCTTCACCAGTTGATCTATGGCCTCTGGCTGATCGCCTGTGGGCCTATATTTGGAAACCAATTTGAATGGTTTTTCGTTCTCCATTGCGCCAAATGCCTCCTTCTTATGCTTACTACCAGCCCATAAATTCGTTTAAGAATCGCATACTCACGTCCACTTTTTTTGAAAAATCGCGTATGACATGGATAGATTCACGAAAAGGATTTTTTCCGACAGCGTAACACTATCTATCACAAGCCGTCATTTCCTAAGATATTATATCACACTTCTCTATGTTTTAAAGTGCATTGCGAATAATCATATAGCTTGTTTACGCCCTATTTTGCATAACCGCCAATAAAATATTGCATGATGGAGCGTATTCCATGCAGAGGCGTCTATTTTTATTCAACCAGCAGGATAAAAATAAAAGCTGAAGCGCCTCCATATGGAGCTTCAGCTTTTATTTTACTGGCCTTCATTTACCCGCGGTGTACAAAGGGGGATTAATCCATGCCCTCAATATCAATCATTGCGCGCTTCTGTATAAACATCAACAGAAATCATTGAGGCGGCATATCCTAAATGCAGTCATTATATGAGGTGCGGCTGTTTGCGGCCAATTCCAGCTTCACGATGCAGTCACACCAGAAATGCAAATGGATAGCTGCTTGACTACTTTGGCTTATTTATTTAAAACCATCTATCTTCAGAAAGATTATTTAATCCAACTCATCCTCTGCGGGCTGCCATGCCTTTCCAAATTTCACATCACGGAACAGCGCCGCAAGGCCCGTAATCTGTTTTAACCGCAATATTTCATCCCGGTCCATCCCCAAATGTTTAGATATCCATGCATCTGACCGGCCTATTTCGTGAAGCTCCCTGATGATATTGCTCATCAGGTCTACGTCATGGCTCCCGCGCGCCCTGTTGTGCCTGATTGTGCTCGCCATCCGTTCAGAAAGTGGCTTTTCTATGACGGACACCGGCATCATGCCATGCTCCCGCTCGTAAATATCCGGATATTTTCCCATCACGCTATACCTGTGGAAGCCGTCCACAATAACATACATATCCCTGCTTTTTGCATAGTAGCAAACGATCGGCATGGTGAACCCATCCGCCTTGATGCTATCGTATAATAATTTCATTTCCGGCGGCGCCACCTTGTTTGGATTATATGTATTGGGAATAATCTTTTCATACGGAACAGCAATCACATGATATACCGGGCTTTGAAACTGCTTATTCTCCATCGGCGAAACCTCCATACTTTCTTTTGATTGCATCCACTCGCTTTTGCTCCTGTTTTGTCTGCCCAAACCCCATAAAGCGGCAGGTGTGATCATTTTTCAGAATACAGTAACACATGCGTTTCCAGCTTGGGATGTCTTTTGAACTTTTGATGTCGTCGGTATGATCCGGTATCTTTCCAACAAAGATAACCCTCGACTTTTTATCCAAAGTATAATTGGAAACGCCGTTTCTCTTAATATGGTAATTATGTTCCTCTAATTCCCGTATCGTTTCCTCGGAAAGACCGCCGCCTGTGTTATGCCAGAATTCTATCGACGTCCTAAATTTTTTGACATAATTGTTCCTCAATCTCGCTGGCAGCGTATCCAGAAGGAACTGCGTATAGGATTTCCATGTGTGCCCCTCAGGCAGCGTTGCATTCCGGTATGCCATTGCCTTTGTCCGGCCATAGATCGCGCCGAAATTTGCCCCGCGGACACGGCCCACAAGCCTCGTCCATATCTCCGGATCAATGACGCGATATAGATTCAGGCTATCTTTGGAGTAGTCGTTAAAGGGCGACGCCACACGCATCTGGCTTGGAGTCAGGCCAGCCTTATAATAGAGGTCATAAAGGCCGTTATAATCATAATTGAATTTGTAGTTCGCAGCCCAGACGTCATTCACCGACCAATCATATAATGGCGACGCGCACCACACGTCTTTAAACTGTTTGGATATCCAGCACTTTCCGTCGTATCCATATTTTTTATTCAGAAAACCACTGTAGCGCTGCAATGATTCATCTGCGCGCATCCCAAGTAAACAGATCGTTTTCCCGTTTCCGTGCTGCTCTTTATAAAAGCGCCCGAATTGCTTTGCTAGGTTTTCCTGGTGCATGCGGTATTTATAATGGTTAAATGGGTTATCTAAATTGATCACATACGGATATTGCGGCATAGGCCTGACCCATGCGTCAGCCTTCTTATCGTCCCAAGGGTACCAATACATCTCATAACTGCTTAGCGCCGTCCTCGTTGCCATTGGAAGGCATACCCAATATAACTCTGCCTCTGAGACTAAGTTTTTAAATGTTCGGTCAATATATTCCGATGTGAGCGTATATTGGGCTTCAAAATCCTGATGAAATACTCCTATTTTCCGCCTAGGATAATATTTGCGTTTAAAATCCAGCAGCAGATTCAGCAGCAATCCACTGTCTTTCCCGCCACTGAAAGAGACATATATATTGTCAAATGTTTGGAAGATATATTCAAAACGTTTTTGCAGGGCCTCGTAAACTGTGATTTCTAAATATTCTTTTTTCATTATGATGACCATTCCTCTTCTGTACTCAAGCACGAACAACGTAAGAGATCGCAACTTACATGGTCAAGCGAAATGTTCGATACAGTATGGCAATGATTCGTATGGTTTGATTGGCTTTCGAAATTGCCCAGATAAAAGCCGGAAGACTAACATGACACAAGGTAAGCCCCGTCGTGCTTCAAGATATTATTCGTTCATTTAGCATTTCTCTTGAACTCTTTGTTCGACAGCCTTGATGTGTTTGAAACGTGCGAAAAAAATTTGGCAGATGCGTACAAAGGAATTATATAAGTTTGTAGTGTATCGCTATTTTACCACTGTTAGTACCCCTTGGATACTACTTCTATACAACTTCCTTTACACGCCAAATGAGTTTTAAATTTTTTATATTATCATAGATTTAATCGAATAATGACCTATTTATCTAGTTTTTACTAATTATATCAAATAAATGAATATTGTCAAAGCATATTCGGACGTCTTTCGACAGGCTGCACCTCTGGTAGAACCAAGAGTTTTGTTTTTGCCTAAGGGCACAAGCAATGAGCAGATGGGAATCAAATTCTCCATCTGCTCATTTTCATTTGGTTACACAATTTACATACCCCCGGTGTACAAAAAGCAGTACCCCGGGGGTAAATTCTTTCTATCCCAAGATATCCTCATCAAATCTATCACTGATGCTGGATTCCCGCATAACAAATCTTTTAATCTTGCACGGCTAAAATCTGCCGTACAATATCCTGCGCTGTTTGCGCGACCAAATGCACATTTTCCGCTTCCCATTCCTGGCGATCTTGAAATCCAAACCCATAGGTTACTGCCAAAAAGGCCACGCCTGCCTCTTGCGCGCTGGCCGCATCAAACATACTGTCTCCCACAAGAATCGTTTCCTTCCTGCTTACTTTCGCAGTCCGCATACAACACCGAATCAAATCCACTTTTGTCAGGGTATCGTTTTCATCCATGCCGGATACCAGGTCAAAGTATGAAATAAGCCCCTGTTCCTTTAAAATTCTCTTTGCAAAATGCTCTCTTTTTAGCGTTGCTGTCCCAATAAAACACCCCAAGCGTTTCAGTTGCTTCAGTGCGGCCTCTATCCCCGGATACACGCTCACCTCATGCCAGCCCTTTCTGGCATAGTACTCACGATACTGTTGAACTGCCTGTTTCGTTGTGTCCGAATCCATTCCGCACAGCGTTTCAAATGCATACGGAAGCGGTGCTCCAATTGCCTGCCGAACCAATGCATCTCCCGGAAATCCTATTCCGGATTGCTGCACGGCCCATTGATAAGCATGAAAAATTCCCGTATAGGAGTCTATCAGCGTACCATCCATATCAAATAAAACGCACCTATACATAAGTTTCCCCTTGGTATACAGACGGCGTCAAAAAAGTGATCTTCATGGTCTGGGCAAATTCACTCAGCTGCTTGCGAATTCGTTTTCTTTTTTCATATATATGATCCTTATATACTGGAAAATTCAGATCATCACTATAATAATTTTCTCTTTGGCCGTAGTGAAAACCATCGAAGCCCGCCAAAAACACTTCTGCCGCCTCGCACCGTTTCAGAAGCTGCAAGAGCATCAGGCCCGCATTGTCCGAAATCAAATCGTCGGGAATGAGATAGTTGTTATAATCCACGTACAAATAGTTGTTTTTTTCTGTTTTGGGAATATTGGATGTTACAATCACAAGAGTTTGATTTAATGGCTTAATATCCCGTTCGATAATATCCATCCGTTTATGATTGCTGATAAAACAGGCGTCCATATGGTATTTTAAATCGATAAAATTAACGGAAATGACATAGGGCTTTTCTTTGTCAATAAACTCTAGAATCTGATGATATTGAGAAGAAAGGCTTTTCCCAGGTGCAAGAAGTAAAATTTTTTTATCCCGTATCCGGACGGAAATCTCCTGAATAGCGGCACAATCGTCGATTTTTCTACTTTGAAATTGTGTGTAGAGCCTTTCTATGAGATCCTGATCATATAATATTTTATATTCTTTTGGAATAGATTGGATAATTGTTTCAATATCTTTCATGGTTAACGTTTGTCGGTTAATCAAGTAGGTGGCATAGTTTGGGTGGCAAACGTTGCTGGCCGCGATATGATAGGGCATTGTGTAGCCCCATTCAAAATCCTTACGAATCGGCGCAATATACTCATCATAAATATCCATCACAGTTGTCACATCGTACCGAACGTCTATTTTTTTATTGATATATTGTGTAATGAGCTCTGTTGGGAGATTGCCTGCGCCCCTTCCCATGCCGTAAACAGCTGAATCCAGAATCAGCGTCCGTATTGTCTGAATTTTTCCCAAAACCTGCGCGTTGGAAAACGCCAATTGCATATTATTGTGCCCGTGAAATCCCAATTGTATTTCTGGAGCCATATTCTCGTCTATGATATAAAATCGATGCGAAACTTCATTGCGGTACATGCTGCCCAGCGTATCTACAATATAAAATGCATAGGGGTGCAAAGCATTTATTTTCTCCACCAGCTGAAGCAGTTCGATATCACTATAGAATACTGTACCCACGGGCTGCATAAACACATGATACCCTTTTTCCATGATGATTCGGGCCCATTCAAACGCCTGCTCCACTTCATTTTTATGAAAAGTCAATCGAATCCCCTGGATCCCCTTCCCATCATATGGATCGAGTTGAGATGGATGAAGTTCTTTTTCTCCAATAGCAACCATAGCTACATACATGGAGTTTCTCTTTCGATTCGGAAGAACCTCTTCAATCTCAGCGGTACTGTTAAAAAGGGAGCACTCCTTTTCCTGAACCATTCTAGTGAGAAATCCACATTCAACAATATCGATGTGGGCTTGATCTAGCTTGTCCAAAATTGACATAATTGTTTTTCTGCCAAATCTCCAGTCGTTAATATATCCGCCGTCTCGCAGCGTACAGTCCAGCACACGAATACTCATAGCTCTAATTCCCTTCTTTCCAGCTTTTTTTGAAGAACACCCCTTACATAATCCAGATCCTTCGCGGTATCAACTGATAGAGAATGGGCTTCTACGGGGATCATCCTTAATTGTTTTCTGTGCTCAATAAAACGCAATTCATTAATGTCCTCAATTGTCTCAAGCACTCCTTTTTTTGTGTTTGCAAAGAAACGCAGCGCATCCATAGAATATGCCAAAACGCCCAGGTGTTTATAGTAGTCAAAAGTCATGCTGGCCTTAGGATGAGGAATTGGGCTTCGGGACATAAAAAGCGCATACCCCTCCTGATCGGTTACTACCTTAATGTTCGTTTCATCGATAGCCTCTACTGGGGAATGGATTTGTGTCATCAGGTTAGAAGCAAAAAAATCCTCCCCTGACTCGGGAATGACTTGTTCCAAAATCGGCGCTTCCATTAAAGGTTCATCTCCATTGACACAAAGGTATATATCGGCAGAAATTTTCTGCGCCGCTTCATAAATGCGGTCTGTGCTTGTCGGTTGATCTGCCGATGTCATCACGCAGGGAATCCCATACTGTTTACATGCCTGACGTATGGCTTCGTGATCGGTTGCCACAGAAACGACGTCGATTTTTTTTGATTTTACTACCTGATGATAAACCCACCAAATCATAGGCCGTCCGCACAGATCCATTAAAGGCTTTCCCTTTAACCTGCTGGATCCATATCGAGCCGGGATAATGGCAGCCGTTCGCATGATAATCCTACCCTTCCTTCGCTAAGCCGCAGCAGCTGATTGCTTTGGCACAGCCAAAATTTGAAACAGTGTCTATGCGCAAAAAGCAACAATGCAGTTTGAAGGATTGTCCATTCTAACTTCTTCTCTTTCTTCTTCTCCATAAATTCGCCAGCATTCGAAGCGGCTTCGTAAGGCGCCAACACGTAGAGGTTTCATATTTCTTTTTCACTTCCTCAATTCTTTTCTCTATGATTTGATTGCTTGGTGGCGGTGCAGGCTTTGCCGGAGCTACTTTCCCTTTTGCTCGGGCGCTATGCTCCCGTTCCTGCTTATACAGGTTCCAATTTTCCATAATTCGATCAGACCACATTTTTAGAACCTTGTCGCTGACCAGTTCATACCCATCCGGCACTGCTATCTCCCATTTTTTTGCGCAATTCTCCCCATCTTTCATATCGTAGGCAAGCACGCTAGGGAGATGAATCTGCACTTCATTTTTCAACAGCTGCTTTCTGCCGTTGGTTTTAAGGTGAAAATGCAGGATTAGAAAATCCCTGAGGCGTTCGCTAAGCGGTAAAAAGGCTTTGTTATAGATCGAATCTATCCTGTATGTGTCCAGTAGTGCCTGTACGACATAATGTTCTTTTAAAGCGCCATAGCATCCGGTAGATAACGCTTCTGCATCCTCAAACCCAAAAAAAATGTGGCTAAGACGCAGCTTTTGCAGGTTTAGGTTGGCCTGCATATCCGGATTGAGTACGATGCCGCCCTGTTCACATAATATTTTCAGCGCGTAATATTCTTCTACATAGCTCCAGTTTCCATTTAACTGGGCATTTTGGATATTTTCAGGCAATTGTTCAAAGGCAAAATAGGTTTCATTGACATCAATCAACTTCGCTTTCGGGAAGTTTTTTTGTATGGTGTCCATATATGCCTGAGAAACCGGCCTGTGAATATGAACACAAATGATTGTAGCGGGAATCACCTCTTTCGCTAAAAAATCCAGGATTTTCTTCACTGATTTATCTTGCGGAATATAGGGGTTTAGAAGAAAATCTTTCTGGTATTCTTTTAAAAGATTGATAAAATCTGCTTGAAAAAGCTCACGGGACTTTGTCATATTCCAATAAATTTGTTTTGCTGCGCAGTAAATCACTTCATCCCGATATGCCACATCACTGTGATCGATAAAGTTGCGCAGAGCCTGTACAATATCGACCATTTCTCCAACCATTGAGGTGGACAGGGTATCCGATCTACGGTAATAGCAATAAAAAGGCTTGGGTACATAGCCAATTGCCGAATATTTTGTCATCAAGGATGGTATGAGGGAGATATCCTCAAACAGCATTTTTTCATACTGATTTTCTTCCCAAATAGATCTACGAAACAGCTTGTTGACACTGTATGTGATATTATTTCCGTTTGCGATATAATCTGACAGATCCACTTCTCGGCTTGGATAAGAGGAAACGACGGAGGTTCTGCCCTCTTCCACATAAATAATTTTCACATCGCACATTACAATATCACACTGATCTTCTATGGCCTTTGCATACATTTCTTCATACATCTCCGGCTCTACGGCATCATCGGAATCTAAAAACGCAATGTATTCTCCCGTTGCAAGCCGTATTCCGGTATTGCGCGCCATGCCCAGGCCTTCATTTTCTTTATGAATGACTTGAATGAGCTCCGGATAAGTCTGTGCATAATGGTCGCAAATTTGGGCAGAAGCATCCATGCTGCCGTCGTCCACCAGGATGATCTCCTTTTCCTCAAGCGTTTGCGCTAAAGCGGAATCTACAGCTCGCTCCAGATAATTTTCGACCTGATACACTGGTATAATAATCGAAACTTTTTTATGATGCATAATGTCCCCCTAAATAATGCAGCGTATTTGCAAGCTCATATACCGTTTGAGGGACATAGTAGTTTTTTCCAGAAAATTGCCTTTGAAAATTCCGTAAATATTTTTTCAAAATATCATCTTCCTTCCAGAGCACTTTCCCTTCAAACAGTTGATATAGCATTACCGTATTGACGTCCATTCCAAATACGATTCTGCTTGTGAGAGCTGCGCTGGAGCAGACGGTCAGAATCGTCTTGCTCTCTAATCCTTCATTGAGCAGGAATAGTTCCCATGGAATACGTTCCGTATATTTTCTGGTCAGACCCATCTGAAACGCCACATTCTCCGAATTCCTTGGATGTGGCTTCACGAAAAACCGGCCTGGCCCAACAATCTTTTGACAGGTTTCCATCAATGAAATATCATTGGTTTTCAGCCCCTCTGCCCGGAAGGATTGCTCTAAAAATATAAAATCAGCTGTTTGTTCAGGGCTTTGATAGTCGAAAACATGATTTAATATTGCCTTGAAGGCAGTGTCCCCTCTGTTGATTTTAGGCAATGGGCAATTTTTCAGTTCATCTTTACGCACAGCTAGGTGAGGCTCATAAAGCAATACCTTTGTTATTTTATCCTTAATCTTTCGGCCCTCAGGATGACGGTTGATCGGCGAACGGTCTTCTCTTAGAAAATCAATCACATAAGATGAAAATCCATCCTCATAGCAGATGAACTCACAGGAAACCGCATAAAAAGCACTGGCAAGCATACGGGTAAAAGCATCAAAATTAGAAAAATATACTTCGCAATACAGACTAAGTTCATCGCTCAGGCCCCACTGAAATTTTTGATAGATATTTTGGAATAGCTCAGAAATATCCTCTTTTTTCCCTGAAGAACATTTCTGAATCCATTCCCTGGTTCGGGCAAAAATAACCCGGTCGAACAATCTGATTTCCTGCAAATGCGGTAAATATGCTTCGCCGTTTGGCAGCATATCGGTTAATAGCAAATCAGCATTTCGCTGTGCGAGAATCGTCCTTTTCATGTGGATTGCAGTAATAAGCTGGTAAACAGAATTTACCACAATTAAAACACGATTACTCAACATATCCTTCCTCTCCGTTTTAGATCGTTCCCATATTCTTTCTATTGATGCTGCCCTCGGTGTACAAATAACAAAAACCTTCTGCAAACAGTTTCACCATTTGCAGAAGGTTTTATTCGATTGAGATGGATAGCATTTGATCACAGCGGTGGCAATGGCGCCTGGAATGGCTCTAACGCTCTTCAGCGCAGGGCCGGTTGCCAACGCAATTCTTCCAAAGCCATCATTTCATCAGCAAAGCGACAAAATTTCAAATCCTTTTAAAAATTCGAAAGAGCTACCTTCTCACTATTCTATTTTGCATAATCTGCCCCACAAGTGTGCCAAGATCATCACAGGCTGTGCTCACATGGTTAATTCCCGCTCGACAACCGTGATTTCTTCTGCACGCAGAAGCCGAAGGGAAACGACGCCGGGCTCCATTTCAATTTCGTGATAGACATTTCCCACGCCGTGCCGCGCAGCAGGCACCGCTTTGATCAGCAGTTCGCCATAGCGCGCAATTTCACGGCGGTATTCGCGCAGGCGCATCACAAATTCCCCATCCGTGTTAAAGCAATCATGAAGCAGCCTTTTGCCGCCAAACACCTGTAAATTCAACCCCGTAAAGGAGAAAGTAAGCTTCACGTCGAACCGGTTCTCTAACAGTTTGCGGTCGATTTTCAGTCGATAGTACCGGCGCTTCCCATACGAATATAGATAATAGCCGTAAGGCAGCGATACTTTTGAGGTTTCCTCCAGGGCGATAAGGCTCGATAAATCTTTTTTTACAATCTCCTTTGTCTCCCCATCTACAGAGAAATAGCCTTCCGCGGCTTCACACCGGACGGCGTGCCCGTCTGTATAAACAGAGCCCTTCGCAAAAACGACATGATTCCCAATGAGATGAAACCGCATCGCTTTCGCTTTGGATAAAACGATCACCTGCACATTGCCCTTTTCAAATCCGACTGTATCAACCGGAAGTTGTGTGACTTCGCCGCTTGCAGACAGGATGGGCGCAATGCCGGGAATCTCCATAAAATAGCAGATGGTTTGCTCCCCCTGCGCCACCTTTGCAATGGGTTGGGCTAAAACATAATCAAAATCCACGCCCGCCACAGATAGATGAAAGGGATAAAAGAACAGGGAACCCGCCTTAATATCCACTGGCGGCAAGGAAAACTGCTTTTCTCCGCAGTTAATTTGTACACGGACATCATGAAAATCCGGAAATGACAGCCCGCGCTCATAGGCAGAAACAAAAAAGTAACCGGAGCCACTCTCATCCATGCGCACCGAGCAGGAAGGGCGAGAACGATCCATTGCACCAGCACGTTTTTCCCTGGGAAAGAACGCTTGCTTCACTGCCACC
>ULXG01049881.1_pt1 | contig 12181 bp, 12 predicted proteins | sample 1961141 | NCBI WGS metagenome assembly ULXG01 (sample SAMEA4835834, study PRJEB28245) | human gut metagenome | biome: gut microbiome; material: fecal sample | place: Denmark | collected 2008 | reverse complement strand
TGTTTGACCCTTCCTTTATTGTCTGATTTCCACTGCGTTTTGGGTCCCCCTGTTTACTAAACAGGGGGATTTTTGTATAAAAAAGTAAATCAATATATTAAAAAGAGGTCATATGCAATTCCCATACAGCTTCTTTTGCGTTCAGAAAAAGCTGCTGCTACGAAAACAATAGAAAAAACATAAAAATGCCCGTTTATGGGCGATGAAAGGGAATAAAACGTGCTTTTTACATATGATTGTTCCATAAAAAGGAAAGAAAATGCGTTTGATGGCGGTAACCGTGTTTATTGGTCAATCTACTCAAATCTCCGCTTTTTCATTGACAAATCGTAAAAAAAATATAAAATAATAAAGATAGGTAATTTTATAGGGCAAATATGTAAATTTATATAAATAGAAAGTATAGGGATGTGGTTATGCCTTGTTATCTATAATAAGCGAACACCGGCATTTTGGCAGGCAGATTTTTTTGCTTGCCAAGAATGAACTGATCAAAACCTATAAGGGTGCTGCAATCGGCCCTGCGTGGGCGGTTGTTAAACCGCTGTTTACGCTTTTTGTATATTGGTTTGCATTTTCTGTGGGGCTGCGCAGCGCAGGTTTAGTCAATGTGGAACTCAGCGGTGGAGTCGTTTCGTTTGACAGGTTCCCGTTTATGCTGGTGGGTTTTGTTCCGTGGTTTTTTATGAGCGACTGCATTCTGCAGGGGGCAAAATGCATTCGTGACAACCGTCAGTTTGTGACAAAGGTTTCCTTCCCGGTGTCTACCATTATCACGTATACCACGCTGTCCAAGCTGTTTGTACACTTGTTTTTATCGCTTTTAATGTATATATATATCCTTTTTGCATTTGGACCCAGCGTGTACAACATTCAGTTTTTTTTATACTGCCCGCTGATGTTTGCGTTTTTTCTGGTGCTTGCGTGGTCAACCGCACCTATGAGCGCGTTCAGTTTGGATTTTCTAAATGCAATCAACTCCATTATGACAGGCCTTTTCTGGCTGTCCGGTATCATCTACAACAGTTACGACGTTCCTGCCAATTTGCCGTGGTTGCGCTATGTTATGCTTTTTAACCCGATTAACTTTTTTGCCAACGGCTACCGCAACTGTTTTTTGTATAACAGATGGTTTTTTGAGTATAAAACAGAGCTTGCCATATTTCTTTTGGAATTTGCCGCGCTTTTTGTATTGGGCATATTCAATTATAACCGTCTGCGTAAAAAGCTGGCGGATGTGCTGTAAAGACAGGCTTTTAATAATCCGAAGGGAGTATGGCCAATGGCGGAAGAACCTATTATACTTTTTAAAAACGTAACAAAGGAATATACGCTTTATAAAAACGACCGTGACCGTTTTAAGGCTTTGTTTATCCCGTCTAAAAATGCAAAAAAGCATTTGGCGCTCAAGCACGTGGACCTGAAGATCTATAAAGGGGAATCTGTCGGGATTATCGGTGACAATGGGGCGGGAAAATCTACGCTTTTAAAGATGATTACAGGTGTTACCTTTCCTACGGAGGGCGAAATTACCGTGCATGGCAAGGTTGCGGCTTTGCTGGAGCTGACAGCCGGCTTTTCGCTTGAGATGACAGGAAGGGAAAATATTTATTTAAAAGGGTACATTTTAGGACTGAAGGACGCGTATATTGCCCAGATTGAAGAGAAAATCATAGACTTTGCCCAGTTGGGCGAATATATTGACCAGCCGGTTCGGACGTATTCCAGCGGGATGAAGATGCGCCTGGGGTTTGCAATCAATGTAAATATTGACCCCGACATTCTGGTTGTGGATGAAGCGTTGAGCGTGGGTGATAAAAAATTTAAGCAAAAATGCAAAAATAAGATTAATGAAATTATAAAAAGCGGCGTGACAGTTCTTTTTGTCAGCCATTCTATGGAAAGTGTACGGGAAATTTGCCCACGGGCCATTTATTTAAAAAAGGGCGAAATTATGTACGATGGAAAAATGGAAGAAGCGTTAAGCCGATACAATTCGGATAAAAAATAAAAGGCGTTCATTGGGAAAATGGAAAAACGGGAGTGTAAAAAATGGTATCAGCAATGATTTTTGCCGGCGGGGTCGGCGTAAGGATGAAATCTGGCGACATTCCAAAACAGTTTATTGAGGTGGACGGCAAACCGATTATTATCCGTACACTGGAAAATTTTCAGGCACATGCGCAGGTGGATGAAATTGTTGTAGCTTGCCTGGAATCATGGATAGACAGGCTGAAAGAGTATATCTTAAAATATAATATTACAAAAGTGAAGTCAGTAGTCAAGGGAGGAGCCAATGGCCATGGTTCCATCCATAACGGCCTGGTAGAGATCAATAAGACGGCGCTGCCTGACGACATTGTCCTGATTTGCGACGGGGTACGCCCCTTGCTTTCGGAAAAATTGATTTCAGACTGCATAGCAACAGCCAGGGCCTATGAAACGGCCGTGCCTGTAACGCCCAGCATTGATTCTGTTTTAGAAAGTGCGGACGGGAAGCACTGCAGGCGCAGCATGCCCAGGGGCTCTATGTTTATCACACAGGCGCCGCAGGGTTATACGATGCGGAAAATCATGTGGGCCCATAAGCAAGCGGAGGAACGCGGCATTGAAAACCCCATTTCCAGCAGTGAGCTGCTCATAGAGCTTGGGGAAGAAGTGCATATTTTTATTGGAGACAGGGATAACATTAAGGTCACCACACCGGAAGATTTGCGTTTTCTGCGCGCGTATTATTATTACCGCCGGTATGAAAACTTTGCTAGGGAGGACCGTCTATATGGCGTTTGACGTAAAAGATGCATTACATCCGCTGGTCTATCAGGATATTTTGCAGGTGGCGCAGGCGCCGCTTCCATGGGAACAAATGCGCAATAAAACGCTGCTTTTAACCGGTGCCGCGGGTTTTATAGGCTATTATCTGACAGTTGCGCTTTTAATCAGGAATGATTTATACGGCGATGCCATCAAAGTTATTGCGCTGGTTCGCAATAAACAAAAGGCACAAAAGCGTTTTGGCGTGCTTTTAGACAGAGAGGATATAGATCTGGTTGTACAGGATGTGTGCAGCGATATACAAATAAAACAAAGGGCCGATTTTGTGATTCATGCTGCCAGCCAGGCGAGCGCATATTTCTTTGAAAACGACCCTGTTGGGACAATAGATGCAAACCTGACGGGCACATATAAAGTTTTGGACTATGCAAGAAAATGCGGCGTGCAGTCTGCGCTTTTTATTTCCAGCCTCAAGGTGTACGGCGCGCTGCATAACCAAAAGGGCTTTTTGTCTGAGACAGACATCGGTTCTATCGACCATACATCGTATAAAAACTGCTATGCGCAGGGCAAACGTGCTTCAGAAACGCTGTGCGCCTGTTTTCACAAGCAATATGGCTTGCCTGTGAAGATTGCCAGACCTTCCTATATATACGGTCCATCCAGCCTGGATGACGACCGCGTTTGGGCACAGTTTATTGCCAATGTTGTCCGACATGAAAATATTCTTTTAAAAAGCAACGGGGCTGCGCTGCGTTCTTTCTGCTATGTAAGCGATACTGCGACGGCTTTATTTACAATTCTGCTGAAAGGGCAGGATGTATTTCCCTACAATATTGCAGCGGCACATTCCAACACAACAATCCGTGGCTTTGCCAAAGCCGCAGTGCAGGCGTTTCCGGAACGGGGGCTGACGCTTGCCTTTGCAAATAAAGAGGATGAAAAAGAGCCGCAGCGTTCTGTGCTGGCGGCAACGCCGGAAATTCTGGATAACACAAGGCTTTTGTCACTTGGATGGGATGCAAAGGTCGACTTGACGCAGGGGATCCGCAACGCAGTACAGATTGTAGAGCTGCAAAATTAAACAGGGAGCACATGTACCAAACCAGGCAGCGAGGCTGCCTGCGGTGCGTACGGGCGCAAGGCAAGAGGTAGATCATGGAACTAAAAAAACTTCTGAATGAATATGAATACGATTGGGCGGCTTTTGCACCTTGCAGGGACGATTTTCCGGCCAGGCAGATGAAAGGCAAAAAGGTCGTAGTGGCAGGCGGGCATAACCATTTTGCCCGCTGTGTTGTTTATACGCTTTTTGCGGCCAACGACCTGCACAGCCTGCATATGCAAATTATTCTTGTCGGAAAAGACAGCGGCGCACTTACCGGGTATTTTCCCCAGCTTTTAAAGCGCGACGATTTCCAGTTTTTTACGGTTGACCAGCTGGCAGCGCAGGAAAAGCCTGTAAAGGCAGATTTTTTTGTTTATACGGGCTGCTGTAATAAAAAGCTGGAGCATACGCCGGCATTCTTTTTTGAAGAGATGGAACGCAGCAAGGCTGTTTTGGAGCTTGCCGGGCAAGTGCGCCCGGAGCGGTTTATATTGCTTTCTGACTATAGAAGCTGCGGCGTTGTGGAAAGAGGCGTTTTATGCTCAGAATACGAAAACGGGCGCTCTGATTTTTCCAAAGAATCTTCTTTTGACTTTGAGCTTGTTAAAACGGTTGAAACGCTTTGCAGTGCATATGCAAAGCAGCGTGGATTTTCTTATGTGGTTTTGCGCACAGGGATTGTATTGGGTGCGGGGACAGGCCTTGACGATACCATTTTTACAGATCTGTTTAAGGCCGCCGCAAAAGGTGAGACATATACGCTGTTAAGCAGTAAAAATAAATACTCCTTTGTTTATATCAGTGACGTTTTTCATGCGCTTTACCACGCTATGGCAGATCTGCGCGCCAATACGGTATATCATGTAACAGGAAAGGACGCGACCGTTTCGACTGGTATGCTTTGCGCAATGCTGCATGACCTGTACCCTGAGCAGGTGCAGGTGAATCTACTGTACAGCCGGAAAGATCCGTCTTATGGCACGGCAATGAATAATCAGAAAATTCGAAGCTGCGGCTGTAAGCCTGTAATCACACTGCAGGATGCCATTGAATTGATGGTGGAAAGCAACCGCCTTCCGGCAAAGACATTTGTTTTCAAGGATTCCTATCAGGGGAAGATCCGGGTGATTCAAAACATTCTGCTGTCCTATCTTCTGGAAATAGACAGGATATGCAGAAAATATAAAATTCGTTATTTCCTAGCAGGCGGCACATTGCTTGGCGCAGTGCGCCATCATGGATTTATCCCATGGGACGACGACGCCGATGTGATGATGCTGCGCGACGATTATGAAAAATTCCTCAGCGTTGTACAAAGCGAGCTTCCGGCAAACGTAACGCTGCATACGGCGGATACAGATCCGCTTAACCACTGTGTGTTCACAAAGCTGCGTATCGACAATACATTGTTTGCAACAAAATATACGAGTAAGTTTCCACAAATGCATAACGGCGTTTTCTTTGATGTGCTTTGTCATGATAAGACGGCCAATTCAAAAATAGGAAGAAAGATCCATTTACAGCTGACATTACTGACGCGTTCTTTGGTGTTTAACAAATGGCACCATAGAAAAATTAATAACGGGCATAAGATACAATCGGCCGTCGCCAACTGTATAAAAGCGGTCATTCCACTTTCTCTGGCGCAGAAGCTGCAGTTTAAATGCCTGCGTTGGTTTGAAAAGAAGGATACAAAGTATTTATACGATGGGATGGGCAGAAATGTCTATAACGGCGATTTCCCCGCGGCTTGGCTGAAAGATACGGTCTATTGGGATTTTGAGGGCCATCGTTTCCCTATACCGAAGGAGTACGACAAATATTTGACGTACCTGTATGGCAATTATAACGATATGGTCATCGCAAGCGGCAGGAAAACCAGCCATTCGATCGTTATTATGGATTTGGGTGAATATGCAGGCTGTGCCCGGCCGCAGGGGGAGCTTCTTTTACCTGAGGAGGGTAAGTTTGCCGCTGCGCAGCCTTTGCAGGCTGAACGGCAGGCAAAGGGGGAGAGCCATCCTGTTTTTAAAACGGACACAGCGCCGCTTAAGGAAGAGGAGCAGGGAATTCCAGCCCTTTCACGCCAATTGCTCCGGGAAGTAGAAGAGAATTTGCAGGCGATTGCAGACGAAGCGCACACCGAAAAGAAAAAAGCGGAAGCAACGTTCCCAAAAGAAACGGCAGATGTGCAAGCGCAAGAAAAACCGGCAGAAAAAGAATGAAAACTTCCTTTATAAAATCATTGACATTTACGGTCGCCTTTGCTATAATATACAGCAGTCGCAAAAATTGCAGATGCTTTTGTGCGGCTTGCTCTGCAAGGGAGCAGAGTTGTATATATGCAGGTATGGCGGAATTGGCAGACGCGTACGGTTCAGGTCCGTATGAGGGCAACTTCATGCAGGTTCAAGTCCTGTTACCTGCACCACGTCGGAACGAGTTGTGCTCGTTCCGATTTTTTATTTCATGAAAAATTAACTGCCTGTTTTACCGCGCATCCTTTCCGAAAAAGATTACGCTCTGCAAACGGTTTGCTGTGCGAGCAGTTTTTGTAGTGTTAAAGGCCTTGCCATACAATGCTCTGGTAAAAAAATTTTACAAAATCAAATGAAATATTCAAATTTTCAAAAAGGGGAATCTTTGTCGCTGTTTTGGATATACTTCGTTTATAAAGGGAAGGATGGTGTTTATTATGATTGAACAGGATACAATCCGGCTTTTACGGGAGTGTGATGCCGGTGTAAAAATGGGGGTTTCGTCTATTGACGAAGTCTTGGGCTATGTACATGCCGACGCATTTAAGAAATATTTATCCGACTGCAAGCAGGAACATGAAAAACTTGGTACGGAAATGCAGGGATTGTTAAACCGATATAAGGACGAAGGCAAGGATCCCAATCCCATTGCAAAGGGGATGTCCTGGATAAAAACCAACATGAAGCTGGTTATGGATGAATCTGACAACACAATTGCCGATCTGATGACCGACGGGTGCAATATGGGGGTCAAGTCGCTGAACCGATACCTAAACGAATATAAGGCCGCAGACGAGGTTTCAAAGGATATTACCAAGCGATTAATCAACCTTGAAGAAAGGCTGGTAATAGATATACGTCAATTTCTGTAAGGGAAACAGGAATGTGTTGCTGTACACCTTAGAGCAAGCTCTTTTCTAGCGCAGACTCGCATTGGCATGTACGCTGTTTTGACAAAAAGCCCGGCTTTTGCCGGGCTTTTTAATATTGCTTTTTTCTACCTGCGGCAGCTTGTAAGTATGGATTACGGTAACAGAATGAAAAGGGACAGCTTCGCAGTTGACATTTCCGGAGGTATTCTATATAATAAAGAGCATAAAGTAATAAAAGAGGGAGACATGCTGGAACAATGGATGACATTGACAGTAGCGACACCGACGGAGAAAGCAATTTTTTTGTTTTTTATTCTATAGGCAAGTTTTTAGATATATGGCATAACCTGCGCCCTTGAACAGGGCTTGTGGGTTGTGCCTTTTTTTGCTGATTTTCGCCTTTAGGCGGTCAGAATATATATGTATTGAAAGAAAGGAGTGGTCTGTCCAATTATGGATAGTCACAAACAGATGCCTTGGCATGCTAAGCCATTGCCGGAAGTCTATCAGTTGCTGCATACCTCCGATGATGGGCTAAGCGATACCGAGGCGGCTGAAAGGTTGAGGAAAAACGGAAAGAATACGTTGCGGGCAAAGCCGCCCAAAACCGTTTTTCAAATGCTGAAAGAACAAATTTTTGACCCTATGGTGCTGATTTTGATCGGCGCAGCCGCGTTTTCCGCCATTTTACAAGAATGGACGGAAGCAATCGTGATTTTTGCCATTGTGGTGATTAACGCGGTAATCGGTATTGTACAGGAGAAAAAAGCGCAGTCCTCGTTGGAGGCTCTGCGCAATATGAGCGCGCCGACCGCCCGTGTTTTGCGCCAGGGGGAGGAAAGCATTATTCCCGCCGATGAGCTTGTAGTGGGCGATGTGGTTTTTTTAAGCGACGGCGACATGGTTCCTGCGGATGTGCGACTGATTGATTCGGCAAATCTAAAAGTGCAGGAGGCTTCTCTTACTGGGGAGTCACTTCCTTCAGAAAAGGATGCAGACGTATTGCTGCCGGAAAGCTGCACACTGGGCGACCGCAGCAATATGGTATACACTTCTGCAATCGTTACCTATGGGCGCGCTGTCGGCGTGGTTGTTGCTACCGGCATGGATACAGAGGTTGGAAACATTGCCGGCATGCTGGATAACCAGGATGAGCTGGATACGCCGCTTAAACGCAAGCTGAATGCTGTGGGCAAGACGCTGACAGTGGTCGGGCTGATTGTCTGTGTTTTGATTTTTGCCATTGGTGCGCTGTACCAGCGCCCGCTGATTCCGCAGTTTCTTGTGGCAATTTCGCTGGCAATCTCTATTATCCCGGAGGGCCTGCCCGCTACGGCTACGATTGTTATGGCGCTGGGTGTACAGCGTATGGCAAAACGCAATGCGTTAATCCGCAAGCTGCCGGCAGTAGAAACGTTGGGAAGCGCTACGGTAATCTGCAGCGACAAAACTGGTACATTAACACTGAATAAAATGACTGTAACGCATATTGCAGTCAACGGCGACTTTGAGGCCGGAAAAGCAACGCCGGTGGAAGGTGCTTCCAGCCGGCATCCAAAGGTGTATGAAGAGCTGGTATATGCGGCGGCGCTCTGTAACGACGCCAGCCTGGACCCCGACCGCAAAGGAGAGATCATTGGAGACCCCACAGAGGGGGCACTGATCTATATGGCGCAGGCATTTGGGATCAATCACGAAGAGCTGGAAGATAAATATCCACGCCTGTTTGAACAACCCTTTGATTCCGACAGAAAGCGCATGACGACCGTACATCAAATTGATCAAAAGAACATTGCATATACAAAGGGCGCAGTGGACGAAATGCTGCCGCTGTGCACGCATATTTTAACAGCACAGGGCGTTCGCCCCATTACAAAAGCAGATCAGTCCAACATTTTAAAGTTATGTTTTACAATGTCTGAAAACGCACAGCGAGTCTTAGGCTTTGCTATGCGCTATTTGCAGAGAATTCCTGATGACGACGATGAAAATCTGGAATTTGACATGACGTTTATCGGCGTAGTTGGGATGATTGACCCTCCGCGTAAAGAGGTGAAGGCGTCGGTACAAACCTGCCATGAGGCCGGAATACGCACAATCATGATTACCGGCGACCATAAGGTGACAGCGCTCGCAATCGCCAAAGAACTTGCTATTTACAGACAGGGCAACACGGTTGTATCGGGCGATGAGCTGGATGCGATGACCGACGCACAGCTTGACGAGGCGGTTAAAACTGCCACGGTTTTTGCGCGTGTATCTCCTGCGGATAAACTGCGCATCATCCAGTCCTTAAAACGCACCGGCGAGGTAGCCGCCATGACAGGCGACGGCGTCAACGACTCCCCTGCGCTGAAGGCCGCCGATATCGGTGTGGCTATGGGTATTACGGGTACCGATGTCGCGAAAGAAGCTTCAGACATGATTTTGCTCGACGACAGCTTTACGACCATTGCCTACGCGATCAAGGAAGGCCGCCGCGTTTACCGCAATATTCAAAAAGTGATCCAGTTTTTGCTGGTGGGGAATATAGCGGAAATTTTGACCTTGTTTGTGGCAACGCTGTTTAACTGGGACGCGCCGCTTCTGGCAATCCACATTTTATGGGTAAATCTTGCTACGGCAACGCTGCCGGCGTTGGCATTGGGCGTTGACCCGGCCAGCAAAAATATTATGAAGCATCAGCCGGTTAAGTCCGGAACATTATTTGAAAAGGATTTGGTGCGCCGTGTTGTAACACAGGGTATATTTGTGGCAGCTATGACCACTGCCGCTTATTGGACCGGTGTGAGCATGGGAGGCCATACGGTGGGGCAGACCATGGCGTTTTGCGTACTGGCCTTTTCGCAAATGCTGCGCGCATTCAACCAGCGTTCCAATACCGAACCAATTTGGGTGCGCGCTGAAGGGGTAAATCCCTGGCTGATCCTTTCCTTTGTAGTTTCTGCTGCGCTTATGCTTTGCATTCTTTTTATTCCTGGTCTGCAAAGCGCTTTTCGTCTGACTGTGTTAAACGGCGTGCAGTGGTTGACTGTCATCGGCTTTTCTCTGCTGTCTATTGTTCAGGTGGAAATTTTTAAATGGATCAGGCGACTGAAAGCCCGGTAAATGCAATATGCGCAGAAGAAGCCTCTTCTGCGCATGTTTTTAAAGGTTCGAAAAATTGCCCCGGCGTTACCGCCGGGGCATGGTAATATATTGCTCTTTGCTGTTATGCAATAAACATTTGGGTCCAGTAGTTGCCGTCTGCAACATATCCTACACCAATCTGTGTAAACGAAGCGTTTAAAATGTTTGCACGATGCCCGCTGGAGTTCATCCACCCGGTTACAACCGCTTGCGGTGTGCGGTAGCCCTGCGCAATGTTTTCACCATAGGCTTTATATGATATACCAAAGTCACGGATCATTTTTCCGGGGGAACCGTATACAGGGCTTGTATGGGAAAAGTAGCGGTTGTCGTGCATATCCTGTGACTTGTAGCGTGCAACACGGCTAAGTTCCCAGTTTACGGTAAGCGCTTTCAGGCCTCTTGCGGTACGTTCCTGGTTTACAAGCCTGACGACCTCTTCTTCAAAGCTGCTTACTGTAGCGTCTAACGTGGGAATCTGCAAAATTTGGCCGGGATAGATCAGGTTTGGATCAGATACCTGGGGATTGGCCTGAATAATTTCACTGACGCCCATTTGGTACTTAACGGCAATTTTCCACATGGAATCGCCCTTTTGCACAACGTGCGTTTTTCCCTGCGCCGCACTGACGGGGAAAACGGCAAGAACAAGAAGTAAAGCGGTAACAAGAACTGCACTGATCAATTTTTTCATAGCATAACCTCCTGCTTACAGTATACAGGCATGATTATATATTTGCAAATGTAAGTATTGGATAAATCACAAAATTGTGGAATAACACGTCTGTTGTTTTTAACCAGGCCATTTCTGCAAACGGCAGGCCAATTTAAAACGCTTCTGCTGTAAAAAGCTGCCGCAGGATTGTATACAATCCTGCGGCAGCTTTATTGGAATTTATTTTAAGACTGCGTTGTGTAATGATGCTCGCCTGCTTCGGTACGGTCGCGGAATAAAAGTGAAATACACCAGATTGCCGCAAGGCCTACCAGCGTGTAGATAATCCTGCTCACAATACCTGTTTGCCCACCGCAAATCCAGGCGACGACGTCAAATTGGAAAATACCGATAATACCCCAGTTGATGCCGCCAATAATTGTGAGTAAAAGACAGATTTTATCAAGCATGCTTTTTCCTCCTTTGTTGTTTGGAAATAGCATACCCCAATCTTTTAAGCTTATACATGCAAAAAGAAAAATCCGGCAATCAGCAGCACAAGGCCGGTCATCCATAAAAGGCAGGCAATCCATTTTACATTTTTTATCGTTTTTTTTATTTTAGACTTTTTAATCATGTCGGGCGTGCCGAACGGGAGTAAAAAATATAAAATGCCTAAAAGCAGGCAGCCTCCGCTTACAATATAAATGCCAATATTTGCCTGAAAGACCATCCAGAACAGGCCGACAACTATGGCGAGCAGCCCCAAAATATTACAGATGGAAAACAATCTGCCGCAATTACGCGTAAGACGGTAATACTTCATGGCAGCCTGCTGACAGGCGTCGCTGCAGTATTGCTCATGATATGAAATTTCCTTTGCACAATATTCGCATTTTTTCAAACAGAATCATTCCCTGTCAACTTAATCTAACTACATTATAATACGCATTCTATGAAAGTCAATAGATACAGCCGCGCGCTGTACCCCCCCAAGAGATGCAATGCATACCCTGTTTCAGGCAATCAGCAGAACAAATTCCTATGGCTTTTATCGAAACAAAAAATGGAAAGCTTGCTGAAAGATCTTTTTACAGGGTCCTGCGCTTATGTACAAACAAATAACAGTGTTCCCAGTATCGTTTCCTTTTTATTATGGGAATTATTGGACTACAGCTTTTTATTTTTCCATAGTGCAGCAAGGAATAACTGTGATATGACGGACTTTCTTATATATAAAAAGTACTTGACAAGAAACACGGCCTTTGCTATAATATACCACACTGACTAAAAATGCGAGTGTGCTGGAACTGGCAGACAGGCACGTTTGAGGGGCGTGTGTTTCATGACGTACGGGTTCAAGTCCCGTCACTCGCACCACGTC
>ULXG01040290.1_pt1 | contig 12188 bp, 13 predicted proteins | sample 1961141 | NCBI WGS metagenome assembly ULXG01 (sample SAMEA4835834, study PRJEB28245) | human gut metagenome | biome: gut microbiome; material: fecal sample | place: Denmark | collected 2008 | reverse complement strand
TGCGGATGGTTTCCCGGCGGGAGCACACCGTGTCCACCATGAGTTCCACCAGCTCGTCCAGGCGGTCCCGGTCAAGCTGATGGCTCTGGATGAGGTAGTCATATTCGATGTTCTCCAAAATCAATTCCCGATAGCTCTCACGCTCCCGCATCCAGTCCCGTCCCATCCCGTCCGAACCCCTGGGGGCTTTGGGGGAGGATAGGACAGGATTTGATCCTTCCGTACTTGATAGATCTTTTTTTGATTTTTCTTTACTTGATCTATTAGTATTTAATTGTGCGGGGTTTTCCTGTTCAGGTTCTTCCAAGACAGGGGAAGCCTGTTCAGGATTATCCAAGACTGGATTTTCCCGTTCAGGTTTTCCCGGTTCAGGTGGGCGGGGCTGCTCCAGGATGGTGTACTCGATGGCGCCGAGTTGACCGTTGGGGTTGCGGACCCGCTGGCGGATCACATACCCGTGTTCCTCCAGCTCCCGCACCCCGGCGCAGATACTGTCAACGCCATCCTTGCAGATCCGGGCCAGCCCCTTGGTGGTATAGTCCCACTCCTCCGGCAGGGAGAGCATGAGGGAGAGAAGGCCCTTCGCTTTCAGCGAGAGCGACTTGTCCCGCAGATGGTGGTTGGACATCACCGTGTAATCGCGGGTTTTCTCAATGCGGAATACCGCCATGTTGGATACCTCCTTCCGTTGATTTTGAAAAGTGTTCGTTTCGGCGGGTTTGCGCCCCCATATCGCCGCCCGGCCTCCCATGAGGGAAAGGATATGGGCGGCTGCGTTTGTGCCACCCACAGGCGAAAAAACAGGGGATTTCCCACCCTAAAACGCACACTAAATTTGGGGATAGAAAAAGGGCGACTGTTAAAAAACAGCCGCCCAAAAGGGGGTCTAATACAAGTTGTTTGCTATCCGACAAGCCCGGAAACCGTTGATATTACGGGATTTTTTGAAAAGTTCTATATCGCCATTCGTACCACGGTGAAGATGTGATCACCACACCGAAAACAAAAAAGAGTAACCGTATTATCAAAATGCCGAAGTTTCTTTGTGAGGAAATGCAAGAATATCTAAGTATGCTTTACGGATTGAAGAAGAAAGACCGTATTTTTACAGTCACTAAAAGTTATCTTCATCATGAAATGGACAGAGGGGCAAATGCCGCAGGAGTAAAACGCATCCGTATTCACGATCTCAGACACAGTCACATAAGTTTGCTCATTGATATGGGATTTTCTGCGGTGGCGATTGCAGATCGTGTGGGACATGAAAGCATTGAGATTACTTATCAATATGCGCATTTGTTCCCGTCAAAGCAGACAGAAATGGCAGATAGATTAGATGATTTAGAAAAAGGAGAGATTGAAAATGTCAGCTAAGAACAGAGATAACAAAAAACGTTGGAGAAATATCACAGTGGGGTTTCGGGTATCGCCTGAAGAAAATGAACTCATTAATAAGGCAGTTGCCTTATCGGGATTGCCCAAACAGGAATACTGTTACCGCCGCTGTCTGAATCAGGATGTGGTGGTACAGGGCAATCCGAGAGTATATAAGGCTCTCAAAATGGAACTTGCTATTGTCCTTGCAGAGTTAGAAAGGATTGAAGCAGGGAATAACGTGGATGAGGAACTGTTGAATGTAATTGAACTGATCACCATTATTCTTGGCGGTCTGAAAGGAGAGGATGAGAATGGAGAATAAAAAAGAAAAGACTGCCTCGAATGTATCTGTTGGCGCAGATACGGAGCAGCCAATTCAAAAAATTACTGAAAATAGTATATCTGAGTATGAGGAAAATATCAAGAGTTTTGAGGAAATGCAGAGAGAAATGCAGTTAAGTTTAGATCCTTTGTATCTTAAAACAGTTTCAATGAATGAGCTGTTAGATACTCAATATCAGAGCAAGCCGCCGTTGATCGACGGTCTGCTCTACCCCGGTACTTATATTTTTGCAGGTTCTCCCAAACTGAGAAAAAGTTTTATGATGGCACAGCTTGCCTATCACGTAAGCACTGGAACACCGCTTTGGAATTATACCACCCGAAAAGGAACGGTATTGTATCTCGCTCTTGAGGATGATTATCGCCGCTTACAGGAACGTCTGTATCGGATGTTTGGAACAGAGAGTGCAGACAACCTTTTCTTCGCTGTTTCTGCTAGCCAGCTAGGGAAAGGACTGGATGAACAGCTTACAAGGTTTGTAGTGGAACACTCAAATACAAGACTGATTATCATTGATACACTCCAAAAGGTACGGGAAGTTGGCGGAGATAATTACAGTTACGCCAACGATTATCAGATTATGGCAAGACTGAAAAGTTTTGCAGACGCCCACGGTCTTTGTATTCTGCTCGTACACCACACAAGGAAACAGACGGCGGATGATAAGTTTGATATGATTTCGGGAACAAGCGGACTGCTTGGTGCGGCAGATGGGGCGTTTCTCATTCAGAAAGAAAAAAGGACAGGTAATGTCGCAACTTTGGAAGTGTCGGGCAGAGATCAGCAAGACCAAAAGTTATACCTTATACGTAACACAGAAACGTTATTGTGGGAGTTAAAAAGGGCAGAAACAGAATTATGGAAAGAACCGCCAGAGCCTTTACTGGATGAGATTGCCGAACTTGTTATGAAGGATATTTCTTTTTGGGAAGGATCTGCAACGGAACTGGTTTCATTGATAAAGGTAGAAATTCAGCCCCATGTCATCACACGAAAACTGAATGTTCTTTCGGGGCGATTGTATGAAGAGCATGGTATTTATTATAAGAGCAACCGTACCCATGATGGAAGAAAAATACGGTTTTGGAAAGACGATACGGAAACAGCGTGACAGTTGGTGACGGTTGTGACAGTATTTGTGACAGCGGGGGCGGTATCAAAATAACCGTCACAACTGTCACATACCGTCACGGAGAGGATGGGATAAGATGAGAAATGTGCAAATATCGCAGGAATTATTTATGCAGTTGCTCCGCTTTCACTTGATGGAAGATGAGAGTTGCGAGAAAGAAATTAAGCAGGAGTTGGAGAAAAAGTTGGACAGGATGGTCATGCGTGACCTGTTTGGAAAATCAAAAACTGCATCGACAGAGGAAGAACGGGAACAGGCAAGAAAAGAATATTTGGATAGACGAGGAGTATCGGAGAAATTCCGTTGGTAATTCTTCCTTGATGATAAGAACAGGGGTGTGGCACACCCCTGTAAATAACAGACAAGGCAGGAAGGGAGTGTTGCAGATGTTAAAGCAGCCGGATAGAGAAAGTAGAAATGTGAATGATTTCTTTTACGAGATGGAGTGCAGACAGATAGAAAAAATGAACAAGGTACTGACGGGAGTGGAACTGACAAAAGCAGAGGAAAAAACTTTGATATGGCTTGCTGGATGGGAAGAAAGTACCGTAGATAATCTTCCGTCAGTCATAGAAAAAACAGCCCGGATACGGGCAGATCAAAAGGGCGGATACGCCCATAAATCTAAGCGTGAGTCCGAACAATATCGGACTTTGTTAAATAAAAACAAGCCCTCGGCGTTTGAGAGCGAAATACACCCATCGCACAAACTTCGTTTATGCTCTGTGTATTTCGCTCTGCGAGGCTTATGCCGGATACGGCAATTAGTTCGTAAACAGGTGCCTATGCACCTACTCACAGTAAAGGCGGCGAGAGTTGAGGAAGGAGGATGCTTATAGGAAAACATTCATTTATCAGACAAAGCAAGCTGTCTGATGTGGCAGGAAGGATTGATTATATCTCCAATCCAAAACGGCAGGAATATCTCTATGCAACCTATCAGACAGAAGGAGCGGCATCGGAGTTTTGGAAAAATCTTGCAAGAGAAAATCAGTTGGACTTTAAGGCGAGCGGTTCATCAGGGAAATGTATTGAAGGACGTGAGTTTATCATAGCCCTTCCTGAAAGTTTTGTTCAGTACAGAGCTGACGATACGGTAAGACTTTTTACAGAAACTTTTCATAGAAAATATGGTGTGGAGTGCAGCGCAGCTCTTCATCATAACAAGACAAAAACGAATTATCATATCCATCTTGTATTCAGCGAACGGAAAATGTTGGAGCAGCCCGAAGTGAAGATTGCTACCCGAAATATGTTTTATGATGAACACGGAAAGCATAGACGCACGAAAAAAGAGATTTTAGACGAGCAGGGGAATATCCGAGCAGGGTGTAGCATTATCCCTAAAGGGGAAGTATATGAAAGCCATATCTTCACAAAAAAAGAGGAATGGTTTAAGAACAAAGCCTTTACCAAAGAAGTTAAAGAGTTGTTTACTAATACGATTAACTACTATGTTAAAGAAGAATCAGAAAAACTCTCTGTATTTCAGCAAGGCGGTGTATATCTAGCAACGAAGAAAATCGGAAAAAACAATCCGAAAGTAGAGGAGATAAAGGCAGACAATGCTGCAAGGCAGGAATGGAATCGGACAGTTGATGTGGCATTAGTTGAGGGTGTTCCTGAAGAAGATATTTTGAAAATTAAGCAGGAAAAAATCACAGACAAAACGATGCAATCTATCAGGACATATGGTTGGCTGCCGGATATGTTTCGTCAGATTATCCGAGGTGCAAAAGACTTTTTACAGGAAGTGATTTTCAAATTTAAGCTGCCGCCAAAACCTGTACCAAAGATTGACTTGCAAGAGTGGAAAGATATGCAGAAGATCATGCATGAATTACAGGGACAGTCAAGGGAGATAAAACGCACACAGCAGGATATTTCTTCTTTGAAAAAGCAACTGTCAGAGTTACGAGGACTATTTAAAGGCAAAGAGCGAAAATCTTTGGAAGGGAAAATTGAACTGTTAGAGGATTTGCAAAAACGTTTGCACAAGAGCATGGAACAGATTGTAAAACGTGAAGGTTATCCAAATGTGCAAGCCTTTCAGAAGATTTATAACAAGGCAGAAAAACTGATTATAGAATACAATGAAGAATTAAGTGATTGGAGAAATCAGACAGAACAGAAGAAAGTGAATCCGTTAGAACAGCCGAAAAAAGTAAGTGTACTGGAAAAGCTACATCGCTATCAGCAGGAAGGCAGACAGCAGCCGAAACGGTCAGTCAAGAAGAAATCTATGGATAGAGAACGATGAGAAAGGTGGAAACGATTATGAAGAAAACAATTTTTGAAGAAATGGGCGGCACTTATATCAGACACGGAGATTATCTTATTCCCTGTCTTACCTTATTAGAGAATGGGAAAGTAAAGTCGATTGATATTTAAGAACAGCATCATGTATATTATTAAAGGGTACATCGAAAAGTTACTTATACAGATTTATTGATAAGAGGTAAACGGAATATTTACCTTACGGAAATTGATAAGCATGTCGAGAATAAATATTTTAATCATTATAATAATACGTTGATATATCAAGATATTATTGATATGTATCAAGGTATTATTGGGAATTGTGAAAATATGTGATATAATAATTTCGATTGCAATGGAGGTGTTGTTATGGCAGTGGACTATTCTAATCTTTGGAAATTACTAATTGATAAGCGGATGAACAAATCTCAACTACGAGAAGTAGCAAAGTTAAGTACAAATGTAATAGCAAAACTTGGTAGAAATGAATCCGTATCACTTGATACTTTAGAAAAAATATGTGTTGCTCTCTCTTGTAGGATAGAGGATGTGGTTACTTTTACAGATATAAGCAGTAAGGAAAGTGAAAAATATCATGAATAATATAAATGAATTTATTAATAAATCAGTTGCTTATATTAGAAAATCATTCAATGAAAAAATTGGTAATCAATATGATTTTTTAGATGTTTATCCTTATATGGATATTGATTGTGAGCAATGTGATGATTCTTTTGATGTCTGTATTAAATCGACTTACGATTATGTTGGTCAATTGTATGAAACGATGCTACCATTGGATGTTAAAAAGGACTATGGACAATTTTATACAAGGAATTCAGATATAATTGATATTATGTTAGATGAATTAGATTTACTTCAAGGTAAAATATTAGAACCTTCGTGTGGTTCGGGTGTATTTATTATAAATCTTATACAAAGAATAGTGTCCTTTTTGCAAAATAAAAATTTTGATTCGGAAAAAATTATTAATTATATTTGTGACAATATTTATGCTAACGATAATGATATAAATGCTATCAGAATAGCAGAATTAAATGTGTTATCATACTTATTACCACTGATTTTAGATGCCAAAAAAACTAATTCTGCCTTTGTCATGAAAAAGCTTAATTTTAGTAATTTTGATTTTATCCAAAAGGGAACGATCCAAAATTCATTTTCGATTATTATTGGCAATCCTCCTTTTGTGACTATGTATGGTAAAAGAAGCCGTAACATGACAGAAGAAAAAAGGGCATATTTTAACACGTTTGATTTTGTTCAAAATAAAAAAGGTAATAATAAGTTTAATACTTCAATGTTTTTTGTGGAAAATGGGCTTAAATTACTTGAAAATAACGGTACACTAAGTTATATATTAGATATTTCGTTTTTTGAAACTGCTTTTAAGGATTTAAGAAAATATATTGTTCAAAACTATTATATTGATTCGATGATAACAGGACTAAATGAGTTTTCTAATGTTGCAAGCGGACAAGTGATTATTACGATTAAGAAAAGAAAAGGGAAAAATAGAGAGATTAATTTAACTGATTATGCTACAAAAAGTATTTGTATAGTCAATCAAACAATATGGGACAATGCTGATAGTGAATATAAGTTTTTTAAACCGCTTTTGCCTATTGAAGAAAAAATAAAATGTAAAGTGGATCATTTTGCTTTGTTAGGCGATATATTTCCGGGTAAATCGTTACGTACCTGTTGTGCTTTAACTGGAAGAACAGAAGATTTTTTGGTACAAAATAATGAACCAACTGATTGTACGGTTTTTCCTTTTATTGAAGGTGCAAAGGGGATTAAAGGGAAATTTTGCAAACCCCAAATACAACGTTACATCAAATTTGATTATGATTTGCAGATAGAAATTTCAAATGAATTTAAAAAAGAATTAGCCAGTAAAGGAATTAAGAACAAAAAGAGGGTTACATTGGGGGATAAGGAGGCTTATTTGTCAAATAAAATTTTTATACGACAAAGTTCTACTGAGATCATTGCTACATTTTGTAGCGAGCCGTATGCAGCAAATAATAGTATATACATTCTTACAACAAAAAGAAATGATAAAAGTAGTGCTGAATTATTGAAATATACCTGTGGAATCTTAAATAGTGATTTGATTTCTTTTTACAGTAGGATATGTCAAATAATTAGAATGGGTGGAGGTAAAACACCACAAATTAAAATAGCAGATTTGAAGAAAATACGGATTGCTTTTGATGAAACTCAATTCAATTCAGTAGTTTTGTTAGTAGACTCGTTGCTAAACAATCAGGAAGATGAAATTCTGTATAAAAAGTTAAATCAGATTGTTTATGATATTTATGGTATATCGCCTGAAGAAATAGAATATATTGAAGAATATTTAAAAATAAGCAAAGGAGCGTAAATCCTTTGCTTATTTTTTAAAAAATGCTATTTTTGATGAAATTTTTTATTGTATATATCAAGCCTTTGCTTCATGTCATCAAAGCGTTTGTCTAATTTTGATTTTTTATCTTCTTGTTTAGCAATTATTCTATCTATGGATTCCTTGTATTTGGTATGAAACAGTTCGAGGAATTCTTCTCTGGTTCTATATTCTTCTGGCTCATGAATGTTAACTTGAAACTGCGGTTTGGGATTGATTCGAACAGTATGATTAATATCTTTCAAAAATTGGCAATGTATATATTTGCCATCATTAAAAGTAATAAATTTTGTCTGATTATCTTTAGTTGCTTCATATTCTAAAAAGACAAATAAAAGATAAAAATGCCCATCAAGAATAAATTTTATGATTTTTTCAGGAGTTCCCAGATCGGGATTACTATCAGCATACGAGAATTTCGTTGCTTTCAAATCACCCCAAATTAAATCATCAAAATTTGCTTCTTCACATTTATAATTAAAACAAAAATCGTAAGGATTCTTAGTGGCGCCCTTCGGGGCACCTAATGCATTATAAATTCGTTCATGAGGATGGATTTTGAGATATTCAACAAAACAATCTTCTAGGTAATCGCTGATTTCAGCACCACTTCTTGATTTTGCGCTGATTGGGAACATATAATTATGTTCTTGTAAAATCTGTGTGAATACGAGTTCAATATCCATCTTTATTAATTTCTCTAAATCTTTTATATTCATGTGTTTTTCTCCTTGTTTTCGATGAAAAGTTTATATGTTTCAATCTCAAGTGCATCCGCTATACGTTGAATATTTTCAAGAGATATGCTTCGACGATAGCATTCAATTGCGCTAATATAGGTACGATGCATACCGCATTTGTCAGCGAAGGCTTCTTGAGATATTCCCATAGCAGTACGGTATCTTTTTAAGTTATTTCCAAATACTTTTATGATGTCCATAGTTGCATTCCTCCTAATTTTGCATTATAATCTATTTGCATACTATAAGTCTACACACAATGAGTATCCAATAGTGGGTAGAAAAAGATAAAAGACTTTGGAGAAGAGTTTCTAATCTGTGATATATTTTCAAGTACATATAAATTGTAAAGAAAATAGATATTCTTGAATGATGACGATTGTGCTTGTTTCTTGATTGAAGCAATCGCACAGCGTTCTCAAAATATCAAGTGGGAGACTACTGCGGATAAGAAAAAGTAGGATATAAATTGATTCTTAGAGTAAGTCTTGACCAGTTTTATGCTCTTGTAAAAGGATAAGAAAATGCTTTTTATCAGATATGTATGGTGTTACCATCTGTAACTGAAAAAGTGGTAAAAGAGTTTGAAGGAACAATTGTACCATATGTCATAGTTATTGATGAATTAAGAAAAATGGAAGCTATGCAGGAGATTGAGTCTGAAGATATGGCAGTGTATATATAGCTTTGGGAATTATAAAGGATTTTAGAGTGGGGTGTTATATTTAGAAAATGACAAGAATTAAGAATTTACCTTATATAAAAATAATACGGATTATATGTTTATCAAGCATATACTTGTTTGTAGATTTATGTATTTATGAAATATTCATTTTTTATGGAAAGAGCAATTTCTTTTTCTTTATTCCTATTTTACTATGGATATTGGTTATGTTGGGGAATAAGGTATTTCGATATAATATATCAGAACAGTGGAATATTACAGCTACAATAATTACATTTTTCGTTTTGTGTATAGTTGAAAATCTGAATATTGTAAATCAAGTTTATTCGAAAAATCGTTTTACAATATTAACTACGCTCACAGGTATTTTCTTTATAGGTGTGTTGATATTGAAAAATGATGTTCACATAAAAGGAAATTCGGCATCTTCAAAGAATTCCACCAATGAAGATCTATTTAATCTTTTTTATATAAACATATCTAAAGTGCACGAAATTGCTATGCTTATTGATAATAAAATAATGAGAACAGTTGAGAGAGAACAGATTTCGGAGGAATTATTAAGAACAACCTCTACTTTTTCTGCTAAAACAAGTGCTTTATCAGGAGAGACTTCTGCGGAAAAAGAAGATAATTACAAAAAGCGTGTTTATGAAAATTTTGATGTTAAAACAACAAAATCAATAATGCTAAGAAAATTGTATGAAGTCGCAAAAAATAATAATAACACAATCCAAAATATATTACCAGGGCAATTGATTCTTTTTAAAGATGTTGAATTGAAAAGAAGAAATATTGATGATACAGTTATGATTTTGAATGTGTTACGGGATAGTAAATTGAAAAATCAAGGTAATGATAGCATAGAAATAAACATGAATAAAATGATGGAGAAGATGTTGGATGACTTTACGATTGACTATCAATTTGAACAGAGTATTTTGGGTAATGGTGACAAGACGAAATGTCTTATTCAACTGCCATATAAATCAAATGAAAATTTTGAGAATGGGTATCAACACAATGATTTGCAACTAGGAAAACTAAGTATAGTGGGAATATATAGGGGAAAAATAGATTTTTCAAAACGAGAAAGTGTTTCGTCGAGATTTTTAGATTTGGTATTTGAGTCTTATAAAAGTGAAACAGATCAAGATGATGATGACATAATGAAAGAAAGTTCTGTTATAAAAGAACAGAAAGAATTCCCATTTGATTTTAGACCTAATAAACTAAGTGAAGAAATGCATTTGATTGATGTCATTGCAATTATTCAAGAATTAAATATTAATAAGGAGCGAGTTGATGAATAAAGTTTTATATGTATTTGACTTTGAAAAATTGGATGATTTTAAACTGCAATTTGCTTCTCGGAATTTCGTTAGCATTGCGTTAATATTTAATTTAGCTCCGAACATAGACGATATAAATGACTTAGATGATGATTTTATTGATAATTGTATAATTGATATTACGGCACTGGGGTTTGAAAATGGATATTACAAATTGTTTATTGAGCGTTATTTGTATGCTTTAATTGAAACGTTTGAAAGTGTTGAGTTTTCGATCAATAGTATAACAAGAGATACATTTTTGGAAAAATTTCCTTATATATTTGATGAAACAAATGAAGAGTATTTACTAATAGATGAGGAGAATAGAAGCGGAGAAGATGTTATTCCTATAGATAAAATAAATATTGCACCTATTTCTCTATTGCTCTATAGACAATCTTTGATAGAGGAACTTCTTGAAAAGCATCAAATCGTGTCTATTGGAAGCTTTTTTGCATGTACGGATAGTATCAATTATAAGTTTAATGGTGAAGTAATTGAGGACATTCTTTCGGAGAAAGATGTTCACTATATAGATATCACCCAAATGGTGCATACATTTGCATTGAGGAAAGACTTGATTTTAGCATTTGAAATTATTTTGAGACAAATCCAAAACAAAAAACACGATATCCAATTTTTGATTAGCGAAGATATGGAGGAAGAACTAAAAAAATATTTACCGTTTACATTTAAGAAAAATAATGAGTTTTTCGATTCAAATGGTGAAGAGGAAACCTGTGGCTGTGAAACAGAGTTATCTTTGGATAGTATAGTATCAGAAATAATCAAAAATCTTACATCCCAGTTAAAGGGACATGAGGATTTTAAAAAAGATTTTAGCTTTAATCTTAAAAAATTTGCATTATTAAATAAAATGAAGCAACGTAAGATTTTTTCTATTTTTTTAACTGGAGAATCAGGTATCGGAAAAACAGAATTTGCAAAAATCTTATCAGAGATTATGTATCCAAGTCAGGCACTTATAAAAATAAATTTTGGAAACTATTCTAATGAAGGTGTTTTAAACAGCTTGATTGGTTCACCGCTCGGTTATATTGGAAGTGAAGAAGGTGGAGAACTTATTAATAAAATGAAGTTGTCGAAGTCAAAAGTAATTTTGATTGATGAATTTGAAAAAGCTACCCCAAGTGTATTTCATTTTTTTTATGAATTGCTTGAAGATGGAAAATTTACTGATCGACATGGTACAGAACATAATTTGAATGGATATATAATTGTATTTACATCAAATATGTCTAAGGAGAGATATTTAAAATTAGTTCCAGACCCACTTAAATCAAGGTTTGATATGGTGTATCGTTTTGTAGAATTATCGAACGAAGAGAAAATAAGATTTATCCATGAAAGTGCAAAGGCATTGAGTACTAAGATATATGAAAATACATCAATAAAGGTACAAATCGATAATATTAGTTGTAAGTTGAATTTGCTAATCAAATATAATAATTTACGTAGTATTAAAAGAAAGGTAGAGGATATTGTAATAGAAGAATATTATAAAGAGATAGATAAGAAGTAAGATTAGAGGAAATGAAATATTGTAATTATCCACAGCTGTGGAGGGGGTGTTATCAATGCCGATAACAAAATGATAACATTAGCTCATATAGGCAGGATAATATGGATAAATCAAATAATCAAAAGAAATACAAATACGACAACAAATAATCTCTAAACAAAATTGATTAGTAATTGTCGAGTTCGAGTAGCGGACAGAACCCTGGAAATGCTGATAAAATGGGCATTTCCGGGGTTGATTTATGTGTCTCTATGTGATAGTGTCAAGTTTTGGACCTGTTGACAAAATCCCCGAATACTCTATGATGACGTATAATTAATTTCGCAAAATCAATTTCATAAAAA
>ULXG01044667.1_pt1 | contig 12289 bp, 9 predicted proteins | sample 1961141 | NCBI WGS metagenome assembly ULXG01 (sample SAMEA4835834, study PRJEB28245) | human gut metagenome | biome: gut microbiome; material: fecal sample | place: Denmark | collected 2008 | reverse complement strand
CCTGCCGATGGCGAACTCCGCTGACAGGCCGGTCAAACCGAACAGCACCACAAAGAATATATAGGGGACCAGAAAGGCCGCCCCTCCATACTGCCCCAGGCGGTAGGGAAACATCCAGATATTTCCAAGCCCCACCGCTGAGCCCACACAGGCAAGTACAAAGCCCAGCGAGCTGCTGAAGCTTCCGTTTTTGTGACTCATCCAATTTCCTCCTTCACTATGCCGCTTTAAATTCAAAAAGCAGCAGTTTCCTTATACCTCAATCTCTTATCTTAATATATCGCAGGCAGAAAAGCAAACATTTTTCTCTTTTCTTTCCCCCCATTCTATGCTATTCTTATAAAAGACTATCAGCCGATAAAAAAACAGGGCTTCTGCCGCAGGTATTCTGCCGCGTGCCGTGCCTGAAGCAGCCCTGAAGAATAGAAAGGATACGTATTATGAAATTAGGTATCGTAGGTTTACCAAACGTAGGAAAAAGTACATTATTCAACTCTCTGACGAAGGCCGGCGCCGAGTCCGCCAACTATCCCTTCTGCACCATCGACCCGAATGTGGGCGTCGTTCCCGTTCCCGACGAGAGACTCCAGAAGCTGGCAGCGCTCTATAATTCTGCCAAGATTACTCCGGCTGTCATCGAATTTGTGGACATTGCCGGTCTGGTAAAGGGAGCTTCCAAGGGCGAGGGACTCGGAAACCAGTTTCTCTCCAACATCCGCGAAGTAGACGCTATCGTCCATGTAGTTCGCTGCTTCGATGATCCCAACGTTGTACATGTAGACGGAAGCGTAAACCCCTTAAGAGATATTGAAACCATTGATCTGGAGCTGATTTTCTCTGATATGGAGATTCTGGAGCGCCGCATCGCAAAGACTACAAAGAGCGCCATGGGAAACAAGGCTCTCGCAAAGGAGCTTGAAATCCTGAAAGCCATGTACGCCCATCTGGAGGAAGGAAAGCTGGCCAGAAGCTATGAGACAGAGGATGAGGACGAGCTGGCCTTTATCTCCTCCTTAAATCTCTTAACCTGGAAGCCTGTGATTTTCGCCGCCAATGTAGCCGAGGATGATCTGGCGGATGACGCGGCCGGCAATGCCTATGTCCAGGAAGTCAGAAAATTTGCAGCTGAAAACGGCAGCGAGGGATTTGTCATCTGCGCCCAGATTGAGCAGGAGATTGCAGAACTGGACGAAGATGAGAAAAAGATGTTCCTGGAGGATCTGGGGCTGAAGGAATCCGGGCTCGACAAGCTGATCGCCGCAAGCTACCGCCTTCTTGGCCTCATCAGCTATCTGACCGCCGGAGAGACGGAGACGAGAGCCTGGACCATCAAGGTCGGCACAAAAGCTCCCCAGGCAGCCGGAAAGATCCACTCCGACTTCGAGAGAGGCTTCATCAAGGCCGAGGTTGTCAACTACCAGGATCTTCTGGACTGCGGAACGTACACCGCAGCAAAGGAAAAGGGCCTTGTCCGCATGGAGGGCAAGGAATACGTGGTAAAGGACGGAGATGTGATCCTGTTCCGCTTCAATGTATAGTATGTAGAAAAAAACGAGGATATTTTGTTACAGCGAAGTCACAAAATATCCTCGTTTTTTTCTTGGGAGGGAAGAGACACTCCCGTTTCCCTTCCCCCAGGAAAACCCCCATGTTTTTTTGTGACTTTTCTGGAACAAAAAAACATGGGGGTTTTCCACACCTCTTATTCTTCTAACTCGTCCTCGCCGACCAGCTCGTCGTACTCCTGCTCGTCAAGGAGCTCGTCGAAGGCGTCAGCGACGATCTCATACTCATCGTCGTCCTCGATGTTCTCAAGGTTCGGCTCTCCGTTCTCGTCCTCTGTATAGCGGTACAGGTAAACCTCTCCCTCTTCACTGTCCTCATCATCCATGGGAAGCAGGGCAATATACTCCTTCTCACCGGCCGGGAAAATAGTGAGAACTACACATTCCAGTTCTCTTCCGTCATCCAGTGTCAGGGTCACTGTCATCTCTTCCTCATTCTCTGCTGCCGGATTTACATTCTTGTTTTCAGCCATAGATTTTCTTACCTTTCTGTTTTATCTTTCACTGTGAAGCCCCGGACCTCTCTCTGCATGGTCCGCCTTTCGGGCCTTTCTCCTGCGCGGCAGGACAGGGCGTCCTTCTTTTTAAACTTTATCAGAGAAAAGGCGAAAAATCAAGCAGCTTTTCACCTGCTTTTCCTGTGAATTCCTGCATTCTCCGGGAAGACCTGCGGCGGGTCTGAAAATAGCTGCAGGCCGTCTCTATTCCTTCCGCTCTGAACCGGAGGGGGTTCTCCCCTGGTCATCCCCTTTTTCTGCGCAGTCTGCATCCTGAGTCCTCTCCCTGCCGCCGCTTTCTTCGCTTTCCTCGCTTTCCTCCCTGTCCCCTATGCTGTCCTGGGCTTCATTTTTATATCCGGCCATGCGCTCAAGCGTATCCCTCGACACCTGGTTCGTCATAAACCAGGATCCCATCTGGCGGTTCAGCCTGATTGTCATGGCCGCCTTTGGCTCAAAGACTACATAGATACAGAATACCGCCTCTATGAACTGTAAAACCATCCCCGCTGTCATAATGAAAATGGCGGGAAGGGCTGTTAATCCCGGCAGACCCATGACCAGCACCGGAGCGCTGTTTAAGAGGGAGGTTCCTCCCATAACCAGACCGATTCCCCTGGCCGCTATCATCAGCGCCGCCACGGCCCACCCGGAGGTCAAAAGCAGGGTATACCAGAAATAGAATACTGCTGTGCCGAACAGACTGACAAACCCGCTGGACAGGCTGATCCCGCTCGGCACGAGAGTCTGATAAAACAAGATCAGCATGATATAGAGCAGGCTGTATACCAGCCTGACTCCCGTAAAAGTGTAGACGAGCATGTAAAGCTTGTCCCTCTCATAGATGTATCCCGGATGTTTCTTCTCCATCTCGTTTAAGTATCTCAGCCGCATTTCCTTCGTGATCAGGCTCATCTGCGGCTTTTTTGCTCTGTTCATTCTCACTGTCCTTTCCATTCTCTCCTGAGAGTTCTTCCTCCTGTGCGGCCGCCGGATTGATACACTCCTCATGGGGCCGGCAGAGGTTCAGTATTCAATCCCCCGGCGGGCTGTCATCCCCTTCTCAAAGGGATGTCTCCTGCACACAATCTCTGAGATATAGTCCGCCTCTCCCAGAAGTTCTTCTGACGGATTTCTGCCTGTCATGACCACCTCAAGGTTATGGGGCCTCTTTCGCAGAAAATCCACCACTTTCTTCTCCTGCACAAATCCGCCGCTGCAGGCTGCGAAGATCTCGTCAAGGATCAAAAGCGCCCGGCAGTCTCTGTCCGGGACGGCATTCTTTTTCTCCTCCCGCTCTTTTTCTTCCAGCCTATCGCAGAGCTCCAGAGCCCTTTCGCGCGCCCGCTCAAACATGGCTCCATAGTAACCGGACGCTTCCTCCCTCTGGGCATCTGTCATCTGCCAGGTAAACCCGAAACTTCTGTCGCACGGCAAAAGCTCGATGCCGGGAAGGCTTTTCAAAGCCCCCACTTCCCCCGACTCATCTGTCTTTAAAAAGCGGGCAGCTATCACATATCCCCCGCATCCCTGCATCCGCACAGCCAGCCCGACGGCGGCAGTGGTCTTTCCCTTTCCGTCGCCGCAGTAAATATGCACACAGCCCATCCGGTTCCACCTCTCTTTCCATTTTTCCATCCCCCGGTTTCAGAAACCGCTTCAGCTCTTATCCCGGTTTTCTTTCCATCACAATACCGTCTGCTCTTCCTCCCCGTCCAGATACTCCTCCACAAACCTGGAAACCTCCGCCGGCTTATGGTATCTCTCCTTTACGCTGTACACGTGAAGCCTCTGCTTTGCCCTGGTCATGGCCACATAGAACAGCCGTCTCTCCTCCTCGATATCTGCGTCCAGGACAGCCTTGCTGTGAGGCGTCACTCCCTCATTGGCATCCAGAATATAGACCACCCTGTACTCCAGCCCCTTGGAGCTGTGCATGGTAGACAGGGTCACAGCATCTGCCGTCTGCTCCCTCTCCCTGGCCTGGCGTTTCAGCTCCTCCCCATATTCGCTGATATGAGAAAACCAGGCGTCGAAGGTTTTGTAGCGGGCAGCGCTCTCCTTAAGCTGGTCTGCCGTTTCCAGAAATTCATCTGCCTTCATCCGGTGGGCGGCCGCGTACTCGTAAAGCCAGGCATCGTATCCCACGGACTTCCTGATATAATTGACGGCTGCAAGAGGCGACATGCGGCTGATTGCCGTCAGGTCAAATTCCAGGCTTTCGATCCGCTCCACCATCCAGTCCTTGTCCCGGTAATAGCCCTTGACCTCGTCAAAGGAGATCTGCGGCGCCTGAAGGGCATCCCTGCTGATATACCGGGCTGGACGGTTGATCATCTGAAGCACTTCTCCCCTCTCCCTGCTTCCCAGAGCCACCCGGATGTAGGCCAGAATATTTTTTGAGATCCAGTGCTCATAGAGATTCGGGACCACATCCCTGGCTTTAAAGGGCAGGTTGTACTCCATCAGCTTTTCTATAAGCCTGCGGGGGCCTGAATTGGTGCGGTAGAGAACGGCGATGTCCCGGTAGGCACAGCCTGCCTCGCTGTACATCCGGATCTCCTCGGCGATGCGGCTGTTCTCCTCCTCCTCATCCTTCCAGACACGGGTGATCACCTTTCTGCCTCTGCTTCCAGCCGTCCTCAGGGACTTTTTAAAGCGTTTTTCATTGTTTCCGATCAGACGCAGGGACGCGTCCACAATCTCCTTCGTGGAGCGGTAGTTGACATCGAGAAGAACTCTCCCGGCATCTGGATAGTCCCGCTCGAAACCCAGCATAATCTCCGGCCTCGCTCCCCGAAACCGGTAGATGGACTGATCATCGTCCCCCACAATAAACAGATTGTTCCGGGGGGCTGCAAGCATCCGCACAATCTCATACTGCAGCCGGTTAATGTCCTGAAACTCGTCCACCAAAATATAGGCATACTTTTTCTGCCAGGCCCCCAGAATATCCGGCCGCTGCCGGAACAGCTCATAGCACATTACAAGCATGTCATCAAAGTCGATCTTTCTGTTTCTTCTGAGTCTCTCCTCATAGCCTGCATAGATTCGCTTGAAGGCCTCCTCCGAGCAGCTCTTTGCATAATAGTGGTCAAGATCAATCAGCTCTCCCTTCACAGAGCTTATCTCTGAAAGAAGGGAGGCGATCAGCTCATTTTCGTCCTCCGGCTCCAGCTGCTCCTTTGCCACCAGTTCCCGCATAAAGCGAAGCCGCTGATCCTCCCTGATAATATCGGCTGCCTCATAGCCGTAGGCCAGCTTGAGGATCCTGAAAAAAACGGCATGGAAGGTTCCAAAGCTCACCTGCCCCCGCAGGCACCGCCCCTCCATCAGACGCTCAAACCGCTCCTTCATTTCTCTGGCTGCGGCCCTCGTAAATGTGATGACAAGAATCGATGAGGGGTTGACTCCATGCCTCTCAATCAGGCTCTGCACCCTGTGTGTCACCACCGTCGTCTTTCCCGAGCCCGGCCCGGCAAGGACCATCATGGGGCCTTCCCCGTGGTTTACCGCCGCCTCCTGCGCTTTATTAAATGGCATACCTGTCCACTCGCTCCCTCCAACAGACTTCCTGCAGCGCTGCGGCCTGCGCGGCGCTGCCTCATACGTCAAAGAAGGATGCCGCGGAACCCATCCGCAAGGCATCCCTCTTTTATATAAGCATCTCTTCTATTTCTCGAGAAGCTCGATTCCTTTTCTGATTCTCTTTAAGGATTCCTCTTTTCCGAGAACCTCCATAATCTCCGTAGCCCCCGCAGGCGTCATCTGCTTGCCTGAGACAGCTGTACGGATAGGCCACATAACAAAACCTGTCTTTACCCCTGTTTCAGAAATGTAGGCAGACAGTCTCTCATAGAGAGCGTCATTGGAGAAATCCTCCTGGGCCTCCAGAATCGGCAGCACGTCCTTTAACACCTTTAAGGAAGTCTCCTCTGTGGATTTCATCTTCTTGTGGACGTACATCTGCGGATCGTACTCCGGAAGCTCCTCAAAGAAGTCAATATGTCCCGCAATGTCCGGGAACACCTCAATCCTCGTCTTCACCATGGCTGCAATCTTCTTCAGATCCAGATCCTTTTTGATCACGGCTTTGATATAGGGTTCTGCCATCTCATAGAACCGGTCAAAGTCCATGGCCTTCATATACTCGCCGTTCATCCATCTGAGCTTTACCATATCAAACACTGCCGGCGACTTGCTGATGTGTCTGTAATCAAACTGCTTAATCAGCTCGTCCAGCGTAAAGATCTCCTGGTTGCTCTCCGGAGACCAGCCTAACAGCGCCACGAAGTTCACCACAGCCTCTGAGAGGAAGCCCTGGTCGATGAGATCCTGGTAGGAAGAGTGACCGCTTCTCTTGCTCAGCTTCTTGTGCTCCTCATTTGTGATGGTCGGGCAGTGTACGTACACGGGAACCTCCCAGCCAAACGCCTCATAAAGGCGGTTGTACTTCGGGGAGGAGGAAAGATACTCATTTCCCCTCACCACATGGGTGATTTTCTGTAAATGGTCGTCGACCACGTTGGCAAAATTATAGGTGGGATAGCCGTCGGACTTAATAAGAACCATGTCGTCCAGCTCCGAATTGTCCACGCTGATGTCACCGTAAATCTCGTCGTGGAAGGTTGTCCTTCCCTCCTGTGGATTGTTCTGGCGGATGACGAAAGGCTTTCCGGCAGCCAGGTTTGCCTCAACCTCCTCCTTGGACAGGTGCAGACAGTGCTTGTCATAGACCATAATTTCCTCGCCGTTTACGGTCTTTCTCAGGCTGTTTAAGCGCTCCTGATCACAGAAGCAGTAGTATGCCTCTCCCTTGTCAATGAGCTTTTTCGCATACTCCATATAGATGCCTGCCTTCTGGCGGTCGCTCTGGACGTAAGGACCTACCGGTCCTCCCACGTCCGGGCCCTCATCGTGAATCAGGCCCGTATCCTTTAAGGTATTATAAATAATCTCAGTGGCGCCCTCCACGTAGCGCTCCTGATCCGTATCCTCAATTCTTAAAATATAGTCGCCGCCCTCATGCTTGGCAATCAGGTAAGCGTACAGTGCAGTCCTTAAATTTCCGACATGCATCTTCCCAGTCGGGCTTGGGGCATATCTCGTTCTGATCTTTTCCATAGCTCCACACTCCTCACTTTGATAATTCAGTCCAGTCAGATAACTGAACTGCTGCTAAAGATACTTAATTATATCGCCTTATCTGAAAAAATACAAGCCTGGAGTGGGACTGAAATCCTGCCCTCTGGCATAGCCCCGGAAACTCCTTTATCCTCACAGAGGCAGCCTGAATGATTTCTGATGCTTGCTAAACCGCCATATCCAGCAGGTGGCAGGCAAAATTAAAGTAGATGACAAGACTGCAGGCATCCAGGATCGTGGAAATCATCGGGGATGCCATCAGGGCCGGATCCAGGTGCAGCACCTTTGCGATAATGGGCAGCGTGCATCCGATCGTCTTGGCAATAATGACGATACAGAAAATGCTCAGCACTACAGTCAGGCAGATCATCTCCTGTCCCGGATAGGACAGGCTCAGACGGATGAAGTTTGCCACAGCCAGGCAGAATCCCACTAAAACGCCGACTCTCAGCTCCTTCCACACCACCTTCACAATGTCTGCCGGACTGATCTCTCCCACCGCCATACCTCGGATAATCATGGTGCTGGCCTGGCTTCCCGAGTTTCCTCCCGTGTTCATCAGCATGGGGATAAAGGTAACAAGCAGAGGGATCGCAGAGAACGCCTCCTCATACTGGGTCAGGATCTCTCCCGTGACCATACTGCTGAACATCAGCACTAACAGCCACACGATCCTGTTTTTGGCGAGCTGGAACACACTCGTTTTCAGGTAGGGCTTCTCGCTGGGGTTCATGGCCGCCATCTTCTCAAAGTCCTCGGTAGCCTCCTGCTCCATGACATCCATAATGTCGTCAACCGTGATAATTCCCACCAGCCGGTTTTCCCCGTCCACAACAGGAAGGCTTAAAAGGGCATACTCATTGAACATGGCCGCCACGGCCTCCTGATCCTCTGTGGTGACAGCCTTCAGCACATGGGTGTCCATGATCTCCTCGATGGTTGTGGTGTAGGGGCTCATGAGAAGATCCTTTACTGTGACGACTCCCTCCAGATGGCGGGCCGCATCCATGACATAGCAGGTGTAGATGGTTTCCTTGTCCACCCCGTATTTTCTGATGTAGGCAAAGGCCTCCTCCACCGTCATGGCCTTTTTCAGTCCCACATATTCGGCTGTCATCACGCTTCCCGCACTGTTCTCAGGATATTTTAAAAACTGGTTGATCAGCGCTCTGGTGTCAGGGCTTGAATTTTTCAGCACCCTTTTTACAATGGTAGCCGGAAGCTCCTCCAGCATATCCACCGCATCATCCACAAACAGATCATCCATGATATACTGAAGCTCTGTATCCGTGATGCTGGTAATAATGTGCTGCTGCTTCTCCACCGGAAGGCAGGCAAACACATCTGTGGCAATCTCCTTAGGGAGCGTTCTGAACACCACCACCGTCTTTTCAGAATCCAGCTCCTCGATAAACGAGGCAATGTCCACCTCATTCATCTCTACCAGTTTTTCCTTCAGGCTCCTGTATTTTTTTTCATCTGCCAGAAGGTGCAGCTCATCGAAATTCATCTCTTCCATGCCAGATTCCTTCCCCCTCATCAATCCTTGGTCCTATATACAGAGACGGCAAAAAGCGGAGCACCCGCGCCGCAGCCACACAGGGCCCGACGGCAGAAACGCCGTCCTTTACGGTATCGGGATGCTCCGCTTCTCCGGGCATCGCGTACTCTTTTTTTATTATAGTCAGAATCCTGTTAAATTTCAATGTGTTTAAGGAGAGTTTTCCAAAATCTGACACAGTCTTTTAAAAGACTTTACAGTCAGACCTGTATCTTCTTTTCCTCCCTGCCGGAGACCGGAGCCTATCCTGGGGCCTGCAGAAGGCGGGACTCTCCAGCCGGCAGAACTCCTACAGAAACGCAGCTGCTTTCAGATAATACCAGGGCAAAAACAGCTTTCCCGCAGTTTTCAAAGCCGGAAGGAACAGGGACAGATCCACAAAAACAGGGCAGAAGACAAGGCTTCCGATAATAAAAAAAGGAATCAGGCAGGCGATGGCCAGAGGATTTCTGACCAGGCGGCAGAGAACCCAGGAAAAGACTGTGCAGCTGCAGCCATAGAGCAGAAGAAGACCTGCTTCCCCGGCTGGGTTCATGAGCACTCCCGCCGCTCCCAGACCTGCAAACCCGCTGAGACAGGCAAGAGATACAGGCGCTGCCAGGCAGGCCATAATGGCCGCCTCCCGCCGCAGACCGGACATGGTCCCGAACAGGCCTTTTTTTATATCCTCGCAGACTGTCACCGCCGCTGCAAGTCCCATGACAAAGATAAACACCGCCGCGATCCCTCTGGCAGGGGGAGAAGTTTTAAGCGTCGGCTCCTCCAGGGCGCTTCCCCCTGAGGTGACATACTGAAAAGCAAAGGTGCTCCCGTTGTTCAGATACCTGTCATAGAGGGGTTCCAGCTGCTCCCAGACGTCCTTCTGTCCGCAAAAGGCTTCTCCCTCACCGGCATATGCCTCAAGGAGCTCCCTTCCCCAGACGGTAAACAAACCGGAAAATACAATCTCCGTAGAAAGTCTTCCCGCTGTGGTTGACGGGGAGGAGACCAGCACAATGCACCTTTTATAGTCTCCTGTCTCCAGCCTCTCCTTAAGATCCTCCGGAAAAATATAACCGCACTCGGCTCTCCCCGCTTTCACATCTTCCCTGAGCGCTTCCTCAGAGCTGCTCACATAAAAGCCAAAAGATCCTGTGTCCGAAAGAAGCTCCTTTGCCACTTTCCGGTTCCACGCGCTTTCCCCGGCATAGAGAGCTACTTTCACCTGCTCACTCTCCCCCTCTCCGGCTGCCCTGAAGCACCACAGCCCAGCGGGAAGAAAAAAAAGAAGAGCCAGAAAAAAGATCCTCTTCACCTGTCTTTTCAGGGACAGAAAAAACCAAAGTCCCGTCTTATTCATAATCCCTCCTTACTGCCGCCGCAAGCAGAAAAGCGGCTGCTCCCAGGACTGTAAGCCTGAGTACAGGAAAGGCCTCCCCTCCCGACACCATCCACTGTACTGCGTCCATCAGAATCGCTGCCGGTGTCACGCTTCCCGCCCGCTGTACAGCCTCCGGGAGAAAGACAGAAGGAATCAGGCCACCCGCCATGAAAACAGAGGCCGCTGCAGTAAGAAACAGCGCACAGATCCCCGCAAATGCGTTCCTGGCCAGCTCATAAATGAGTATCGTCCACATGGCTGCCGCCATGCAAACCATAAGCCACACGGGAATACTGAATCCTCCGCTCTCCATGAATCCCATTCCAAAGCACAGAAAAAACGGCGCAGCCGTCACGGCCGCAAATGCCAGCCACAGGCACACGGCCCTGGCTATAAGTCTTTTTGTCCGTGAAAGACCGATTAAGAACAGCTTTCTCTCCATGATTTCCGAGTAGGGCTTTAAGAAACCGGCCGCCGGAATTCCCAGGAGCAAAAGCACCATCACAGAAGCTGAAATTCCATAAAAAGCGGCCGTTCCCACCTCTCCCACGGCACTTACCTCCTCTGTCCTGAAATAAACGGAGCGGTTCAGTGCGTATTTCAGATACATGGAATTTATATCTGCCTCAGCGCTTGGAATCTGTGTCTCTCTTCCCATTCTGCTGCACAGCTCATCCGCTGCATAGACAGCCGCCTGAGCCGTTTTCAGGATCTGTGTTCCTGCATCGGCAAGCTCCCTGAATACCGCCGCCTCCAACCCTGCATTTTCCGGAAATACGATGGTCACCGGCGTATTGGTGCCGTCCATAATCCCCCTCAAAAGCCCCTCCGGAAGCAGCATCAGGGCATAGAGTTTTCCCTGCCTCATCTGCTCCCGCCCTTCTTTTTCATCCACATAGGAGAATTCGCACAGGCTGGACACGCTTTCCAGGGAGGAGACCATGGAAATCAGTTTCTCAGACGCAGGATCCTGTTGCGGCAGCACGACTCCCACCCGGATATTCCCAACTGCACGGTCCGAGTAAAGCACCCTCCCCGCCGCAAAGGCAATCAGGCCCACAAGAACTGCCAGCACCGCTGTTCCCGCAAGAAAATATGGGGCACTCTTGAGCGCCCGTTTCAGCTCCAGTTTCAGATACACTAAAAATGTACGCATCCGTCAACCTCTTTGTCCATGTTTCGTCTGCGCCTGCTGACTCAAGGCGCTCCTCTCATCTTTGCAGAAATCCGGCGCAGACTGTCTTTTTCCATTCATCTGAGCAAGCAGAGCCTGCCTGGGCCTTCGCCCCGGCAGGCTCTGCTCCGGTCATTTAGTATATGCTGCTCGTCAGCTCATTGAGTTTTAAGTACATTTCCGCGATTACCTGATTCCATTCCTCCTCAGTAGCCGCAAGAATGTCAAAGCTCTCTCCCTCCGGCTTGGCCGGGCTCTCTGTCATCGGGCCCATCCCAAAGGAACCGGACAGCTCCAGCAGATCCATATCTGTCGCCTGCTCTGCAGGAACTCCAAGGAGTATCTGGTTCACTGTAAGCTTAATAGAATCAGCCGCTGCCTTAAAGGACTCTCCCGGAACCAGCGTTTCCATGATTCCGTCCACAGTCAGGCTTCCCATCTCCGTTCCGTTGCTCTCCAGAGCTCCCTTCAGAGAGTAGGTTTTGTCCGCTATGTTATAGCTTCCCGCCAGGCTGAGGGCTCCCTTCTCTCCTTCTGACTCCAGGCCGATGACAAGTCCTTCACTGTAGGACTGCTCCTTCTGGTAGTCGCCTGTCTTATTCAGGGTAACTGTCACCGGGGATGAGCCTGGGGCCGTAAGCACAAGGCTTGCATCTACATTGGCCATGCGGTTGTAGCCTCCCTTAAAGGTAACCGTTCCTGAGAGGGTAAGAGTTTCTGCCCCCTGCGCTGCGCCGCCTGCCTCGGAGCCTGCCTCTGCTGCTTTTGTCTCTTCCTCTGAAGCGCCGGAGGTCTCTGCACTTTCCCCACCGGCCGCCTGGCCGTCCTCCATTTCCTCCGAAATTCCGGTAAGGACTGCACTGTAGTCAAAGGAGGCCAGCTTTCCATCATCTGTCACATAAACTGCCAGGTTCAAATCTCCCATGCTGTTCTGGAACTGGGTCAGAGCTTCATCCAGGCTGCTGTCCACCTCAGTCCAGAGCTCTT
>ULXG01012557.1_pt1 | contig 12323 bp, 11 predicted proteins | sample 1961141 | NCBI WGS metagenome assembly ULXG01 (sample SAMEA4835834, study PRJEB28245) | human gut metagenome | biome: gut microbiome; material: fecal sample | place: Denmark | collected 2008 | reverse complement strand
CCCCCTGCCGCTTTTCTCCCCTGCCTCCGTCACACGGACCATCAATTCGGGAAATACATGATCCATCTCCTTCATCGCCTCTGACAGAGTACAGCCGCCGCGGATATGGGCTTCCAGCTGTCCCAGCAGCATTCTGGTGTTTTCCTCCGCCGTCTGACCGCAGATCTCAATGGCTCTGGTAACCGGTATTCCCGCCTGTATCATCGCGCTCATCTGGTGACAGAAAAAGGAGAGCTCTTTTAATTTCATCCGCCTGCGCCAGCGGCCCATCTGCGGTGTTCTCACCCTGACGTACCAGCAGCAGAACAGCTCCTCCTTCCGCAGCTTCTCCATCAGCTGCCTTTCATCCTCTGCTTCTGCCTCCCCCTGCTTTTTGCTCCCATCTATCGCCAGGGCTTTATAGCGATATCGCGCCATTTTATCCCCCCTGTCCCTATGCGCAAAAACCGGCCATCTGATCCGGATCTCAGATCAGGCCGGTTGCACCTTTGCAGCATCAATGAAACTGATTGTTTTCTGGTTCGTAGAGAAATCCCGCTTCCTCCATGGAAGTTCGGATCTGCTCCTCTGACAGCTCCATGTCCTCACACAGCTCCTTCAACGATTTATAATGGTCCCGAAGCTGTGTGTTCAGCCAGCTAAACCGCATCACGGGATCTTTCGGCAATGTGTTCATCGCGCTTCTCCTTTGCTGTTTTCCTGTTTGCACATTTACAATCATTATGATAGGGAAAGTCTTTAATTGTCAAGGAAATTTTTACCAAAAGGCAAAAAAATATCCCCCCAAACCCTTAGGGTCTGAGGGGACTTACCGTACTCCGGACTGGTCTTACTCCACAAAGGCGATCAGACGGTCTCCCTGCTCGGATACATCCACCACAATGGTGTTTCCGGCTCTGACGCCGTCTCCCAGGATGATTCTGGCTGCCAGAGTTTCAATGTTCTTTTGGATATAACGCTTCAGAGGACGGGCGCCGTATACCGGGTCGTAACCATTCTCTGTTACAAATTCCTTGGCCTGCTCCGTCAGCTCCACCTTGAGCTCCCGGTCTGCCAGCCGCTTGTTCATATCTGCAATGCACAGATCCACAATGCCGCTGATATTCTCCTTGGTCAGAGGCTTAAAGAGAATCACCTCGTCCAGACGGTTCAAAAACTCCGGACGGAAGTGGGCCCGCAGATCATTCATCACAGCGGTTTCCGCTTCGGGGCGGATCTTGCCGTTCTCGTCAATTCCTTCCAGCAGATACTGGGAACCGATATTGGAGGTCAGGATGATAATGGTGTTCTTAAAGTCCACCGTCCGTCCCTGGGAATCGGTAATCCGTCCGTCGTCCAATACCTGCAGGAGCACATTGAACACATCAGGATGGGCCTTCTCCACCTCATCGAACAGCACAACCGAATAGGGTTTGCGCCGTACAGCCTCTGTCAGCTGTCCGCCTTCATCGTATCCTACATACCCTGGAGGCGCTCCGATCAGTCTGGCCACGGAATGTTTCTCCATATATTCACTCATATCAATCCGGACCATGTTGGATTCATCGTCAAACAATGCCTGGGCAAGGGCCTTGGCCAGCTCCGTCTTTCCTACGCCGGTGGGTCCCAAGAACAGGAAGGAACCAATGGGCTTGGTGGGGTCCTTGATTCCGGCCTTGGAACGGATAATGGCCTCCGTCACCTTTTCCACGCCTTCATCCTGGCCAATCACTCTCTTATGAAGCTCCTGGTCCAGATGAAGGGTCTTGTTCCTCTCGCTCTCCGTCAGCTTGGCAACCGGAATCCCGGTCCACTTAGATACAATCCGGGCGATCTCGTCCTCGGTTACGCTCTCGTGTACCAGGCTCAGGTCCTCATTGCGGACCTTCTCCTCCTCTGCCTCCAGCTCCTTCTGCAGCTGAGGAAGCTTGCCGTACTGCAGCTCTGCCGCCTTGTTCAGGTCATACTTCTGCTGGGCGTCCTGAATCTGACGGTTCACCGCCTCAATCTCCTCACGGATGGAAGAAAGACGGTCCACACTGGCCTTTTCATTCTCCCACTGAGCTTTCTTGGCCGCAAACTCGTCATGCATCTCCGCCAGCTCTTTCTGAAGGTCCGCCAGCCGGTCCTGACTCAGCCGGTCCGTCTCTTTCTTCAGGGCCGCCTCCTCGATTTCCAGCTGCATGATCTTACGGGACATCTCATCCAGCTCCGCCGGCATGCTGTCCATCTCCGTCTTGATCATGGCACAGGCCTCATCTACCAGGTCGATGGCCTTATCCGGAAGGAAACGGTCAGAAATATACCGGTCGGACAGGGTCGCAGCGCTGACCAGGGCGGAGTCCGTAATCTTGACGCCATGATAAACCTCGTAGCGCTCCTTTAAGCCTCTCAGGATGGAAATGGTATCCTCCACAGACGGCTCATTGACCATCACCGGCTGGAACCGGCGCTCCAGAGCAGCATCCTTTTCAATGTACTGGCGGTATTCATTTAAGGTAGTAGCACCGATGCAGTGCAGCTCGCCTCTTGCCAGCATGGGCTTTAACATATTGCCTGCATCCATGGAGCCCTCCGTTTTTCCGGCTCCCACAATGGTATGAAGTTCATCGATGAACAGGATGATCTGTCCTTCGCTCTTCTTCACTTCCTCCAGAACGGCTTTCAGACGTTCCTCAAATTCGCCCCGGTACTTTGCTCCTGCCACCAGGGAACCCATATCCAGTGCGAAAAGCTTCTTATCTTTAAGTCCCTCGGGAACATCGCCCCGCACGATCCTCTGTGCCAAACCTTCTACCACGGCGGTCTTGCCTACGCCGGGTTCACCGATCAGAACAGGGTTGTTCTTCGTCTTTCTGGACAGGATCCGGACCACATTCCGAATCTCGCTGTCACGGCCGATCACCGGGTCCAGCTTCTGGTCTCTGGCACGCTCTACCAGGTCATAGCCGTACTTGTTCAGGGTATCGTAGGTTGCCTCCGGGTTGTCGCTGACCACCCTCTGGTTTCCTCTTACGGTAGACAGGGCCTGAAGGAAACGCTCCCTGGTAATGCCGTACATCTTAAACAGGTTCTTCATCGCCTGGTTGGGCTGCTTTAACAGGGACAAGAACAGGTGCTCCACCGATACATACTCATCCCCCATGGCCTTCGCCTCATCCTCGGCATTGACCAGGACTTTATTCAAATCGTTGCTGATGTAGAGCTGTCCGCCTCCGCTGACCTTCGGCAGCTTCTCCAGGGCCTGACCAGCCTCGCCCACAAACATCTCGCCCTGAATGCCCATCTTGGTGATCAGCTTCAAAATCAGGCTGTCCTCCAGGGAAAGAAGGCTGTAAAGCAGATGTTCCTGGTCGATCTGCTGGTTTCCGTACTCATAAGCCAGCTTCTCGCAGTTCTGCACCGCTTCCATAGACTTCTGTGTAAATTTATTGATGTTCATCACTCATTCCTCCTTGTTTTGCGGAATTGTGCTGTTGTTTATTTGTTCTAGTCGTACTATAACACCATTTGTTAGCAGTGTCAAGAGGTGAGTGCTAATTTTTTTAAATCTGCTATGCTCCTCCATGTCCGGGCAGAGGGTATCCGGCAGGCACTATCCGCAGGTCATGGCTCCGGACATGACACATACCCCCCTGGCTCCGGCAGCCAGGGTTTTTTCTATCTGTTCCTGATCCGGACGGATCCCGCCGATGGCATACACCGGCAGAGAAACCGACCGGCAGGTCTCCTCCAGGAACTCCAGCCCTCTGGGAGCCAGGCCTTTCTTGCAGTCTGTGGCGTAAATATGCCCGGCGATCACATAATCCGCTCCCAGCGCTTCTGCCTCCCTGGCTTCCTGGACACTGTGGACAGAGCAGCCCAGGACCATCTTTGGGTCCAGTCCCTGTCTTCCGGTCTCCCGGAAGACAGGCAGAGGAAGCTGAAGTCCCTGGGCCCCTGTTTTTACCGCCGTCTCTCTGTAAGTATGACAGTAAAACGGTACCTGGTATCTGTCACAGATTTCTTTTACTTTTTCCGCAAGTTTCTCATATTCCGGCAGCTTTAGATCCTTTTCCCTTAACAAGATCCTCTCCGGTCCCTTTTGGCATAAGATCTCAATCTGCTCCAGAAAAGGACGGACAGCAAGCTTTCGGTTGGTAACCACAGTGATCCGGGACCAGAGGTCTTTTTCCATCTTCATGGCATGTATTCCCTCTCTACACATAGACATACTCCGCCATAACCGGCTGGAGATCTTCTCCCAGCAGGCTGTCATAGACTTCCTGGACAGACCGTCCGTCTGAGATCTCAAACTGAGCGTCTCCCTTATCTTCCAGCTCTTCTACATGCTCGCCGATACCGGTGCTGACTCCGGCGGAAATCTTGGTGGCGGCGATCTTTACCAGGTTGTCCCTTACTCTGGCGCACTCTCTTGTAGAGATGGTGATCCCTGCAAAAGGCATAAACAGGCGGTAGGCGCAGACTACCTGAAGGAGCTGGGCCTCATGGACGTCCATAGGATTAATCTTATCATTATTGATAATTGGGCGAAGTCTCGGGCAGGAGAAAGAGATCTCTGCCTGGGGATATTTTTTCTGGAGATACCAGGCATGCATACCTGTGGCAAACGCGTCTTTCCGAAAATCGTCCAGTCCCAGAAGGGCGCCGAAGGCTACTCCCCTCATACCGCCCATGAGTGCTCTCTCCTGGGCGTTGACACGGTAAGGATAAATTCTTTTATGGCCTGCCAGATGAAGGGTCTCATATTTGTCTGCATGATACGTTTCCTGGAAGACCGTGACATAGTCTGCCCCGCATTTATGAAGGTAGGCATATTCATCCGAATTCATAGGATAGACCTCCAGCCCGATGACCCTGAAATATTTTCTGGCAATCTTGCAGGCCTCTCCGATATATTCTACTGTGGATTTTTTCCGGCTCTCTCCTGTCAGGATCAGGATCTCCTGAAGACCGGATTTGGAAATAGCTTCCATTTCTTTGTCAATCTCTTCGTAGGTGAGCTGGGCTCTTTTGATTCTGTTATGGCAGTTAAATCCGCAGTATATGCAGTAGTTTTCACAGTAATTTGCTATGTAGATAGGAGTAAACATATAAATAGAATTGCCGAAATGCTTTCTGGTCTCCTTCTGGGCGCACTGGGCGATCTCCTCCAGGAGAGGGAGAGCCGCTGGCGAAAGGAGGGCCTTAAAGTCTTCCGGTGTCCTGTAGTCATGGGAAAGAACTCTTCTCACATCTGCTTCCGTATACAGACCGTAGTCATAATTTCCGGCAGCTTCCCGGACTTTATCCATCACATCGCTCTGAATCACTTCCATATCCGGCAGGTATTTCATGTGATCCGTCCGCTTTCCTTTCTCCAGAAATTCTTTTACTTTCTCATTGATAATGCTCTCGTTTACGTGATTTTCCTGACTCATGGTCTCCGCCTCCTAGTCCTGAAGATATCCTGTAAGGGGTGATGAAGGGCTGGCTCCTTTTTCCATGACTCTGCCCAGTCCGGAAAGGTAGGCCTCTCTTCCTGCTTCTATAGCCTTGCGGAAGGCGTCAGCCATAAGGGGCACATCTCCTGCTGTTGCAACAGCAGTATTGGCCATGACTGCCGCAACCCCCATTTCCATAGCCTCGCAGGCCTGGGAAGGCCTTCCGATACCGGCGTCTACGATGACCGGCAGGTCAATCTCATCAATGAGGATCTGGATAAATTCTCTGGTGCACAGGCCTTTGTTGGAGCCGATCGGCGCTCCTAAAGGCATGATACAGGCGGCTCCTGCCTGGACCATATCTCTGGCGGCATTGAGATCCGGGTACATATAGGGCATAACGGTAAAGCCTTCTTTTGCCAGGATCTCCGTAGCTTTAATGGTTTCCTGGTTGTCCGGAAGAAGATATCTGGTATCCCGCATGATCTCGATCTTTATCAGATCGCTGCCGCAGACTTCTCTGGAAAGCCTGGCGATCCGCACCGCCTCCTGGGCATCCCTGGCTCCTGAAGTATTTGGCAGAAGGCTGACCCCCTGGGGGATATAATCCAGGATATTGGCAGCGCCCCCTTCATTTACCCGGCGAAGAGCCAGGGTAATGATCTGGGCTTTCGCCTGCTCTACCGCCGCCTTTATCAGATCCAGCGAATATTTTCCGGATCCCAGAATAAATCTGGAAGTAAATTCATGGTTTCCAATTTTCCAAGTGTCTTTTTTCTGGTTCATTTTTCTTCCCTCATTTCTTCGTTTTCCTCATTGCAGTATCAGTTCCAGAATCAGGTTTGCCTCATGGGCAGCGCACAGGGCCACCCTGGGCGCTGCCAGCCCCTGTCCTTCCCGGAGCCCTGAAACCCCGTCTCCGCAGAGATAAAAATTTTTTCCCACCTGCCTGGTGACTATGGCATTGCTCCTTCCAAAGCCAGCCATACCACTGGCGCAGACCAGAGGTTTTTCAGGAAAAAGCTCCAGACAGCGGTTGACCAGCATGGCTTTATTTTCCGGCCTGTCAAAAGCTTCACAGATAATATCCGCATTTTGAAAAAGCCTGGGGATATTTTCTTCTGTGACCCTTTCGCAGCTGGTCTTGATATCCAGCCATGGATTGATCTGAAGAAGCTGCTCTTTCAGAGCTTCTGTCTTATCCATTCCCAGGTGGGGGATAAAATAATGCTGCCGGTTCAGGTTGGTCATGTCCACCTGATCAAAGTCAACAAGGTGGAGATGTCCCACTCCTGCCCTGGCCAGGAACACCGATACATGAGAACCCAGCCCTCCAAGACCGGCCACTGCTACCTCTGCATTCCTCAGCTTCTCTACTTCTTCCCTGGTACACCGGGCAAGAAGGGCATCCTGCAGTTCTTCCCCGGATGGGAGCCTTTTCTCCATAAGATCAGCCTCCTCCTACAAAACTGACGATCTCAAGCCTATCCTCTTCCCGGATCTCTTCTGTGGGATAATTTTTCTTTGGAACAATCTTCCCGTTCATTTCCACAGCAACCCGGTCTGTCCGGTAATTTCTTATCTCCAGCAGTTTCTCCACGGTCAGACCGGCCTCCCAGGGCGCCTTTTCTCCATTTACAATCATCTCCCTCTCCTTTCCAGAATCACTGCCACCCGGAGCGGTTTGATCCTATGGGACAGCCCTATAGAATCAAAAAGGGTTCACGAAGTAATACACCCGTGGTGGTGTACCCCTTCATGAACCCGTTGGCTCACTCTCAACTGTGATCTGTATTCTGTTTTTGTATGGAACCATAGCTTGGAACTTCTCTCAGAAGTCTGTCCTCTGAAGGATCGTTCGATCGCACAAAAAGAAAAGGAGACGGACTCTGCCATCTCCTGAAATCTCATCTTTCTTCCTACGTTGGCATTATCCAAATCAGGTTCCCGGGTCGAAGTTCACAACTTCCTCTCAGCCTGTTTACAAGCTCCCCTGTTTTTTTACCTCTTCAGTATAAACTCCTCTTTCTTTTCTGTCAAGATAAATTTACCAGACAGACGGCTTCAGATCATCCCCAAAGATTTGAAAATATACAGCCAGGCAGTGACGCTAAAAGCGCTTCCCAGAGTAGTTAGCATAACCACGCTGGAAGTCAGCGTTCCCTCATAATGCATATTTTTCGCCATCACATAACAGCTTACTGTAGTAGCGGAACCCAGCATGATCAGAATCGCTACCAGCTTTTCCTCGCGGAATCCCAGGACCCCAGCCAGAGGAAGGAACAGGGCGCAGAACCCTGCCAGCTTCAGGGCAGAAGCTGCAGCCGCCGGTCCCTTCTGTCCCAGAGCCTTTTTGAAATCAAAGGAAGCTCCCATCGCCATCAACCCCAAAGGCGTTGCCGTAGCCCCGATGCTGCTGACCGTTTTCTGGGCAATCTGGGGCAGAGGCAGTCTCAGCAAAGACCAGGCCATTCCCACCAGGATACCGATAATAATAGGGTTTGTAATGATCCCTTTCAAAGTCTTCTTACCAGTACCTGCATCCAAGGTCTTTCTTTCCGGGCTGAAGAAAGAAAGGACCACCACCGCCATAATATTATACAGAGGAACACTGCCGATGATCATCAGAGGAGCGATCCCCGCGGAGCCGTAGATGTTCTGGATAAAGGCAATCCCCAGAAGAGCGGCGCTGCTCCGGTAGGAAGCCTGGATAAACTCTCCCCTGGTGCTCCAATCTTTCAGAAAAAGGGAGAGGAGGCCGGCAAGGAGGATCTCCAGAAATGTAACAGCGAAACAGAAAAAAACGAATTTTCCATCCCACATTTCATAAAAATCTACAGTAGCCAGATCCTGGAATAAGAGCACCGGCAAAGGCACCCGAAAGACAAATTGATTCATCTTTGAAGCAAACACTTCGTCAATCCAGCCAAGCTTCCTGAAAGCCATTCCCAGGACCATCAGCAAAAATACAGGTATCGTAGCATTCAGACTAAAAATAAGATTCTCCATAGCCAGCCTTCCTTTCAAGTTTTTGACCACCCGGATTGTTCCCGGTTTTTCTCTGTTTGGTCTGCAAATTTTTTTCTTATCATTCTCCAATCTTTATCGTACATCGATATCCATGGAAATTGTACCCCAAAATTAAAATGATACCGCAGACCCGCCCGCAAGGCAGGCATCTGCGGCATAAAACATTCTGATCTAATTCCCAATCTCCTCCGCCCGGCTGCAGGCCACAAAATGGCCCGTTTCAATCTCCCTAAGGGAGGGGCGTGCTTCGCTGCAGGCGCTGACTGCGTAGGGGCACCGGGGCGCAAAGGGACAGCCGGAGGGAACCTTTAAGGGGCTTGGAAGCTCACCGGTCAGTTTGATCCTGCGGTTGGCTCTGGCCCGCTTGGGGTCCGCCACAGGACGCGCGGAAAGCAGGGCCTGGGTATATGGGTGGATGGGATGCTCGTACAAGGTATCGCTGTCCGTCAGCTCCACCAGGTTGCCAAGATACATCACCCCGATGCGGGTGCTGATATAGCGCATCATGCTCAGGTCATGGGACACAAACAGGTAGGTCAGTCCCATCTCATGCTGAAGGTCCTCCAACATATTCACCACCTGGGCCTGAATGGAACAGTCCAGAGCTGCGATGGGCTCGTCACACATGATAAACTCCGGGTTGACAGATAAAGCCCTGGCGATCCCAATCCTCTGGCGCTGACCGCCGGAGAACTCGTATGGGAACTTCTCCATATCATCGGCTTTCATTCCCACCTTGTTGAGCAGATACTTAATTCTGTCCCGCCGCTCCCCCTTCTCCATGCCAATCTGCTTTAAGGGCTCGTTTAAGATCTCCTCCACGTTCCAAAATGGATTCAGAGAGGAATAGGGGTCCTGAAAAATAATCTGAAGCTTATTCTGAAACTGTGCCATATCCTTCGGGGCGGCGTTCGTAATATCCGTCCCCTTGTACGTCACGGAGCCGCCGGTTACATCGTACATCCGGATCATGGTGCGTCCCAGAGTGGACTTGCCGCAGCCGGACTCTCCTACCAGGCCAAAGGTCTCCCCTTTGTAAATGTCCATGGTGATGCCGTCTACCGCCTTCACATACTGCTTCTTTCCTCCCAGGAAACGCTTCACGGGAAAATATTTCTTCAGTTCCTTCAGTTCAAACATCTTCTCGGTATTCGCGCTCATCAGTCCGCCTCCTTCCCTGATCTCCGGCCCTGCCCCTCATAAAGGTGGCACATGGCCCGGTGAGTACCGGAAAATTCCTGATACTCCGGAAGCTGTCTGCGGCAGAGGTCACTGGCATACTCACAGCGCTCCGCAAAAGGACAGCCCGCCGGCGGATTCACCAGAGAAGGCGGAAGGCCCTCGATAGCCTGAAGCCGCTCTCCCTCTTTCAGCTCCGTGGAGGGAATGGCCCGCAGCAGCGCCTTTGTGTAAGGGTGCTTTGGGTCGTAGAAGATCTCGTCGGAAGTGCCGGTTTCCATAATCAGTCCGCCGTACATAATGGCTACCCGCTGGCAGACCGTAGCCACCACGCCCATATCGTGGGTGATCAGGACAATGGAGGTGTGATACTGCTCCTCCAGCTCCTGAAGAAGGTCCAGGATCTGGGCCTGGATCGTAACGTCCAGAGCCGTAGTGGGCTCATCCGCGATCAGCATCTTGGGATTGCAGGCCAGGGCCATGGCGATCAGCACCCTCTGACGCATGCCGCCGGAGAATTCATGGGGATACTGCTTTAAACGGGAAGCCGGATCAGGAATCCCTACTTTATCCAGCATCTCAATGGATCTGGCCCGGATTTCCTCCTTGCTCTTTAAGCCTCCGTTTCGTCTGAGCACTTCCTCCATATGCTTTCCAACGGTCATCACCGGGTCCAGGGCCGTCATGGGGTCCTGGAAAATCATGGTCATCTGGGTGCCCCGGAGCTTCCGGTACTCCTCCTGGGAAATCTTTGTCATCTCCGTATGACCCAGCTTTAAGCTCTCCGCCCGGATAGAGGCATTTTCCGGAAGGATGCCCAGAACCGCCTTCATGGTAACAGACTTTCCGGAACCGGACTCTCCTACGATTCCCAGGATCTCACCGGGACAGACGTCAAAGCTTACGCCCCGAACTGCCCGGATTTCCTGACCTCTGGCATGGAAGGTCACGTTCAGATCTTTTACTTCTAATATCTTTTCACTGTTATCAACCATCTTTTTCACCTGCCTGTACTCTTGGCTCGACGAATACCCGGAGCACGTCGCCCAGCTTATTAAAGGAATATACTGTTAAAATGATCAGAATGCCCGGCAGGATCGCCATATAGGGAGCCATCTGCAGATACTGCTGCGCCTGCTGGAGAAGAGAACCCCAGGAGGACATGGGCTGCTGGATTCCCAGCCCCAAAAAGGAGAGGGAGGATTCGGTCATGATCGCATTGGCGATGGCTGCCGTAGCTGCTGTTATAATAGTAGGGAAGACGGAAGGCAGCACATGCTTCAGCATAACCGTCATGGAACGGACGCCGATAAACCGGGCATACTGCACGTATTCCCGTTCCTTGGAGCTTAATACCTCAGACCGCACCAGACGGGCGATGGGCATCCAGGAGAACAGCCCGATTACAAAAATGATGGAAAATAAACCTTTTTTAAAGATGATGCCCACCACGGTCACCATAATGATCCAGGGAATGGACTGGAACACATCCACCAGACGCATCAGAAGATTGTCCACCAGGCCTCCGAAATAGCCGGACACCGTGCCGATGATCACGCCGAACACGATACAGGTCAGCATAGCCAGAACGCCCACGACCAGGGAGATTCTTCCTCCGTAAAGCACCCGGGCGAAATAATCCCGGCCCATGTTGTCGGTGCCGAACCAGTGAGCCGCGCTGGGAGGCTGAAGCTGATTGGTTACATCGATGGCATTGGGGTCCAGATTGGGGACCAATACTACAAAGATACTGATCAAGATCACAATGCACAGGTAAACCGCCGCAAACATAGCCTGCTTATTGTGCTTAAATTCGTAAATCACATTTTCCAGGCGACGGTTCCTGTCCTTTTTCCTGCTCTCATTTGTCTGTTCGCTCATATTGCCTGCTCCTCCTTACTGCATGGATTTGATTCTCGGGTCCACTACACAGTAGAGGATATCCGAAAGCAGGTTTCCCAAAATAACCAGAGTGCTGGAAAGCACCAGAATGGCCATAACGATGGGATAGTCCAGTCCTTTCACGGCGCTGACGAAATAGTTGCCGATGCCGGGCCAGGTAAATACGGTCTCCGTCACGACCGCGCCTGTTACCAGCTGCGGAAGGGCCATGCCCAATTTCGTTACCATAGGAATCATCACGTTGCGGATAATGTGGTGGAACAGGATCTGAACCTTCTTGGCGCCAAATGCCTGCTGGACCACCACATAGTCCTCCTTCATCTGTCCGATGGTGGAGCCCCGGACGAAACGGGTCAAATCCGGCAGAAAGCCCACGACCAGGGTAATGTAGGGCAGGAAGAAATGCCACAGCAAGTCCCCCAGAGAATCATCGCCCACCGCGTGCATACCCATAATGGGGAAGATCTTCATGCGGAAGCTGAAGATATAAATCAGAAGCATGGCAAACCAGAAGGTAGGCGTGGCAATTCCGATGGAGCAGAGACCATCGATCATCTTATCCGGCCAGCGGTTCTTGTAGCTTCCTGCCACCAGTCCCAGCACAATGGCCAGCACGTAAGCGGTCACATAGGAGGCCAGAACCAGTATCGCCGTGTTGGGGATCCGGATCATCAGGTCATACTTGATGCTGGTATGGGACAGCAGGGAATATCCGAAATTCCCGTGCAGAATATTGTTCAGCCACCGGAAATACTGGACGTATACCGGGTCATTGAGCCCGTAGGCTTCTCTGCGCATCTCGATCTCCGC
>ULXG01003374.1_pt1 | contig 12398 bp, 11 predicted proteins | sample 1961141 | NCBI WGS metagenome assembly ULXG01 (sample SAMEA4835834, study PRJEB28245) | human gut metagenome | biome: gut microbiome; material: fecal sample | place: Denmark | collected 2008 | reverse complement strand
AGGCGGAGAAACTTTCCACGAAAAAGGTGGAGCCGGAGAAGATTTCTACGAAGAAGGTAGAGGAGGAAGAAGAAAAGCCCTCCGTGAAGAAAGACCGTAAGGAGAAATGATAGAGAGGGAGCGCTGCCTGCCAGGAGGAAGTCGTGAGATTTCTGCCCGGGGGCGGCGCTCTTTTTGCAAAGTCATAAGTATTTGTCAAAATTTTTTCGGTTATCGATCTACGATGGAGCCATCTTCGTGAAGGTGGAAGGGGTCGTAACGCCCGGTGAAGGGAAAAACCTTTTCGATATCATCAATTAATTCAATGCCCAATCCGGGACCATCAGGTATTTTTATATAACCATTTTCGATGACAAAAGGTTTTTTCATTTCTTTGTCCAGACGGCATACGCCATTTGCCATAGGATATTCCTGAATTTCAAAATTAGGAATGCAGGCGTTTAACTGGAGACATGCAGCAGTGGATACGGGGCCCAGAGGGTTATGTGGAATCAAATATACCTGCTTGGCTTCGGCCTGGGCGGCGATTTTTTTCCCGGCAGTCAGGCCGCCTGCAACGCACATATCCGGGCGGATGTATCGGACTTTTGTGTGTTCCAGCAAATCATCAAATTCCATGGGATTGATAAAACGCTCTCCGGTGGCGACCGGAACCCGGCACTGTTCAATGAGATTTTTCATAGCGGAAGGGTTATCCGGTATTGGATCTTCATAGAAATAAGGACGATATTGTTCCAGGGCTCGTCCGGCTTCAATGGCTTCCGCTGGTCTCAGTCCCCGATGGCATTCTACGGCTACATCCATATCCCAGCCGACCTTCTGACGGATGGCGGCAAAGGTCTGTTCCAGACGGTTGACAACAGCAGAAAAGGTTTCCGGACAGCGACCTTGTTCGTTTTGGGGATGTCCGATGGAATAGCGGATGGCATTAAAACCTTGACTTTTCAGACTGTAAGCTGCCTGTACTAAATCTTCTGTGGTGTTACCTTTGGCATTCACATAGATACGTGCTTTATCCCGGACTTTTCCTCCCAGGAGCTCATAGCAAGGGACGCCCAACGCTTTCCCCTTCAAATCCCACAGGGCGATGTCAATACCAGAAATAGCAGACATAACAGCAGAACCTCGAAAATGTAGTCCTCTTGTTAAACCATTCCAGATGAATTCGATACGACTTGGGTCTTCGCCGATTAGATTATGTTCCATTTTATGAATGACTAAGGCAGCTGCTTCTTGAAAGTACCAGGCTCCACATTCACCTATTCCTACTAAGCCGGTGTCCGTATAAATTTTTACAAAGAGATAGCGTTGACCGGTTAGTATAGTTTCGATTTTCGTGATTTTCATATAGATCTCCTTTCAATGCGTTAAATACTGTTAAAAAGCGGGATATATGGTCATGACCCAGGCGATATATCCAATATTTAAAATAATGGAAAGTAGCCATCCCTGTTTCAACAGAGATTTCTGATCATATCCTCCGGCACCCATGGCCATGGGAATTGCTGGAGTTGCCATGGGCGTCATAATCGCAGACATAGAGCCTGAAAAGGCTAAAAGAACAGGACCTAGTGGATTTGCCCCAAGTGCCTGACATGTCAGAATTGCAATAGGGATAAAAATGGCATAAACAGCCTTATTAAGCATAAATTGAGTTATGATAAATGTTACAATGAAAAATGCACCTCCGATTAGATAACCATTTTGAGTTCCCATTAAAACATTAGATAGCCAACTGCCGATGATATCACCAGCACCTGTATTGGTCAGGGCAGTAGCCATGGCAAGAGAACCGACATAGATAAAAGACATGGATAGCGGCAAGGCTTTGATGGCTTCTTTTTCTGTGAGAACGCCGCAGAGTACTGTCAGGATAGCACCGGCAGTGGAAATCTGCCAAGTAGGAATGCCATGAAAATTGCTAGTGATCATTAAAATAATGGTACCAAAGAAAATAACAACTCCCATAGTTTCGGAAAATGGATTTAACGGTTTCTTTTCTTCTTTCTTTTTGCTGACAACTTCAATTGGAATTACAGGTTTCTCGGGCGCAATTTTTAAACCATAAGTAAAGGCCCAAATCAGTGTAAAAATAGCGAGAGGAAGACGAGCGTATGTGAAATCCATAGGTGTTAAAGTGTAATCTTTTACGCCATAGGCTTCCAGATATCCGTTAAACATGTCACACTGTGTGATGACGGAGCTTAGAGGCAAGACAGTATAACATACGATGCATACTAAAACGAGAGGATACATTGTTTTGGAAGGACTTATGCCGAAAGCTTCACTCATGGCAAAGCACATTGGAAATACAATGGCAAATACGGTTAGCGGGCTATTCAAGAAGTTCGTTAGAATAAATGCTAAGATTAAATAGCCCATAAAAGATTTTTTAAAAGAGCCACCAGAAATCTGAATAATTTTTTCGGACATTTTATCGATAAAGCGGGTTCGATTTAAGCCGGCAGCAACAACAAACATGGAAACAATTACAATATTATTGGTATTTGCAAAACCGGATAAGGCCTCTCCGCCTTCGATGCAGCCTGTAAATACCAAGAGCATCATAGTGGTAAGAGCGGTTACGGACATAGGAAGTTTATTTACGACATAGCTGCCCATAGATAGTATGAAAATTGTAATGCAGATAATAATTTGATATGACATTTTTCTTCCCCCTTAATAGTTGGATATTATATTCTCTTACTCTTTTATTTGATAATAACTTCTACAAGAGATAAAGAATAAAAGGTATGGTGATTATAGATAATATCGTGCTCAGGCAGATCAAACGAACAGCATATACATAATCTAAATCCAGTTTCTGTGCATAGACTGCCACATTGCCGCCGACCGGTGTGCAACAAGCGATAGCCAGGGCAATGACAATTTCCTGTCTGTTCCCGGCAATAACCCTCAATAGTGGGATGGTTAAAAGCGAAATGATCACGAGTCGGACGCAGGAAACCCAATAAAGCCGTTTGCTGGTAAATACTGACTTTAAATCGGATTGAGCGAGATAAACTCCCAGAACCATCATTGCTAAGGGTGCATTCATGTTGGCAAGAGATGATATGCAGGACATGCCAATATTGGGGATGTTCAATCCGGTAAAGAACAAAAGTAGTCCGACTGCCATGGACAGCACAAGCGGATTGGTAAAAATTGTTTTTAACGAACACAATTTACGATTACCTGAAAGTATGTATTGTCCGATAGTTGCTTGAAGAACGTTTAAGAATGCGACAAAACCTGCCGCATAAAAAATTGTTTCATTGCCGAGAACCGCTGTAATTAGAGGAAATCCCATAAACCCGGCATTTGAAAAAGAAGAACCAAAACAGTCTATGGAGCACTTACGAAATACAAAAATAGAAACTACAATAGATAAAGTAAGGGCTGCTATGGCCGCTGCCAGACTAATGAGCAATGCTTGTATTTTTTCAGGTGTACGTTCTATATGGAATGATTGTAGAACGACGCAGGGAAGGATAAGATATAATAGCAGATGGGCAAAAGACCGGCTTCCATCTTGGGTAATTAATTTTTTGCGATATAAAAAGAAACCGGCTGCCATATATAACCCCATAATACAGATCTGTTTTAATATGATTTCAGCGTGCTCCATATTCAGCTCCCTCCTTGCTGTGGGTTATGAGATAGTTGTAAGTACTTGCAATATCTCTGTGGGATCCCTGAGATGTATATAATGTATCAGAAAAAATTACGTTATGTCGTTGAAAATATTTGGCTAAAAGGAAGCTGGATCAAAGGAAAGGGGAGAATAACGAGATGAATTGTACATTAGAGACAGATAGAAAATCCAAATATTTTCCATGTCAAAAAGGTTGAATTTGTAGGGGGTATAGTAAAAAAATGAGGTTTTGAAGGGAAATTATCTAATAGAAATCTAGTTGACGTAAAATAGGTGGAATGCTATGTTAGATGAAGAAGAAATATATAATGTTAAATATTTTCTATATGGAAAATATTTGGATTTTTAGTAGTTCAGAGGGAGAAGAAAAGTGGAGAAAGCTTATTTTGAGATACAGTGGCCTAGAGAAAAATTGGTTTTGGCCTGTTATACGCATGACATATTAAATTACCGATATAATTGGCATCAATCTCAATATGAAATCACCTTGCTTTTGCATGGAAAGGCAGAATTTTGTAAAGAAACGTGTACCAGAATAATGGAAGAAGACGATCTCATTTTGGTTGAGCCAGGAATTGGACATGCTTCATTTGCTCTTTGTGAGGATACGTATTCTCTTGTGATTCGATTTTCAGATGCTATTTTTTCGCCTTTACTGAGAGCAGGAACTTCGTTTTTATTTCCGTCATGCTGTACCGCTCAAGAAAGCCGTGACTCAGAAAGATTCAGGCAATTACGATTTTATTGTGCGCAGACATTAATGGCAGCTTCAGAAGGTGGGCCATTTGCATCTATAATGATTCGGAGCTGTCTGGGAATGATAGCATCTACATTATGTCGTTCGTTCGATCCGCAAGTCCAGGAGAGGCCAAAAGAGAATGAGTGGCATGCAGAAACAGTGAAACGATTTATTAGTTATTTGGAAAATAACTATGCGTCGAAGCTGACATTAGAAGATTTAGCTCGATTTTCTCAATATAATCGGACATATGTTTCTACAATTTTTAAAAACACTGTAGGTCTTAATTTCCATGAGTATTTGACTAGATTAAGAATGCGTCGGGCTCTTTTTGAACTATCTACTACATCAAAAAATTTGACAGAAGTGGCTATTGACAATGGTTTTTCGGATTTAAAGACATTCAATACACGGTTTAAGGAAATTTTTAAGTGTACACCTTCAGAATATAGAAAAAGACTCGTTCCGGGACGTGTAGTGCCGGTATTTGGACAGAAAAATTTTATACCGGTTCAGGATGCCAGAATTCAGAGAAAGTTGAATGAATACCTTCATCAGACATTGCTATAAGTTTTGGAAAGAAAAAGCTGATTTCCGTTCAGGACCCCAGAGTGAAAGCAAAACTGAAGGAGTATGGGTTGGGGATGATAGAATAACAGTTCTCGGTCAAAATTCCCTTGACAATCAGAAAATAGATGTCTTATTCTTGAGGAAAGCACTTTCATATATTTGACGCAGCAGTTCAGGACGAGCAAGGAGATTGCCGTCCGGAACTGCTGCGCCTGACATGAAAAGAGGACAAGAATGAATATCTATGATATTGCCAAAGAAGCGGGAGTCTCCATTTCTACAGTATCCCGCGTTCTGAACAACAAGGGAAATGTGAATGAAAATACGAGAAAGAACGTAATGGAAATCCTGCAGAAGCACAACTATACTCCCAGCGCCATCGCTCGGGGGCTGGTAAACAAATCCATGCGGACGGTTGCGGTGCTGACTGTGGATATCCGGGTCCCCCATTACGCCAGAACGGCTTACACCATTGAGCGGGAGTTCAGCCGCCGGGGCTATGAGGTGACACTGTGCAATACAGGAGGAGAGCTGGCGGAAACGGAGAAGTATCTTCGGACGGTGGTGGAAAAGAAGGCGGACGGACTGGTCCTGGTGGGTTCAGTGTTTAATACGCTTTGTAAAACGCCGGAGATTGAGGGGATTTTGAGAACTACGCCCGTGGTACTGGCAAATGGGAAGCTGGATCTGCCCAACTCCTACTCCGTGCTGGTGGATGATGAGTACGGGGTATCTCTTGCGGTCAGGCACCTTGCGGAGAAAGGACACAGGGAAATCTACTATTTGAAAGATTTGGATACGGTCAGCGCGAACCGGAAATGCCAGGGGTTTTTAAACGGCATGCGCCATGAAGGGCTGGAAGCTGCAAAGCGTCATGTGCTGGAAACGGAGATGAGTCTTGAGGGAGGGATGCGGGCGGTTGAGAAACTGATTCGAAATAAAAAGACGTTCACCGCCCTGGTCTGCGGTGAAGATATCACGGCCGTGGGGGCGGTGAAGGCTCTTTTACGAGCCGGAATCCGGGTCCCGGAGGATGTTGCGGTAACCGGGTACAACAATTCGGAATACGCCAGAATCTGCGAACCGCAGCTGACTACAATTGATAATAAGCCGGAGCTGGTGGCTATGCTGAGCGTTCAGCTTTTAACCAGCCTGATTGAGAAGACGGACGTCTACTCTTCTTGCACCATCCAGCCGGAGCTGGTACAGGGGCAGACAACATAAAGGACCTGAAAGGGCCGCTGCAAAACAGATGAATGACCATCTGCGAGGCAGCGGCTTATTTTTGGGAGTGGGCTTAAAACAGAAAGCCGGTTATTCGATGCCCGGGAGCTTTGCTGAAAGAATGTAAAAGCGCTTTCATTATAATTGAAAAATAATATGTTAAAAACCACAAAAATCAGAGAGAAGATTTTTACAAAACGACAAAGTTAAATTCGAATATACAAGTAAATATTGACTTTTGTAGACGAGACACTATAATGAGAATAAAAGAAAGCGCTTTTATAAAAGTGCAAATTACTTTCACGGCAAGAAAGGGAGAAGCAAAATGAGAGTTCCGTACGATGTGATGGCAAGGGAATTTGAGAGAGTTCTGAAAAAGAAGGGATTTGGCCCGGAAGATGCGAAAAACGCGGCGATTATCTTTGCCCAGAACAGTCTGGCCGGCGTATATTCCCATGGTCTGAACCGTTTCCCAAGGGTGGTAAGCTACCTGGAGAAGGGTGAGATTGACCCCAATGCCCGTGCCACTTGTGAGATGAAGATGGGAGCCATTGAGCGCTGGGACGGCCACAGGGGATTTGGCCCATTAAACGCCAAAAGAGCCATGGACCGGGCCTGTGAGTTGGCAAAAGAGTACGGCATCGGCTGTGTGGCTCTCGGAAACAACAACCACTGGATGCGGGGCGGTACCTACGGGTGGCTGGCGGCGGATCAGGGCTGCATCGGAATCTGCTGGTCCAATACCATGCCCAATATGCCTGCCTGGGGAGGCTTAAACCGCAAGATTGGAAACAACCCCTTGATCATGGCAGTTCCAAGGTCCAATGGGGAGCACGCCATGATTGACTGCGCGGTTTCCCAGTTCTCCTACGGAAAGATTGAGGACTGCCGCTTAAACGGAAGGCAGCTTCCCGTACCGGGAGGATATGATACCAAGGGCAACCTGACCACGGATCCGGCGGAGATTGAAAAGACCTGGCGGGTGCTGCCCATGGGATACTGGAAAGGGAGCGGCCTCTCCATCGTTCTGGATTTGATTGCTACTGTGCTGACCAATGGAAATTCCGTCAGCAAAATCGGAACTTTCGGCGATGAGGTGGGACTGACTCAGATTATGATTGCCATTGACCCGTCCAAGTTCAACACTGTGGAGGAGACGGACGCGATTGTAGATGATATTCTCGCGGATGTGAAGTCCTCCCAGCCGGTGGAGGAGAACGGAGAGGTCTGTTATCCGGGTGAGCTGGAGCTAAAAAACATCCGTGAAAATAAGGAAAAGGGCATTCCTGTAGTAGAAGAGGTATGGGAATCTGTTTTAAAGATGTAAATGAAAAAGACCGTTTCCACGATTCGGCAGTCCGGCCAAAAATGGAAACGGTCTTTTATTAATTCAGCGGAATAATCGTGTCTGCCTGTCCGCTGTTATCCGGGGAAACGGGTTCTGCCGGCTGGGCGGCAGTGGTAGAAGAAACGCCGGGACCCTGGGCCGCCGTAGTGGGCGCGGCGGTGGTGGGAGCAGCAGTGGAAGGAGCGGTAGTGGGCGCGGCGGTAGAAGAAGCCGCAGTAGTAGCCCTGGTGGTTTCCTTCGCTGCCGTTGTGGATTTGGCAGTCTCCTTTGCGGCGGTAGTGGATTTGGTGGTTTCCTTAGTTGTTGTGGCAGCTTTGGTCGTTGTTTTTGCAGCCGTGGCAGCCTTAGTGGTTGTCTTGGCGGCTGTACTGGCTTTGGAAGTTTCTTTTGCCGCCGTTGTAGAGCGGGTGGTTTCACGGCTGGAGCCGGAAGATTTAGTATCCTCATCTTCTTCTGGATCTTTGGAAGAAGTCTCCTTGTCATCTTCTTCCTCATCCAAGCCTTCAATCCGGATAGAATAGGATGGTTCCGCTGCATTTCCTACAAAGTCTTCGATATGTACCACAATGGTATTACCGCTCATGGGGAATACCACGGTGCCCGTTTCACGGTCAATGGAGGTGGGCTCTATCCGCTCTCCGTCTTCATTGCGTCCGTAGAGTTTATCATAATTTACGCCGGAGAGAGAGTCGCTGACTGTAATGGTAAGAAAGTTGGAGTTTAAGGTATAATCCTCATCTACAGAGGGCGCCGTGTCATCCAGCGTTGCTACCTGTTCGTATACAGTCCGGGACATGCCGTTGATGCTTTCGGCAGTAACCTCCACAACACCGTTGGAAGTTAAAGTGGCCGTATAGGTGTGTCCGCTCCGCTCTGTTTCCAGAGGCGCTGAGTCCACTGTGATGGAGGAGCTTTTTAAAGGCAGGAGCGAGCGGATCCGGACGGTCACATCAACGGATTTATAGTCGGTAGTGTCACTGATATCCAGTTCCACCTTCGGCGTATAGACGGCAAAGAAAAAAATCAGCCCGTTGATAAGGAAAAAGGGCAAAACAAAGAAAACCAGATTCCGCAGAATCGGATTGTCCTTCCAGCTGGTCCGGCTGTAGGGATTTTTCTTTTTATTTCGATGGCTCCGGGTGGTATAGGAGCTTCCGCTGGAAGAGGTCCGTTCACTGCGGGGTGCTTTATAGGATGACTGATGGTTCATATAATTCCTCCTGAGTATTTCATAAGGGCAGTCCCAAAAAAGTCTTTTTATAGCATAGCAGAAAAAACGTCTTCTTACAAGTTGAAACTACCTTACAATTTACCTAAGATTTGCCATGGTACTTCAAATTGTAAGATCAATATGTTAAAATGAAAGCAGGTCCTGGGAATTGTGCCAAAGTAAAGGAGCAGAAAAATGATTGAAGAGGCGGCTGAATTTGCACGGGAGGCCCACCGGGGGATGTTCCGAAAAGGGACAAAGATACCTTATATTGTTCATCCCATTGAAACCGCGGTGATTGTAGCGTCCTTTACGGACGACGAGGAGATAATTGCGGCTGCGCTTCTCCACGATGTAGTGGAGGATACCAGTGTGACAGGAGAGGAGCTGGAGCAACGTTTCGGCCCAAGGGTGGCCGGCCTGGTGCTGGCGGAATCGGAGGATAAGAGCCGCTCCTGGCAGGAGCGAAAGGCCGCTACGCTGGAGCATTTGAAGACCGCCGGCAGAGAAATCAAAGTTCTGGCTCTGGGCGATAAACTCAGCAATATCCGCAGTACAGCCAGCGATTATCTGGTCCACGGAGACCGGGTATTTCTGCGTTTTAATGAGAAGAATAAGGCAAAGCATGCCTGGTATTACTGGGGAATTGCCATGGCACTGAAAGAATTAAAGGACAGCACCTATTACGCAGAGTACATACAGCTTTGCAGGCAGGTGTTTGGGGCGCCGGTTGAGTCCCCATAATATTTGTGTAAAGAGGAGCAGATGAGATGCGGTTAAAAGGAAAAGCTAGGAAGCTGGCGGCACTGCTGGCAGCTTTGGGAGTTTTATGCGCCGGTACGGGATTTACGTCTTATGGCGGAGCTACCGGGCTGGGAGCTGTCCGTTTTGAGGATAATGGTCCCGGCCCCGGCGTCGGTCAGACGGAGGCACAGTCCGGAACAGAGTCGGAGACAGCTGCTCAGCCGGAAGAGGCACAGCCCTCTCAGACAGAGGGGCAGGCTGCAGGAGGAGCAGTAGGAGGAGCAGTAGGAGGAGCATCTTCCACGGAAGAGAAGCCTCTCCAGATTAATTACTATGGATATTTTCATGGACAGGCCTGGTCGGAAGCTGCAGCGGACAATCATATTCTCCAGGCACCGGCTGGCAGCTGGCTTACGGCTGTCACCGCGAACCTGGTCAATATCCCTTCCGATGCGCAGATTGGAGTCCGCTATCAGGTCAATTTAAGCGGCTCCGGGTGGCTGGACTGGGCAGCTGACGGAGGCGAGGCAGGAGGAGCGGGCGGCGAGATGCCCCTGGAGGCAGTCCGGATGGAGCTGACGGGCTCTTCAGCGGAACACTATGACCTGTATTACCGTGTTTACCAGAATGGCTCATGGACGGATTGGAGCGCCAACGGGGCAGCGGCAGGGCAGGAGGGAGTGGGACTTCGCATCGATGGGATCCGTGCCGGAATTGTGGCGAAGGGAGCGAATCCGCCGGAAGAATTCCCAGGCTCCCGGATCGATCCGTCCCGTCCCATGATTGCCCTGACTTTTGACGATGGACCCAAGGCATCCGTGACAAACCGGATCTTGGACAGCCTTCAGGCTTACGGCGGCAGGGCAACCTTCTTTATGGTAGGCTCCAACGTCACCTCCAACGCTGCAGTTGTCCAGCGCATGGCGGCTCAGGGCTGTGAGGTGGCCAACCATACTCACGATCACCAGTATATCAGCAAAATCGGTGCCCAGGGCATTATCAGCCAGGTGACGGCTACCAACCAGAAGATCCAGGCAGCCTGTGGGGTTTCCCCCTCTCTTTTAAGGCCGCCGGGAGGATACTACGATTCCGCTTCTCTGGCAGTGCTGGGAAACCTGGGGATGCCCGCTGTGATGTGGTCCATTGATACCAGAGACTGGCAGCACAGGAATGCCCAGAGAACGATCGATACAGTGCTGAGCCAGGTGAAGGACGGGGACATTATTCTGATGCATGATATTTACAGCACATCTGCTGATGCTGCACAGGTCCTGATTCCAGAGCTGACGGCCAGAGGATTTCAGCTGGTAACGGTCAGTGAGCTGGCCGCTTTCCGGGGAGGAATGGTCCCCGGAAAGGTGTACAGCCAGTTTCGCCCATAATGACCATAAATTGGAAACCCGGAGTGAAGGCTCCGGGTATTTTTTTATAATTCTTTTGGCGGATGATCCAATTTTGTCCTTGATTCTTTTCCCCCTCCCTGCTACAATAGAACTACAAAACATTTCTTGTTTTGTCCTGTGCATCGGCACAGTTCCATGACACGGTTCTGGTTCATGGAGTTCCCTTGATTATTTGTAAAAAAAGATATCGGAATGAAGAGGTATTGTTTGTCTGCGCATCTGGACAAGTGGATCTGGGATCTGACTGCAGAGAGGAGGATGAGGATGAAAAGAAAACGGAAATCCTGCTTTTGGAACCTGGCGGGGAAGACAGGCGGAGGTGAGATGGAATGAGCGGATATGGACGGCTGCGGTATATATGGATTCTGCTGCTGGTGATGCTTTGGCTGTTTCCTGGAAGCGCACAGGCTGAAACGCTGCATCAGAGCCGGATCCTCACACAGGAGGAGAAGGAAAACTTTCATGGGCCGCCTGAGGAATACCAGGACGGGGAGGGCCATATTTATAATCTGAAGAACTGGCAGCTGGAGGAGGTGCCCGGGGAATCAGGATGGCGGGAGATCGAGCAGGAGGTGATATATCGTCAGGTAGAGGCGGCAGAACAGATTCCGCATACGATCCCTTATCATGAACAGGCAGAGGGGCAGGAGGTGAGAGGGGTCCTGACAGAGGCGGATCGGATGACCATTGGAGAACGGTGGAGCGGGGATTTTGAGATCCTGCTCATCTTTCATTCCTATGGGGCGGACGCATATACCCTGGGAGAACTTACCCTGACGGTTTCGGAAAACTTTCCTCCTGCCCAGGAGTATGAAGCGCAGCTTCTGGGAATACTTGGACTGCCCCTGACAGATTATGAAATTCTGCAAATGGAGTGGAGAGGAGAACCGTATGAAAATGAAGATGGAAGCCTGTGCCGCATGGCAGCTGCCCTGGGAAATAAGCGGCTGAGGGACTACCGCGTCATCTACCGGGGGGAGCTGGCCTGGCCTGCGCCGTCTTCCTACGAGCTGACAATGGTTTACCAGAAAAGGGAAGAACAGGAAGTGGTTCTGGCGGAAGAAAATGCGGTTCGAAGTCCGGCTCAGGAGGCGGAGAAGGGGGCAGGAGAAGGCAAGAAAAAATGGTCCTGGATCCAGGCCGGAGCGGCAGTTACCCTTGCTCTGGGACTTCTGGGCATGGCTCTGGGGCTTTTTCTTCTGGGGCTGTCAAGACGGAGAGAGTACAAAAAGAAACATGATCGTCCAGGACGATAAAGTCTTTGGTTCCGGTGCCCTGAGGTGTTACAAAATATTTAAAGAAAAATTCACGAAAATTTACTGGCAATTTATGATCGGGTGTAGTAAGATGAGTCGTGACAGCCCCGGGGGCTGTTTTTACGGAGGAGAAATGAGAGAGGACCGGCGGCCTGTCCCATGCCGCGGGTATGGACGGCCGCAAAAAATCGTGATAGAAGAGGAGATGTAAGATTGAAAATGAAAAGTAGAGGGTATCCATTCCCTTAA
>ULXG01048415.1_pt1 | contig 12415 bp, 11 predicted proteins | sample 1961141 | NCBI WGS metagenome assembly ULXG01 (sample SAMEA4835834, study PRJEB28245) | human gut metagenome | biome: gut microbiome; material: fecal sample | place: Denmark | collected 2008 | reverse complement strand
AAGAAGTGTCTGTCCATATCAAATCATTGGATTGGCTAACATTAGTTGAACCTCTATACATAAAAGGTGTCCAAAGGCCAACTATACAGTTTATACCACCGCCTTGTCCCGTGTCTCCAATAAATACGGCTTTTACACCAGGGGCAAAAGTAATTGTATTAGGGTTACCTGAACCATAAGTGCCATTACCAGCATAAGTTCCTGTTACTATCTTACCAGGGCGATTTTTAGCGTAAACTTGTAAAAATCCATCAAGCACACCAAGGCCATAAACGCCTTGGCTATCAGATATAATTATTTGATTTTCAGCAATCCATGGAACAGCTATAATGCCTGAATAAATTACATCACAAGGTTGCCCTGCTGTGGCATTAGAAAGAGAAATTGCCATAGAATTAGAATCTTTAAATCCACCAGCGATTTGATTACTTTTAACTTCAAGTTTATAAATTGTAGGATAAAGGCTTGTAGGACGAGGAATAAATACTAACATTTGATTATTATTGATAAATGTTGCACTATTATAATTCATATTTCCTGTTGGGAAATTCACAAATATATAAGAATCTTCTATTGTTAAAGTATTATTATTTTTAGATAATAATACAGCACGACCACTGCCACTAGAATAAGTAACAACATATTGATTATTTACTTTTGTTATGGTAATAGAATTGCCACCTACCCATGTTCCTAATTCTATTAAAGAATTTTCTATTACAGTAATCGTATCTCCATTTACATTTATAATTCGTGCTTCGGCTTTAGCAACGGCAGATGTATAAGCATCATCTACTACTATCACATCATTTCCATCTACATATAGAGTTGGATAATAATGGTCAGCAGGTGTTTCAAATGAAGTATAACTAACAGGTGTTCCCCATACTAAATTAGTTCCACTATCTGCCACATCAATCATTACTACATATCCGTCATATTTACTAATCCCTGGGTTGAGATTGGAATTAAAACTAACTAAAACTTTATTATTAGAAAATAATTGAGCATTAACATGAGCGATTGTAGTAAAATTAGATAAAGCGATAGGAGTGCCCAATGCTATGGAATTATTTTCTTGCTTTTGCAATACTTGGGCGACAAGAGTGCTATTTTTAATGTAAACAGCCAAAAATCTAGTTGGAGTTAAAACAATAATATTATTATAAGTTGATTGTGTGTCAATATTTGGAGTATTACCAAAAGTAACAGCAAGCCCTGTATCTACTGTACCTATACCTGCTCTAGGGATATTATTTATATTATATACCATTACAAATTGATTATCATTTATCATCACAGCATCTATATAAGTAGGTTTAACATTTGCCGCACCAGGTATTTGATAAGGAGTTCTTGCAAGAGTTAAATTATTATCTTGAACTGCACACCATCCAGTATTTACACTAGAATAAGTGCTTGAAGAAAAGAAACAAAGAGAATAATCATTATTATACTTAATTATTTTTGTCCAATCTGCGGCGTTAGGTACAATAAATTTATGAGTAGGGTCTATTTTTTGTAAACCACTAATAACTTCATTATTAACAATATCAACTATATCACCTGGGGTAACAGCCATCCCAGCCGCAACAGGATAAGTAGCAGTTACATTTTTAGCATTACCAACAGAAGATTCAGCCAAATAAGCCAAAGCCGCATCAGTATTCAAAATACCAGAAGGAAATTTTGCTTGAGTTTCAGGGGTTAGGCTAGTAATTTCAGCACCAGTTTCAGGGTATAATTGGTCATAACTATTAGTCAACTGTTTATATTGATTTATTTGCACATTTATTTCAGCCATTATCTCACCCCTTTCACAATGATATTAAAGGTAATAGTTGGTTTAGCATCTCGACAAGTAAGAGTAATGCCACCATCAACAGTCTGTGCTTCTACGGCAAGGCACCCATAAGCCGTATTATAAGCCTTCCTAGAGTTAGCGTCAGCAATATCAACAGGATAGATATTCAGCCCTGTGTCAGTCGCTAAAACGCCAGCAACGGTTACTGTTTGTGTCCAAGGGCCAGAACCAGCCCAAGAGCCAACAGGCACACTAACAGTAACAGGCCCAAATTGGCTTACTTTAGTTTTTATTGTATCACTTAATGTACCTAGTGATGTAGTATTTTCAGTTATTAAATTCCCAAGATTATCAGTATCAGTGTTCATTTCACTAATACGTTGATTAAATGTTTGCGAGTTAAAACTTTCTTGGGGGGCAAATGGCGTTACAGCCATATATTACCATCCTCCTTCATCTATAAATGCCCAAGTTTGATTCATATTGTCTATATCCTCAAATGTGACATTTTTCGCATCAACCTGTGCCCAAGTCAAAGGAACCATTATACGAAACCAAATTAAACCATCATATAATTCATCGGGTGGAACAGATGTTTGAGAGACTATGATTTTAGCTCTAGGCATCTTAAGAAAAACATTCCAATATTCAGATGTATCAGATGGAGGTTGATTTAAACTGGCCTGAGTAGCAATATATAAACCATCTTTATAATATACAACATCTCTTGGAGCATAAGTAACTGCGCCACTCCAAGCGTATTTTAAATTAACATCTAAACCAGGACTGCCTTCGGGGCCATTCAACATGATTTCTACCCAATATTCATCCTCTGCACCAGTTGGGGGTTCATGATTAATATTATCTTGTATACATAAATAGGTTTTATTGTTATGGGTTACAAAGTTTCCAACTACATAAGCTATTTGAGCAGACCATTCACCCATTTGTTTAAATTGGTCTATGGCTTCGTTATATTCAGTTAGCTTTAAGGCTAAAAATCCATTAACATCATTATCATATTTTTCTTCAATAGCCATAATGGCTTGAAAGATAAGATTGGAGCATTCGGCCACAAATGCTTTACTATCTAATTGAGGATTGTTGGACAATATATTAAAAGCCTCAGTATATTGTTCATTCATCCACAAAGTGATATATTGGCTTTTTAAATCAATATCGCCAAGTTGTATATCTTGATATAACAATTAGTTCACCCCTTTATGTAAGAATTTTGAACCACAAAGCACCATCTTCTTGTACTGTTGGGGTTTCTACACTTACAGGGTAAACAGTAGTATTGCCAGAAGCTACAATTCGCCAATATTCAGAACCTTCAAAGGGCGTTTGGTTGACATTGTTTTGAATACAGCCCCATAGAATACCATTATATTCTACACAATCATCAACTGTATAGCTGTCGATAGAATTCCAAGGCCCTCTAAAAGACATGCCAGTACCAGCAGGGCCAGCAGGGCCACGTACTGTTAGTACTCGCCAATAAATGGTATTGATAGGAGGAGTGCCAATAGGAGGGTCAGACAGAGCTATATAGATATTATTAATACCAGAAACAACATAAGCAACATAATTGTTTTGCACATATTGAGTGATATTGGAATAATAACCTTTATAGTTGAAATTAGCTAGAATAGATTCCCATTCCGTTTGTTTTTGCTCTACAAAAGGAGTTATATCAGATTTATAGAATCTTTCCAGGGCCGTTAAACAGTCATTAAATTTATTTAAACCTTCTGCGCTTAAAACTTTTTGAGAGCCAGAAGGAATTTGAGCAAAGATTTGTTGAGCAAGAACTTCATTTCCTGCCTGAACAGCGGCAAAGTATTGTTTAATAAGTGGGCCATCAGATGCAGAGATATTTAGAAAGTTCAAAAAGCTATCTAAATTATTAGGGAATGAAGTTCTTGGCAAATCAGGGTAAAGAACTGACAAACTTTTTCAACTCCTTTCTTAAACACTAACAATATTTGGAGATTGAGGATAAAAGCTAATCATATTTAATGTCATAGTATCATTAGGAGCTAACCCAATATTAATGCTTTTAATTAAATATAATGCAGTTTTATCATTTTTTTTTAGAGTATATTCTACTAGTGTATTAACATCAAGCCAATAAACAGGGACACACTTTAAAGTAACACTATTGTTCATATTAGTATGAAGCCATAGTTCATATTCGGCCCTTTGTTGAGCCAAATCATCAGTGATACAGTTAGCATAGTCACCATCATAAAGAGGCAAGTAAATAGTTCCTATTGTTCCATTTATATTAAAAGGGCTATTAGGGTTGGTGTCTTTAGCTTCTCCATAAGCCTGTAAATGTCCCATCCATCTCCAATAGCTTCCTTTAAATTGAACACAATAATAAATTTCGCCTTGTTCCGCTTCTATAACAGCAGGAGTGCCATCATCATTCTTAACAGGATAAGCCACTAAAGAATTAGCTCTTAAAGATGATATATTTATTTTTTGAGGGTTGGTTAAAGTAAAACCATAAATGACTTCATTAGCATAACTTGTTATACTAGGCAAAGTCATAGTGATATTTCCTCCACTTAAAGTAGTAGAGGTAGAAAAATTCTCTGAATCAGGGTCATGAGTTCTTCCATACACAGCAATATAATTTTTAACATTCTGGAAATCTACTTCAATGTCCTCAGAAGTTACTATATTATCCCACAAACTATCTTTTACCAATACAGGGTCATTTTCACCTGTTGGAATGGGTTTATAAACAAATGTTCCATTCACATCAAAATACATCTCATAAAAAGGGTATATGTCTCGTATGGCGGCTAAAGCCTCATAATAAGTGCTTCCTAACTCAAACTCAAGTCTAACTGGAAAGGTACCAGGGGCAGGAGGATTTTCTACAATATAAGAAGTAAAACCACAGAGAGCTAAAGTGCTAATAATGGCATTACGAATACTTTCTCCTACTTCATATCTTAAAAGAGAAACGCCAATATAACCATTTCTAACCCCTGTCAATTTTGCCATTAAGTCTAATAAAGTTAAACTTAAAGTATTGGTTGCAGGGTCATAATTATAACTAGGAGCATCAATTATAAACATCCCGCAATTAGTTTCTATTACTTCACCAGTAATTGTACTTAAGGTTCCAACATATACTTTTACATATTTATCTAGCCAAATTCTACTTCCTGGCTCTACTTCAAAAGATGAATTCTCAATAACCATTTTAATGCTTCCTGTTCTGCGCATATCTGCATTTGCATTGATACTTATAGAGCCTGAAACAACTGTTCCACTGATTTCATCTACCGTTTGATATTTATAATTTAGCAACTCTATACGAATATAACGGCTTTGGATATTTTGAAGAGATGCCCTAAATTCTTGTTCTGTAACAGAAGGCATTAATCCACCTCCGTTATTACACCATTAGTATAAAGGTCATTTTGATTGTTTGCATCACCAATTTGTGTCCAGTTGAATGTAACTTGAGGAATGCCCATACCAGAGCCTTCACGATAATTGACTTGTACATCACCCGTAATGATTACTAGCCAAATGTTTCCGTTCCCCGTTTTGTTAAACATGGTTCGCTACACCATGTCAGCTTTCGCTTCTTATAGTTTCCTATAAGCGCAGACTATATCTTCATCTTATATATTAATTTCTAAATACCGATGATTGCTCTTGACTAAACAATCAATGGCTTGTATCAATTCTTCTTTAGCAGGAATATCTCTTCTGCTTTTAATTCTTAATATTTTATATCCAAGAGATTTTATGTATTCATCTCTACGCCTATCTCGTTGCATATCTTGATGCCAATAAGAACCATCATACTCTATATCAATTAGTATATCATTTTCTACCACTCTACAATCTAAAGAGCAAGGGCCACAAGGATAATTTATTTCACAATCTTTATATCGTTGTTTTAATAAATCATAAATGGCTAATTGCTGACTAGAAGTAGGAACTGTTCCATTTTCGGCCATAGTTTGTCGAATTTTTGAAGGGACAATTTCTTTAAATTGACTTGATTTAGAATAATGGTCTACTCCATATACTCTCAAACATGTTTCTTTTATCTTTTCTTGAACAACATCAGTTTGAAAAATATTTTCGACACCATAAATATTTTCAACACTCTTTTTAGCTTTTTTATGTTTGCAATTAGTGCAAGCATAACCTTGAGAGCCTTTACCTCGATTTTGATAATTTTGATATTTTACATCAATAATATCTCCACAAAAATCGCATTTTACTTTTACAACAGCGTGAGATTGAAGAGGCAAATCTTCTACTTTTACTTTAAAGCTATCATTCATTTTAGTAAATTTATAGCCTAAATTAGTATAATATTCTTTATTTTTTGAATGCCATTTCATTTCAGCCCATTGATTTGGTATAAGCATTAATTTCCTCCTTTCTTTTTTAATTGTCAAGATTTATATATAAGATGTGTACCACTTCGAGCATCAATCGCTTATGCTCTACTCCCTATTGGGATAGTCGTTGAACCTTCCTCTATTCGAGGCTTGGATGCTAGATTGCCCATTGTTATAGCATTTAGGATTTAACCTTGTGCTATCTAATTATTTTTTTCTGCTTTCGCAACCGTCACACTTAGGCTTATTTCATCCTTATGTTGTGGTATAATTAGCTTTAGGGGTTTTCAGCAATTCAATACATTATTTTCCGTTCATATCACTATAAACGTGACCTATCATATTGCTATGGTTAAGTCTTTTAAAATCTTTGCTTTATGATTAGTTAAATAATCTTTAAGGATAGTTTTCTTTTGTACAATAGCTTTTCTATCAAACACACCAGTCTTATCATAATCATCATCCAAGATAGTTGCAGTCACAGAGCCAGATTCATAGCTCAGAAGGCCGTTAGCGACGATTACAGGGTACTTACGACCCAAAGGCTGGAAAGTACCCACCTGTTGATTTCGGGCGTTAGAGCCGTAGGAAAGCCCGTATAGAAACTTGTAAGAACTTTCAGCATCACCAATAAATACGCCTTTGAAGTTAGACAAAATAGTATTAAGAATATAGTTGCCTTCTGTACCACCAATTACAGGAACAAAAGCATATTCATATTCCACACCATAGGCATTTAATCTATCAATAAAGCTAAAGGTTAAATCTTCAAAAGTATCAATAGGAATAGTTTTCAAAGTTAGCCATTCAAAAGTACCCTTAATACGTCTTTTTATTTTAATAGCAGAAATTTGTCCAGCTAGTAAATCACTATTGCCGCCATTTAAGTTACCATTAAATTTGGCATCAAGAATAGTGTCATAATCCCATTCAGTAGGAATGACAGTAGAGTAATCTATGGATGTATTTCTAGTAATATTAAAGTGGTCAAAAATGGCGTTAGACAAAGTGGTGCTAGTAATGTTATTTACATTGGAGAGCGCATTATTCAAAGCATCTCCATCACGATAAAAATTATATCCAACAAATTGAAACATTGCGCCCTCCTTTCTAGGGAACGTATTCCGCTAATTTTACTTCATAAATATTATTAATTCTCTTTAACCAAAGGTTATAATATTGAGTATCACTTAATGGGGTCATATAATTACTATAAACATAATAATAAAACCCATTCAAAGAACTTATATAAACTTCAACATAAGCCTTTAAATCAATATCGCCTCTATTTTCATATCCATTCATAAATCTAACTACAATAGTCTGACCTTGAGCGTTGCTAAATCTAGTAATTTCATTATAAGGATTAGGCTTTCTAAACCACCATCTTATAAGAGTATTTCCATTAACTTGGTATCCTTGCTCAAATTTAACCCAACTACCATCAGCCGTTAAATCTACTTCTTTATTGTCAATATAAATTGGAGGGTCAGGATTACTTGTACCATCAATAGCTACAATATTTGACCTAACAACAATATACCCTTCATCACAGTTATTCACTAACTCTACAAGAGAGTAAATATCAGGGTGCTCATATTGTACATTAAATTGAATTAAGCCTGTTGATACTACTGTATTATAAATAGTTTCAATCACAAGCTCAATATAATAAAAAGCATTGTTTTCAAAACCATTAAATAGATAAGAATTAAGATAAGGTGGAGTGCCATCTTCCACATATATATCACCAGAGCTAGAAATTAAACTCTGATAAGAATTATATAAATTAACCCTATAAATATTTAAATGCTCTCCTTCGGCCTGATTATAAGAAAAATCGAAGGCAAAAGAAGAGTTAGTAATAGTGTTCGGCATAGGGATATTAGTAAATTCAATTTCAGGCTGAGTAAAACAATAGAATTGAATAGGAACACTTTCAGCCGAATAAGTTCCAGCTACATCTTGAGTAGCCAATGTAGCATTATAATAAGTGCCATTGGTTAAAGTATTAGCTGGAAGTGTATGTTCATATTTAAAAGTTTCTTGTGTTTCTTGATAAACAACTGTATTGGTTGCATTATCTCGAATAGTAAGTCTATTTGCTGTTACCTGGTCGCCACCTACTACATTAAAACCAAAGACTTGAGCTTGAGTAGCGTCGAAAGCGGCCATATTAAATAATGTTGGTCTAGTTAATGCCAAATAATTACCCCATTTCTAAATGGTTCGCTACCCTAAATCTTATCAAGTTTTAAAATTATCAGGATTAACCACTTTAACTATCTTTGTAGGTATAGTTGCCCCTTTTGCTACCACTACTTTAACTATACAATTATCCACTGATAGTCACCTTATTTCTTTTTAAAAGAATATTCAAAGGGGCTTGATATATCTCAGTAACTATGTTACCATTGACATAATTAACAGTTACATCATAAGTAGTAACTGTTTGAACAAAATTGGCAGTTGTTTCAGCAGGAATGGTTAGCAAAAAGCCTTGTTTAGCCGAAGAAAATTGAACAACTGCTTGATAATTTAATTTTTCGCATGTTATGTAAATTTCTTTTATTTGAACATTGGTTAAAAATGCACCATTCTCATCTTGAAATTTAAAAATTAAATTAAAATCATCACCTTGGACTATATCAATGGCAAATTGGGCAACCGCTTGATTGTCACACACATTATCACCCCTACCATATAAAATAAGCTAGATTCATATTACCTTGAGGCACAAATACTTTTACAGTCTGGCCTATTGTTGGAGTATTAGAACCATAATGAGGGAGAACATAAGATTTCCCATTAACTATAACATTCCAAGTATCTCCGATTGATGCTGAACTGGTAATAATTCCATTATAGCCTCTAAAAGTATTTTCCTTAATAGCTTGGTCTATTAAATATTGTACGCCTCGCAAAATTTCATCTAATGCTTTTTGCATTGTTTCATTTTCAGAAGCCATAATAACCTCCTATATAATAAGGGTGGAGAATAAATCCCCACCCTTGCAAAAACTATTAACGCATATGAGCCTTTTGTACTGCATCACGCATAAAATTATTTCTCATATAATCTGCAAACTCAGGCCCATCATGAACATTGGGCAAATTAAGGTTCTCTACAATGATAGGCTGAGTTATGCCCTCTGTGGCTGTTCCCATGCCTTGTAGGGAGGCCATAACATCCGAAGGTGTAGTTTCACCCCAACTCCAAAGATTGCGTGTAACGTCTGCTGGGAGCACTCCATCACCTTTAGATAGCACTCTAAGTTCAGGGCCTTTCTCTCCTACGAGCCTTATACCACCATTATCACCTAAAGTACCAGAAGCACGGCCATAAATAGCAGGGTTTTTGCCAATAACACCTTTGCCACCAGAACCAGAACTAGAAGGAGCATTAGGATTATTTGCGCCCCAAGTTCCATCTGTGCCAGTGATTACATGCCCCTGGCTGTCTGTACTCCCAACTTTACCTCCACCAGAAGAAGAACCTCCGCCTCCACTAGTTTCCCATTTACCAGTATCAGGGTTTAGAGTAGAATGAGTGCCTTGGATAGAATCTTTTTCAGCCGCTAATTGTTTATTGGCCTCTTCTAACCGCTTCTTCTCTGCATCACTAGCATTATGCCATGCGGCAGAGTTAGCGGCCATTTGAGCATTAATTTGGGCCAATCTATCAGCATTAGGTTGCCCAGTAGGAGTAGTTTGGCCATATTCAGCATTCTGAGCATTAGCCAAATCCTGCATAAGAGCTTTATACTCATTCACATAATCAGCTAATTTATCAAGTCTATTACGCCAATTTTCGCCTTCAAGTTTAGTACCTAGTTTTTGCTCTGCAATGAGTTTATCTTGTTGTTTTTGATAATCGCTAACAACATTTTTCCATTCATCACGATATTCTTCCCAGGCTTCGATTTGGTCATCAATGCTCTTAAGGGCTTCTTTTTTAGATTGTTCAAGATTTTTAACTTCTTCTTGTAAAGCGGCATCTCTATCGTATTTATCAAGATTAGCTTGAGCCTCAGAAACAGCATCAGCATCTTGAATATACTGGAAACGGCCATCTTTGTAGACCATAACTTTCTTTTGTTTAGCTCTCGCCAAATCATCCAAAAGTTGTTGTCTTTCAAGTTGCTTATCTAGTTCATCATTAATTTCTTTAAGAGCATCAATTTGACTATCCCAAAACTCTTCTACCGAATCTCGCTCTTTTTGGAGGGCATCAATTTCATCTTGGGCTTTATCAGCCACATAAGAGAAAGCAATTTCCCATTCATCGACTTCTTTAGAAAGACTTTGAACGGCGGCTTTGTTTGCTTCTTCCCATGCTTTCTTTTCAGCCTGAGCCTCTTTCTTGGTAATGTTATTACGCTTTTGAATGTAATACTCATAATCAATAAGACCTTGAGCATACATTTCATCCATCCAAGCGCCTACACGTTTCCAAGCGGCTACTTCATTATCTGAACCCCAATCATCAAGACTATTTCTATCACTGATATAATTTTCAGAAATATTAAGCCTTTCATCAAAAGCGTCTCTAAGTTCTTGAGTAATGTCATTTTCAATACCCTCAATAGTATCTTGAAGTCCCCACCAAGCATTCTGTAACTCACGGATATATTCAGAATTTTCATCTGCGCCCATATCACGAAGAGTATTGGCTTGGTTATTAAGAATCTCTTGGAAGCCCTTATTAAGTTCAATAAGTTTTTCTTTGGATGCTCCATTTTTCTCTTGAAGAAAAAGATAATGTTCAGTAGCTTTATTGAGTTCTTGGTACTTTTTATATTCTTCTTCTAATGGGTCGGTTTTATCAGTTTTGCCTTTACCAGAAGAAGCACTAGTCTTAAGAGTGCCAATTACAGAACCAAAATTTGCTACTCTTTCTTGCGCATCTGCAAGGTCATCAAGAGCTTTTCTGGATTCTTCATAAATAGCCATAGCTTCTTGGTACTCTTTATTTTGCTCCAACCATCCCATTTGACTGTACATAGAACCCTTATCAGGAGCAGTACGAGCAATAGCACGGGCTTGAGCACCATACAAAGCCATCTGTGCTTCAAGTTGAGCAATTATTTCTTGAGTAGTTTGATTATAAGCCTGTGCCTTACTATCTTCATCTTGAATGGTATTGATAGCGGTTGTTCTAGCTTCATTTAAAGAAACTTCGTATTGCTCTTTTTGAGTAGCAATATAATCATCTAAAGCTCCTTTTGTAAGCCTATAACCATCTGCTGTTTGTTCAAGATATTTGTCTAATCCAGAATCCATTAAAGCCTTAACAGAATTTGTGCTTAATCTGCCAGATTCTTTCATTTCATCTTGAGCTTTAGATAAAGTATTATAAGAACCTTCTAAGTGGTCTATCATAGAAGAAAGATTAGAAGCCTCTTCTGCCATTTTTTTAAGTTTATCAATTACTTCTCTGGCATCAGTCCCATTCATTTCTGAATAGGTTTTTAAAACTTCTTTACTTACTTCTTTTATTCCACCTAAAAAGAGTTTTGAATTATTGTAAAGAGTTTGAAGTTCAGGAGATAGGTCTTTAATACTAATTCCTAAACTATCAATTTCCGTTATGAAACTTTGAAGTTGTTTAGCTCCATTTTCATAAGCTTTAATTTGCTCTTCTGTAACTTCTTGGCCTTCTCGCATAGCATCTTGATAACTTCCTACCGCATCAAGTGCTGAATACCAAGCCTCAGTCTTAGTTATGGTTTTAGTAGCTTTACCAATAGTATAAGAAGAAGCAACCATAGTTTTAGCCAACTCTTCGGCTTTTTGAGTTACTTCTTCTAAAGTATCACCATATACTTTAAGTTCACTTTTGGTACCAGCTTCTAAATCCGTAGAAGTCATACCAGAAACAATAGCTTCATAACCAGAAGAAAGAACATCTACTTCTTCATCAGCCCATTGTTGAGAAGCGAGTTCTTTTTTCTTTTCAATATTCTCTTTGAGAACTTCATTCTCTTTCTTAAGTTCCTCAATTTCCTTATTAACTTCTGCACTTCGTTCTTCATAAGGAATTTGATTCAATTTAGAAAGACGTGTCTTGTTATCACTTAGTTGGGTATTTAAATCAGATATGCTTCCAATAGTATCTTCAAGAGTTGGATGGGCGGAATCCCATGCTTTTTTAACGCCCCAAATAGCAATACCAATTCCTGCAATAACAGCGGCAATAGGAAGAATTGCGCTAAGTAATGTACTG
>ULXG01046378.1_pt1 | contig 12430 bp, 10 predicted proteins | sample 1961141 | NCBI WGS metagenome assembly ULXG01 (sample SAMEA4835834, study PRJEB28245) | human gut metagenome | biome: gut microbiome; material: fecal sample | place: Denmark | collected 2008 | reverse complement strand
TCTCCATGCTCGCCAGCCTCTATTTGGCAAAAAAGAACCGGGATTTGTCAAAGCAAATTTTGGGATTTGAACCAGGTGCGGTGGAGCTCCTCCGCCAGTATGACTGGCCAGAAAACTACACCCAGCTGAAGCGGGTATTAGATGAATTGGCGTCCATAACGGAAACATCCTATATCAGCAGTCTGTATATACGGCAGTTTTTAGAGGAAGAGAACAAGATATTTGCCTGCAGCCGGGAGGAGAAGCCTTTTGATTTTGAGCGGACATTAGACGAAATTAACCGGGATATCATTAGTCAGGTCCTGGAAAAGACAAAAGGGAACCAGACAGCAGCAGCCAAAAAGCTTGGGATCAGCCGCAGTACGCTGTGGCGTTTACTGAAATGAACATATGGATCTCTGATCAGCGATTGTCTTTGTAAGCAGCAGAAAGCGCCCTTACCTTGAGGGCGCTTTCTGCTGTTCAGATGAATAGACAATCTCCAGATTCACCCCATAGGGCGCATCCATGTGAAAAAGAACCGCTTCATAGGCTTCTTTGCTGTCTCCGGAGGCGATGGCTCCGTATATCCGGCGATGCTCCTTCAATGTTTCAAGCATGCGGTTTCCTCTGGCAAGAGAGTAGCATGCTAATTTTTTGATGCGGTACATATACTGGTCGAAGAGGTCAATGAAAGCGGTATTGCCGCTGTAAAGGACGAGATACCGGTGAAAGTTCTGATCTTCCTCGGCAAAGGACGCAACATCCTGGCTGTGCTCAAAAATCTGCTGCTGAATATCGAGGGACCCTTTCAGCTGCCGGAGCAGGTCTTCTGTCTCCTGGGTTTTGCGGGCCAGAGCCGCTTTCCTGGCACAGTAACCCTCTATGGCTGAGCGTATATCGTAAGTTTCTGCCACATCCTGCTGGTTCAGCTTGTGCAGCATGAATCCCTTATTTGGAACAATGTCGATGAGGCTTTCCTGGCAGAGGCGGTGAACCGCATCCCGCACCGGGGTTCGGGAGATTCCGATCTCACGGGCAATCTGAGATTCAGAATAAAGCTGATTGTAGGAGAATGTACCATCGATAATCCGTGTTTTGATATACTTATATGCCTGCAGCTGGAGGGCGTTAAATTCCCGTGTCACCATAATCATAATCCTCGCAATCTGTTTATTGGCTTTAGAATACTACAGATTTTGGAGAACGTCAACTAAATATAAAAAGAGAAATTGTGCAAAATAACGAAATTTCAAGTAGGCATTGACTTGTATACCGGTATGTAATAGGATAAAATCAATAGTTGCATACCGGTATACTGCAAATATTAAAGGGCGTATTGCATGAATTGCGAGAAACTGAGATCAGGAGGAATTACAATGATTGGATTTATTGGACTGGGAATTATGGGAAAGCCTATGGCAAAAAATCTGCTGAAGGCAGGAAAGGAACTGATGGTCTACGATATTAATCCGGCTGCGGTGGAAGCTGTAACAGCGGAGGGGGCCAAGGCGGGAACGCTGCAGGAGATTGGACAGCATTGTGACGTAATCTTTACGATCCTGCCCAATGGGGCTATTGTTCAGCAGGTACTCTTCGGCGAAGACGGGGCAGCCCCGGCTCTGAAAGCAGGAACCGTAGTCTGCGACTGCAGTTCTGTGACGCCGGGAGAGTCAAAATCCTGCTGGAAAAAGCTGAAGGAGCAGGGAGTTGGCTTTGTGGATGCACCGGTGAGCGGAGGTGAGCCGGGGGCTGTAGCAGGAACTCTGGCATTTATGGCCGGCGGAGAGCAAAAAGATTTTGATGTGCTGAAACCGTATTTTGATATTATGGGTTCCTCCGCTCTTTTGGTGGGAGATTCGGGGAGCGGAAGCGTCACAAAACTGGCAAATCAGGTGATCGTGAATAATACCATAGCCATTGTATCCGAGGCTTTTGTCCTGGCAGTAAAGGCAGGAGCAGATCCGGTCAAGGTATATGAGGCCATACGGGGAGGCCTGGCCGGCAGCGCGGTACTGGATGCAAAGATTCCTATGATCGTGGAACGTAACTTTACTCCAGGCGGAAAAATTTCCATCAATCATAAGGATATTAAGAATGTAATCAACACGGCCCATGAACTGGATGTGCCGGTACCCTACACCGCACAGCTTTTTGAAATCCTTCAAAGCCTGAAGGTTCACGGCCATATGGATGAGGACCACAGCGGGATTGTCCAGTATTTTGAAAGACTGGCAGATGTTGTCGTGAAAAAGATGGATTAGGAGGGAAAGATATGAACGAGCAGACGATAAGCGCGGCTATCCTGGAAAAATATCCGCCGCTTGAGGAAGCGAAGATCGATGAGCTGCTCCGCAGGGAGATCCAGGAGAGTCCGGTTAAGATCATAGTGCTGGATGATGATCCTACGGGAGTACAGACGGTACATGATGTTTCCGTGTACACAGACTGGGATGAGGAGAGTATTCGAAATGGTCTGGAAGAGAAAAACAAGCTGTTTTATATTCTGACCAATTCCAGGGGATTGACTGAGGAACAGACCATACAGGTACACCGGACCATCGCGGAGAATATCGCAAAGGCCGCGAAGAAGGCAGGTGTTCCGTTCCTGGTGATGAGCCGGAGCGATTCGACGCTGAGAGGCCATTATCCCACAGAGCCGATGGTTTTAAAGGAGGTTTTGGAGGAAAAAACCGGTCTGAAGCTGGACGGGGAAATTCTCTGCCCCTTCTTTAAAGAAGGAGGCCGCTTTACGATCAATGATGTACATTACGTCCGGTACGGTGAACAGCTGGTTCCTGCCGGGGAGACAGAGTTTGCAAGGGATAAAACCTTTGGATATCGTTCTTCCAATATCCGGGAGTATGTGGAGGAAAAGACCAAAGGGGCATACCGGGCAGAGGATGTCGTTTCCATCAGCCTGGAGGAACTGCGGGGGATGAAGCTTGATGCGATCACCGAACAGCTGACGGCGGTTCAGGATTTCAACAAAATTGTGGTCAATGCCGTGGATTACTGCGATTTGAAGGTATTCGCGGCCGCTTTGTACCGGGCCATGGCCCGCGGAAAGCATTTTATGTTTCGCACAGCAGCCGGTCTGGTCAAGGTTATGGGAGGCATCCCGGATATTCCGCTTCTGACCAAAAAGGATATGGTGTCCCAGGAAACGGACGCAGGGGGTATCGTGGTGGTCGGAAGCCATACCCAGAAGACCACGGCTCAGCTTGAGGAACTGCTGACTTTAAGCTGCACAGTGGGGATTCCCTTCCATTCGGATCTGGTATTGGAGGGAGACGAGGCTTTTTCGGCAGAAATTGACCGCGTGATCAAAAAGAGCGAGGAGGTCATAAAATCGGGAAAAACTGCGGTGTGCTACACGGACCGGAAGCTTCTCTCGGTGGAGAATGAAACGAAAGAGGAGGCGCTGCTCCGTTCCGTTAAGATATCCGATGGAGTCCAGGCGTTGGTTGGGAAACTCTCCGTAACACCGGCTTTTGTGGTGGCAAAAGGGGGGATCACCTCCAGCGATGTGGGAACTAAAGCCCTCAGGGTAAAGCGGGCCGATGTGATGGGGCAGATCAAGCCTGGCATCCCGGTCTGGAGAACCGGGGAGGAGAGCCGGTTCCCCGGAACGCCGTATGTGATCTTCCCGGGAAATGTGGGAGAGGTGCAGACTCTGCGTGAGGTGGTGCAGGTGCTGACCGGGCAGTAAGTATGGCTCAAGGAGGAAAACAGGATGAAAGACCATTATCAGGATCCACGGACATCAAAGCCCAGGATTGCAGTGACGATGGGAGATCCGGCCGGGATTGGACCGGAGATCATCGTCAAAGCGCTGGCACAGGATGAGGTAAGGGAAAAGGCCGTGTGCGTAGTAGTCGGAAATGAGGAGATTCTGCGCCTGGCCATGAAAACCACAGGTGTTTCTCTGAAAGTTCACCGAATCGCCCGGGCCGGGGAGGCGCTGGATGAGAAGGGGATTTTGAATCTCATCCACATGGATAATGTCCGGATGGACGAGTTTCAATGGGGAAAGGTAAGCGCCATGTGCGGCCGGGCGGCCTACGAGTACATAGAGAAGAGCATTGGATTGGCAAATGCACGGGAAGTGGATGGAGTATGTACCGGACCGATCAATAAAGAAGCCCTTCGGGAGGCCAATATCCCCTATATTGGCCACACTGAGATATTCGGCGCTTTGACGGGGACAAACGATCCTCTGACTATGTTTGAGACCAATGGGATGCGGATATTTTTCCTGACCCGCCATGTTTCCCTTCGTCAGATGCTGGATATGATCCGGCGGGACCGGATTATTGATTATGTGAAGCGGTGTACAGAAGCATTAAGGCGTTTGGGCGTAAGAGAAGGAACGATGGCGGTGGCCGGCCTGAATCCCCACAGCGGAGAACATGGGTTGTTTGGGGATGAGGAGGTCAGAGAAATTGAGCCTGCAGTCAGGGCGCTCCGGGAGATGGGATATGATGTGACCGGCCCGATCGGGGCAGATTCTGTTTTTCACCAATGCGCTCAGGGAAAATACAATAGTGTATTGTCCTTGTACCACGATCAGGGGCATATTGCTGCGAAAACTCTGGATTTCGACAGGACCATTGCGATCACCAATGGGATGCCGATCCTCCGTACATCGGTCGATCACGGAACAGCCTTTGATATTGCAGGGACGGGGACGGCACAAGCGGTGAGTATGGCGGAGGGAATTCTGCTGGCCGCCAAATACTCCCCTGCATTTGCAGAGACATCAAAAGATATGGATTAGAGAGAGCTTTAACCAAAAACATCTGTCCTCAAAAAGAGAGGCCCCAAAGCCAGCACCCTTTGTGCTGGTCTGGGGCCTCTTTTTTGGCTGCAGGTCTTACTCCCTTGCAATCCCTTCTTCCACCGCTGTGTCTGCCACTGCCTTGGCAACCACATCGGCTACTGCTTTATTTAAGGGGGAGGGAATGATATTCTCTGCGTTCAGCTCCTCATCGGGGATGATGCTGGCGATGGCGTACGCGGCCCGCTGCTTCATGGTCTCGGTAATCTCTCTGGCCCGAACGGACAGAGCGCCCTTGAAGACGCCGGGGAACACCAGCACATTGTTGATCTGGTTGGGATAATCGGAGCGGCCGGTTCCTACGATCGCGGCGCCGCCGGCCTTGGCCTCCTCCGGCATGATCTCCGGGGTGGGATTTGCCATGGCAAATACGATTCCCTGATTCATGGAAGCTACCATCTCCTTTGTCACCAGACCGGGGCGGGATACGCCGATGAATACGTCAGCGCCTTTCATGGCATCCGCCAGTTTGCCGTGTTCATGGTCCAGGTTGCTGATGTGGGAGATTTCCTCCTGGCCGGGATTTAAGCCCTCATCTCCCTCGCAGATGATGCCGTTGATATCGCACATGATCACATTTCCGAATCCCATGCTGATGAGAAGCTTTCCGATGGCAATTCCGGCAGCGCCCGCGCCGTTGATGACGATGCGCAGCTCGCCCATCTTTTTGCCCGTCACCTTGATGGCGTTGATCAGGGCAGCAGCCACTACGATAGCGGTTCCGTGCTGGTCATCGTGGAAGACGGGAATGTCGCAGAGCTCTTTTAAGCGGCGCTCGATCTCAAAGCAGCGGGGAGCGGCGATATCCTCCAGATTGATTCCGCCGAAGCTCTTGGAGATCAGGTAGATGGTCTGTACGATGGTGTCCGTATCTTTGGAATCGATGCACAGAGGGAAGGCGTCCACGTCGGCGAACTCTTTGAACAGGGCGCATTTTCCTTCCATTACCGGCATGCCGGCGGCAGGGCCGATATCGCCCAGCCCCAAAACAGCGGTGCCGTCGGTGATGACTGCCACCAGATTGGAGCGGCGGGTCAGCTTAAAGGACTGCTCATAATCCCTGGCGATCACCCGGCAGGGCTCCGCAACGCCGGGGGTGTAGGCCAGGGATAGATCCTCCCTGGTCTCGATTTTCTTCCGGGAAATGACTTCGATTTTTCCCTTGAGCTGATAATGCATTTCCAGTGAAGCCTGATTGATATCCATGTGAAAAATCCTCCTTATAATCGTGAAACGTATAAAGCTGCAGCTGTTCAGACCATCTTTTCCGGCTGAAATACCTTGTCAAATTCCTGTTCCGTCAAAAATCCCAGGGAGACGCAGGCCTCCTTTAAGGAAATGTTTTCAGCGTAGGCCTTCTTGGCGGTCTTGGCGGCGTTCTCATACCCGATGTAGGGATTGAGACAGGTTACTAACATCAGGGAGCGGTGGAGATTTTCGTTCATCTTTTCCCGGTTGGGACGGATTCCCACCGCACAGTTGTTATTGAAGGAGATCAGAACGTCGGTCAGCAGACGGACGGACTGAAGGAAATTGTAGATGCACACCGGCATAAAGACATTCAGCTCAAAATTGCCCTGGGAGGCAGACATGCCTACGGCCACATCGTTGGCCATTACCTGGACGGCCACCATGGTCATAGCCTCACACTGGGTGGGGTTTACCTTGCCGGGCATGATGGAGCTGCCGGGTTCATTCTCAGGAATGAAGATTTCTCCCAGTCCGCAGCGGGGGCCGCTGGCAAGCCAGCGCACATCGTTGGCAATTTTCATCAGGTCCGCGGCCAGTCCTTTGAGAGCGCCGTGGGCAAATACCAGTTCACCCTTGCTGGTCAGGGAGTGGAATTTGTTGGGGGCGGTGATGAAGTCCCTGCCCGTGAGAGAGGAGACAGCGGCGGCCACCTCCCGGTCAAAGCCCTCCGGGGCGTTGAGGCCTGTTCCCACGGCGGTTCCGCCAAGAGCCAGTTCCTTTAAGCCCTTCAGACTCAGGGTGATCATCTCTTTGGACTTGTCCAGCATATTTTTCCAGCCGCTGATCTCCTGGGAAAATTTGATGGGAGTGGCGTCCTGGAGATGGGTGCGGCCCGTTTTGATGATGCCCTCATTTTCCTCCATCAGGCGGCCAAAAGTGGCGGACAGCAGGTCGATGGCGGGAAGGAGCTTGTCCTCGATCTCCATCACTGCGGCGATGTGCATGGCGGTGGGGAAGGTGTCGTTGGAGCTCTGGGACATGTTGGCGTGGTCGTTGGGGTGGATCAGTTTCTCGCCGGCGATTTCATTTCCCCTCCCGGCGATGACCTCGTTGACGTTCATGTTGGACTGGGTGCCGCTTCCCGTCTGCCAAACAGCCAGGGGGAAATGGGCGTTCAGTTTCCCTTCCAGGATCTCATCGCAGACCTGAGAGATGACCTGAAGGCGCCTCTCATCCAGTTTGCCCAGGCGGTGGTTTGCCATGGCGGCGGCCTTCTTTAAGATGGCGAAGGCGCGGATGATCTCCATGGGAATTTTCTCAATCCCGATTTTAAAATTTTCATAGCTTCTCTGGGTCTGGGCGCCCCAATATTTGTCTGCGGGGACTCTCACTTCGCCCATAGAATCGTGCTCGATCCGAAATTCCACGAAAAAAACCTCCTTTAAACGATTACTGCTAGAATCTAGTATAGTTTAAACGGAGGTTTTTCGCAATTCCCCGGAGGGAAGATTTTTATGAAAGAGATTTATACCGGTATTTGTACGTTTTATGAAAGCAATGATTCAGATACCGCCCCCATGGCGGGTAGCCGTCTCCTCAAAGCTGAAATAGTCCGGACGGTGTCTGGAACAGGTGTATTCAAACTGCACCCCGTCGGAGTTGTAGGTCTGGCTGGCCACCACGGCCAGGCAGTTGAAGTCATTGACATCCAGGTTCAGGTACTTCTCATCGATTTCCGTAATGTGCTCTACGGTAAAACGGCGTTTGCTGGTGACAATGGACATGTGAAGTTCATTTTCCAGGTAATCGTATATGGAGCGGGAGGCAATCTCCCGCGTCAGCTCCGGCATGACGGACTTTAAGAACATGTTCACATCCAGGATCACCGCCTTGTTGTTGACATAGCGGACCCGCAGGATGTAAAAGACCACGGAGCCGACGGCAAAGCCGGATTTGGCGCTCATTTTCTGGTCTACGGTCAGCTCGTCAAAGCGGATGACCTCTGTTCTGGAATCCAGGGCATTCTTGCAGGCGGATTCCTGGAAGGATTCGATCTGTCCGATGGTAAAAACGGCCTGTTTTCTGGGCTGATAGATGATGATGACCCCTTTTCCGTGTATGGACTGGACGTAGCCCATCTTCACCAGGATGGAGATGGCGCGGCGGACGGTGTTCCGGGAGCATTTAAAAATTCCCGTCAGAGTGTTCTCAGAGGGCAGGAGAGAACGGTAGGGGTATTCGCCGCTTTCAATTTTCTGTTTTAAATCCTTTAAAATGTCATTATACCGGGCAACTGCCATGGTCCGTCCTCCTTTTTGTAAAATTGGTTTGCAAGTGATGTTCACATCAAATGAACATATTTGATTGAACAAGATATATTATAACTTATCATATACGAAAAATCCACAAATGAGAATGGTAAAAATGGATAGAATTTAGAAAACATTTTTATAGAACATGTCAAAATGTAAAATGGACGTAAAGTTTTTGTATAGAAACTATTGACATGTTTAAACAAGAGGAGTATGATGCACTTAGAACTTGATTAAACAAATAAGTACAAACAATATTACGATGAAGGGGGAGGGATTTCATGGAGAGGGTCAAATATTTTTTCAAAAAATACTATTTTGAAATACTCCTTGTACTGCCTATGAGCCTGTACATCCTGGGATTTACCATTACGCCGATTTTCCAGTCGATCTTCATGGGCTTTACGGATGAGTACACAGGGAGCCTGTCTCTGAGCAACTATGTTTACCTGTTTGGAAGACCTAATTTTGTGACATCGATCTTCAATACCATTGTGACGGCTCTTCTGAGCCTGATTCTGCAGCTGGTACTGGGACTTGGGATCGCTATGGTGTTAAAGAAACAGTTTAAGGGAAAAGGGATCATCCGTTCCCTGGTGCTGATGCCCATGGGAATCCCCACGCTGGTATCTGGTATCATCGCCATCTACATTTTCAGCACATCCGGCTATCTCAACGAGGTGCTGTTCCGCTTGGGATTGATCGATGTGCCGGTCCAGTGGACCAGAGGAGGTGTTCTTGGACTGTTTGTGGTCATCATCGCCGACACCTGGAAGGTACTTCCTACCATGGTCCTGCTGCTGTTAGCCGGTTTGGAATCGATTCCGCAGGACCTCTACGATGCCAGCGGAATCGATGGAGCCAGCAAATGGCAGACCTTCGTGAATGTAACCCTTCCGCTTCTGAAGCCGTCCATTACCATGTCGGTCCTGTTCAGAGCCGTGGACGCCTTCCGTATTTTCGAGCTGCCTCAGGTACTGGTAGGACAGCGGATTCCCTATCTGGCCACCTACGCCTACGAGGAGTACTCCAACGGAAATGTCAATGCCTCCGGAGCTGCTTCCACCATGCTCCTTGTGATCATCCTGGTGTTCGCTCTGGTGTATCTGAAGACTTTTGATAAAGGGGAGGGATTTGGAGTTGAAGACTAAATCGAACAAGCTTCTTTATAAAATAGGTTTTGCCGTCATCCTCGCGGTTCTGTGCGCTTATATGATCATCCCGATCTACATCATCATTAAGGTGTCCTTCGGAACCACGGAAGAGATCATGACCCAGCATCCTACCCTGCTTCCCCACAAGATCACCCTGGAACACTGGGTGGATGTGCTGACCAGCGGAAACGTGATCGCGCCGTTAGCCAAGAGCTTCATCGTAGCAACGGCCACCACCATTGTGTCAATTGTGATCGTATCCCCTGCGGCCTACGCCATTTCCAGACTGAGCCGCAAGGTAAAACTGGCATTCGTCATGATCCTGTTCTTTACGAAAATGTTCCCTACCGTGGGAATTGCCCTGCCCATATCCGTCCGCTTCCTGAAGTGGAATCTGATGGATACCAACATCGGACTGATCCTGGCTCACTTAATCGGGCAGCTGCCCTTCATGGCATGGATCCTGGTCTCCACATTTTCCGGAATCCCCAAGGATCTGGATGAGGCGGCCTACATCGACGGGGCCGGGAAGTTCAGTACCCTGCTGCGGGTGATCTTCCCTGTGGCTGCCCAGGGCATTGCGGTAGCGGGCATGTATGTATGGCTGAATTCCTGGAATGAATTTACCTACGCCCTGTACCTGTCCCTTTCCACCAAGACCCTGCCGCTGATGGTTTACTACTACATCAACCGGGGTGGCATGTTCCAGACGGCGGCATATGCCACCATCCTGGCCATCCCTGTTATTATCGTAACCTTTATCCTTCAGAGATATTTGAAATCCGACTATTTGAGCGGAGCTGTGAAGGGCTGATATTCTTGTGAAGCAACCAATCGTTTTTAATTAAGCAAACTATAAAAGGAGGAACTGTTTTATGAAAAAGTTATTTAAGAAGACGGCGGCTCTGACCGCGGCTGCAGCTCTGACGGCCGGCCTGGCTCTCACCGGATGCGGAAGCTCCAGCACCGGCACCAGCGGGCAGACTTCAGCAGCTGCAGACGGCTCCGCTGCCCAGGAAGGCGGGGAGACTGCCGGGGAAGGCGGCGGAACCCTCCGGGTGACCATGGCCCTCAGCGAGGAAGAGTGGGAGGTTATGAGAAATGAAGTGATCCCCGGATTTGAGGAGCAGTACGGCGTAACGGTCCAGGCAGACCAGATTGAGGCTGCGGATGTGGTGAAGCAGATTCAGGCTATGAATCAGGCCGGCGATATGCAGATTGACGTGATCGCACAGGATGCCAACAACCTGACCTCTCTGGTGTACGACGGACTGGTAGAGGATCTGTCCGAGTATCAGGACCTGATCCCTGAGGAGGCCATGGGAAGTCTGGCAGAGGCAGGCGTATTTGACGGAAAGACCTACTTTATGCCCTACCGTCCCAACGCGGAAATCAACTACTACAACACCGATATGTTTGAGAAATACGGTCTGACTCCGCCCGCCACCTGGGATGAGCTCTATGAGACCGCCAAGACCTTAAAGGAGCAGGAGGGAATCGGACGTCTCTGCCTGAAGATGAAGATGGATGGAGATGCCATTGAGCTGGTAGAGTTCATTCGCGGCGCAGGCGGCGACCCGCTGGTACTGAACGATGAGGGTTCTATCGAGGCATTTACCTTCCTGCAGAAACTGTGGCCTGAGCTTTCCGAGGACACCATGACCGCAAGCTTCAGCTCTACCAATACCTATCTGGCAACAGATGAAGTTTACTATGCCCCCAACTGGCCCTTCTCTGCCAACATCCTGGTCCAGGACGGCGGAAAGACCAATATTTCCGCTACGGAAGGCTACGCAGGACCGGAAGGTTTTGTAAAGACCCTGGGCGGCGAGATGCTGGGAATCCCCGTAGGCTCCAAGAACAAAGAGATGGCCATTAACTTTATCCAGTACATGGAGAGCAAGGAAGTGCAGACCACTCTGATGAAGGAGAACGGCTGGATGTCCTTCCGCAGCGATGTGTACGGCGAGGCGGATGAGTGGCAGAAACCCTTCCTGGAGGCAACTCAGAAGGCCATGGAAGTGGCAGAACCTCTTCCCCATGTTTCCTATTGGCCCGAGGCACAGCAGGCCATCAACGATGCGGCAAAGGAAATCTGCATCAACGGCGCTGATGTAAAGGAAACGCTGGACAAGTACGCAGCACAGATTGCGGACTACGCGGAAAAAGCTGGATATTAATAAAGAGCAAGAGAAGGCAGCTGCTGCTTGACGGCGGCTGCCTTCTGACATAACAGGCAGGAGGCACATACGATGGACTACAAGAAAAGCGTAGTATACGAGATTTACCCGAAATCCTTTTGCGACACAAAGGGAACGGGTGTGGGAGATTTGAAGGGAATTACCTCCAAATTGGATTATCTTCAGAACCTGGGAGTGGATTATCTGTGGCTCTGCCCCTTTTTTGTTTCCCCTCAGGTGGACAACGGGTACGATGTGGAGGACTACTATTCCATTGACCCCCGATACGGGACCATGGAGGATTTTGAGGAATTGGCAAGGAAAGCAGAAAAGCGGGGCATCGGGCTTATGCTGGACATGGTGTTCAACCACACTTCGGACCGGCATATCTGGTTCCGGAAGGCTCTGAAGGGGGACCCCTATTATAAAAATTTCTACATTTTCAAAAAGGGAAAAGAGGGAGGAGGCGCTCCCACCAACTGGCAGAGCCGCTTTGGAGGCAGTGCCTGGGAGTATGTGCCGGAGTTTGATGAATATTACCTTCACCTTTATGCAATGCAGCAGCCGGACTTAAACTGGGAGAACCCCGATGTCCGGGCTGAAGTGGAAAAGGTGGTCCGCTTCTGGATGGAGAAGGGGGTAAAGGGATTCCGCTTCGACGTCATCAACCAGGTCAGCAAGAAGGCTTATGAGGACGACCCGGATGGGGACGGCACCCCGATGTTTACCGACGGCCCCAGGATCCATGAATTTTTAAAGGAACTGAATGAACAG
>ULXG01002093.1_pt1 | contig 12454 bp, 8 predicted proteins | sample 1961141 | NCBI WGS metagenome assembly ULXG01 (sample SAMEA4835834, study PRJEB28245) | human gut metagenome | biome: gut microbiome; material: fecal sample | place: Denmark | collected 2008 | reverse complement strand
GCTGTCGGAGATCGCATTTGTCCAGCAGCCGGTCAATTCTTTGAGATACCAATTCTGATACAGCCCTTCTACATACTCCGCAGCGTGTTTCAGCTTATCCTCCAAAAGCGGGTTGCTGTCCTTGAGAGAGCAGCCGAAGGCATAATGGAAATGGCGATAGAAACTGTCCATCTCAAACGTATTCTCCGTATAGAGCTTCCAGATAGCCTTCGGTTCCACGATATGGAAACCGGCAGCGTTGTTCTGGTAAAACTCCTGCATCTTTGCAATGAAGTAGAGGCAGTCATAATAATCGCTGAAATGCTCGATCCAGCCGGAGGTGCGGCGATTCTCCACCGTTTTCAGGATCAAGTCAGGCTTGACCACCTGTTCCGCCGCTTCGGAGAAGAAGCGTTTCAGGATAACCTCGTGGATCGACGGGAAGATGTCACTCGTCAGCAGTGTTTCAATCTCCTGCTTTTCAAAGCGGGAGGGGAGCTGCAATTCCTGCTCGACAGTCCGGCATAAATCCCAGAGCGCGGTGTTATCCTCTCGGTTGCGCCATTCATGGACAATGCTGTAACAGTATGCCCGGTTGGACTCGGAAATGAACCGATCCAGCCCTTTGAGGACACTGGGATTCATGGTCTGTGCAAGGGCGGTCAGCAGTACATGGGAAGCGAAGAAGCCGAGCGGCTTATCTTCCTCATGAATAAAACCCGTGTATTTGCGAACGAGCTGCCAGAATGCCTCAATGTTGCCGAACTTCTTGATATTGTTCAGGGGAGCGTTGTTTTCCTCATCCAGACCTGCAGAAAGCACTGCTATGAAGACATCCTGAGCTGAGCCGCCGGAAAGACCGGCGAGAACAGCCATGATGTCAATGTGAAGCTGTAACGGGGTCTGGTATTCCCGTCCGATTCGGCGCAGCTTCGCCACCCGGTCCTTGTTGCCAAAGAAAATCGCATACAGCTTGACTGTCCGACGCATGACCGGGCTTGGATTGATGTTCAGCTCGCCCATAAGGATCGAGTAGTAATCTGCCCGGAACTCTTCGCTGAACAGCTCAATATCCCGCAGCCAGTCGTCCTGCGGGGCAGCGTAGGAAAACGGGTTGTAGATGAGATAGTTGCCGGTGAGGTCGTCATGGAGCAGCAGTTTCTTTACGGCAAAGTTGTTTGTGCCGGTGAGCTTGACAACATTGATGCCGGGCAGATCCAGCTCGTCCAGCGTTGACTCAAACTCCCGGTCTTCGTCCTGCCAGAAGATGATCCTGCGCTGGTAAAACTCAGGCAATGGGGCGGCGAAACGCTCCTTGAGGGTGAATTGTATGGATTCGGTGGACAAGACATTCGCCTCCTTTACTTAATCTTCGCCAGCACGTCCGCAAAGAGAGCGTAGTTGTGCTTCACACCATCATCGAGGTCGATAGAGATATTTTGGTCGGCAAGGTGATGGATTTTTTCTTCGTATTTCTGGATCTCCAAAGACTGGTCTTGGAGCGTTTTTTGTTTCTTGGTCAGCTTTACCCGCTCGGAGCCGGAAGCGTGTTCCAGCGCGTCTGCGAGGTGGGTGAGCTGGGTGCGGTAACGCCCTTGCTGCTCATGGACATAGTCAGTACGCATCCGGGCAAGGAGGTCGCTCTGATACCGGTGCATATAGATCAGTGCCTTGAAGCCGTTCTTCTTGCCGCTGTCAAAGAGCCAGTAGATAGGTCGTTTCTGGTAGGTCTTGCAATGGTCAGCGTAGAAGTCATCCAAAAAGTAGCTGCGGATGACCTCGCGGGGCGTTCCCTTGCCGCCGAGAGTGTCTGCAATGAACTTGAGGTTTTCTTCCAGCGTATCGCTGCCGTAGACTGCCTCCACCCACTTCACAAAGCGTCCGGTAATGTCGTCATCGAAGTAATCGTCATCGCAGATGGGAATGATATTGTCCTTATCCGGAATAATCGTGCTGTACTTGGAGGAATCCCAGTCCCCGCCAGCGTAGGCAAGCCCTTCTACATCCAGCGAGTACCGCCCAAACATACAGCCCACGGCATAAGAGATCAGTGAGCGTATGTCGCGTCCTAGATTGGCTTGACGAATAGTTATATCTTTTTCGTCCACTTCTGGTGTCAGTTCGTCTCTTAATCCGTAAGTTTCGATGAAAATTTGGTTCAACTCTTCTTCATCAGATTTAAGCAGCATAAAACGGTGGTTGCACTTCTTTTCCCATTCATAGAATGCATCTTCAATAATGGAATTGCCACGTACTAATGGGTGCCGCAGAAAATCCCATGAAGTCTCGAATGCATCCCAATCGTCTCTACTATTTCTTACACATTCAGCAACTAAATCGTCAACTTTCTCTTTGTGTATTATGCGAAATGGAAGAGATTCTAAATAACCCGACGGAAAGTTGATTGTTGGGTTGATAATTGAAAATATATATTCTGCAACTTTTGTTGAGAGAAATCCGAGAACTGTCCATAAATATCCTGCTTTCGTAACTTCACATAGCGGTCCGGCGGCATCATATGTAAAGCCTTCAGGGGAATATCTACAATGGAATTTGGATGCTGATATACTATTCCATGTAATGCCCGCCTTAAACTGCTGTGTACCATTATAGTTATGCGAACGAACTCTTTTTCCCATGAAATTATCATATTTTAATTCATAACCATCATTTTCCCAGTTGATGACATAAGCTGCGTTACCGTACCATTTTCTGAAATCGCCACCTTTTTGAAGAGGATACCATTTTTTCAGCATGGGATCAGCATTGGGTCTTGCACTATACTCAATATTATCGACTGATACTTCATGCCAGTATCTTAAAAAGCGTTCATTGTCACCCGAAACCATACCAATACGCGCATCAATGTAATTGCTAAGACTTGGAAAATCGAAAATTTCTATACGTTTTAGCCAATACGCAATAGGTTGCCCTGGTATTTTTTTGAAAGAATCTTGGCAAGCTCTGTTCAAACCTTTTCGGGCAAAAAAAGCTCTTTCTCTTTCCTCAGGAGATTCAACATCACCTTGTCGCGTAAATAACCTCAAATAAATTCCTTTATAGTTTTTGATATATTTTTTTGCGACGACAAATGTAGTTGTACCAAAATCTGAACCAAAAATACCTCTCCCAGGATGAACCATAGTTACGATACGATTTGAATTAAGAATATTCAATCGTAGCTTTTCAAAGCTCGAAATAAACATCCAAACAGGAATGTTGATCATCGACATATAACCGTGGTCATTGCACATGGAAAGGGTTTTTTCCATAAAAACAGTGCTTAAATCAGACTTTGTTTCAGCATAATATCTTTTTGTAAAATCGGCGAGTTTACTATCCATACCACTACTACCCATATACGGTGGATTGGTCACAACCGCATCGTACTTCTGCGCCATGACCTCCGCCACCTGAATCAGCGGCAAAACCATATTCAACACATTTTTCCGATACAGACTGATGTGTTCCCGCACTTCCTCCACCCTATCATAGAGGGCAGCAAAGTCCACCGGCGTGATGTTCAGGATAGAGCCGTATTCCTTTGCGTCTCGCAGCTCGTTTACCAGCGTTCCAAAATCCTTCTTGAGCTTCGGATCATTGTTCGTAAAGTAGTCAATCGTTACGTTGTCCAGTCCATTGCTCTCCACGATGGCATACAAATGGGGCTGAATGCCACGGGAGAAGATGCGCCGGTCATACTGTCGCGCTTTCATCATTACGGCAAAATAGGCAAGCTGCGCCGCCCGCTCATCAATATCCAAACCGTAGAGGTTGTTCTGCAAAATGCTCTGGGCTGCGTCCCGCTCACTGACACCATATTTCTTGTAGATCTGAATCAGCACGTCAAAGGCGTAGACAAGGATATGCCCGCTGCCCATACAGGGGTCGATCACCTTAATGTCCTGCGGCTTGAGGGTGGCATACTCAGCGTGGATTTTGTCAAGCTGCGCCTGTACGTCCGACTCCTGCTCGGCTTCGTCCAGATAGTATTTCCAGCCGGATTTCAGCTCCTCATCGGGATGCCCCTCAATCCAGAGTCGTCCGAGGCTGTTCTCCACCATGTAGCGGACGATCCAGTCCGGCGTGAAGAGCTGCGTCGCAGAGGGGATGCGTTCTTTGGTGATTTTCACGTTTTTCTTGAGCAGGGCAAAGGTATCGTCCTTGAGTTCGGAGTTGTAATACTGGTACAGCCAACCGATGATCTGTACCTGATCCGTCCAGTCCTCTTCGGGAATGTCCGTGACCATGCGCCCCAGAATGCTGTCGGCTTTCAGACTGTTGTTGGGGAACAGAAGCTCAGTATAGCCGCCCATTTTCTCAAACATCCGGGGCAGGGCTTCATTTAGAGCGTTGCACTGGGTCAGCAGCAGATAGCGGTAAAGGTCTTCGGTCTGGTTGCTCTCGATATACACGGCAACCCTGTCCTTGTCCAGCCCAGGTAAATCCAGATGCAGCGCATCGCTGAGGATTTCCGGCTTGAATGCGCCAGTGCTGTCCGAAAAGACACGGATATGGCTGGGCAAATAGTTGTTGACCTCCATGAAGCGCAGAGCAATAAAGCGGTTGAACCATGTGTAGGCAACTTCTTCCATGACCTGCGTATATCCCTTCTGATGGATTTGCGCCACAAGCTCCCTACGCTGCTTTGCTTCCTCAGAGGACAGAGCGCGTCCTCCAACGGTCACGGCGTTTGCCTCGCCGTAACCTTCCTCGGTAATTCCATACTGATAAGCCTTTTGCGATACCTGTGCGATCAGTTCCGTCCGCGCCCATATCGCAAATTTCTGTATGGAGGATTTATTCATTGTTTTCTTCCTCTCTTTGTTGGGGTTGGTTAAATTTCTTGTTCTCGTTCATCGTTTTTATAATTTCTTCTTTGCTACGGTAGTCAAGAGGGAAAATATTATTAACCTCTTTTATGTCGATTGGCAACCGAATACATCCCATATCGTCATAATGAAATGATGTGAACGGAGTAATATCCACACCCTCATATTCTTGGGTAGGATCTGGATTCAAATAGAGCAAAAATCCCAAAGGAAATGCTGTGATTTCACTTACAAGAGAAGATTGCTGCAATGAGCCAGTTGTGGGATCGAATTTTATGACTGCGCTGAACCCATTAAATTTCATCATATTGTTTTTTAGAAAGTACATTTGCAGTTGATATTTCTTGCGGTCAATTCCAACAGCATCTTTATCCAGTACAAATGCACGCAAGTCATCTAGATCAAACATATTTGACGGATTTACAGAGCAAAACATAGATAAAATTTGTTTGACAATACGGAGCGGATAACATTGAGATATTTCCACTCCCTTATCACCTGTTTTTATCGTTATTTCAACTGTCTTCGCAATGCTCTCGGCAAAATCTCTATACGCAGTTCCATACATTGTTCCTGTAAAGTTATTACATTTTTTACACAATGACCATAGCCCCATACCCTTTTGTAAATGAACATAAGGCAAATTATTCAAATCCCACGGCAAAGCATTTGGGCTTGACAGCCATGTTTTCCCAGTCACCGGTTTCACCGGTGCTTTGTTAAAGGCAGATTTTGGTGGAATGTGTTCAAAACTAAGTTCTCCGTATTTTCCGCACAATGCGCAGTAACCATATTTTTTTCCCATTTATACACTCTTTATTAGTTGATCTGGATGCCGTCGCAGCTTTCCAGCGTCTTCATTAGCTTCTCGCGGATTCCCTCCACATACTTTTCTACATCCTCCTTGGTTTGCAGACGTTTGACGGAGCAGAGGTCGTACCGGCGGACAGAGGTGATCTTTTTCGGCTTCGGAGCCGGATTGCTAGCCGGAGCTGTTGTTTCCGGATGTGAGGGCTGGTTATCAAATACCATAACCTCCATACGACGGCAGATATTGTCCTTATAATTGAGAAGCTGGGTGATCATTGCGTCCAGCTCGGTGAGGGAAGTAGCTTCCTTTGCCGCTTCCCGTTTCCCCACAAAGTAGTCGTCTGCCTGACGCAGCAAAGTCGTCGCATTACGGGCTTCGGAGGCAAGCTGATGAACGTCCTGCATACACTGGCGGACATTCTCCAAAACTTCATCCCGCTTGATGTTCAGCAGATTGTTGTACGCAGACTTCGCTTTGCCGATCAGTTCCGGCAGCTCCCCGATACGGTCATAGGGTTTCGGCATGGATAAAATCGTGGAAATCTGGCGGAAGACTTCCTGCGCGTCGGAATCCATTGCAAAATAGTCCCGCTCTTTACTGATTTTCTCCCTCTGGCGCAGGGCTTCGTCGAAGGTAGGACGCTGGGACTTGAAGAACAGTTCCACATCTTCCAAATCTTCGATAGAGTCCAGAAGGTCATCCTGCTTCTGTACCATGCGGGAGAGAAGAGCCACGTTGTCCTTGCGTTGGCTCAGCACATCAGAGACGAGGCTGCGGGCGGTTTCAACAACTTCCCGTTCCGGGTATCTGGCTTGTTTGTAGGCTTCCAGAAGCGCATTGTAGTGCTTCTCTTTTTCCTCGAAGGTGTCCAGCACAAAACGGATCAGCCCGTCCTCGTCAGAGGGAATGTCCATTGCGCCGAGGTAGTCCCGGAGGAAGTTAATGCTCTTTCTCATCAGGTCTTCCGACGGGGCAATCCGGCGGGTCACTATCGCCTTGTCGATCTCTGTCCGTTTGCGCAGATAGTCCACCAGTCTGCGCTCATCTTTGCCAACAACCGCACCGCCATATTTAATCGAGATCTTCTGCTGGGCAATGAGCCGGGCAACCAGAGCAGCAATGTCAATTTCCCGCCAGCCATAGGGAATCGTGCTGTATCTGCGCTGCACGTCCCCCATAGAGGTGGTAAGCATCTTCGCGTTTTGCAATTCCAGCCATTGGCTGATCTCATTTAGGGCATCCTCATTATTCGAGCCGGTCCCGGTAAGAGCCGCCTGCTCATTGTCCGTCCCGTTAAGGATCGCAAGGATGTCCGCGTCGCTCTCTACGAACTTGTTGACCATACCCAGCTTGGAATACACGCTCTCAACCAGACCGTTCAGGGCCGCATCCAGCTTGTCCTTTGCGTTGCCGGTTTTGATGTCCATGACCTCGCCGTGGACAACAACCTTTGCGCCGACGATGGCTTTTTCAATATAGCCACGCGCCCGCTCTTCAAGGGTACGGGCCTGCTGCTGCCGCTTGCGGATAATATCCTGAATACTCTCCGGGAGCTGGGAGACATTCCGCTGCTTGACATACTTGCGGATCTTCATTGCCTGTTCCAGTTCCTCGAAGTATGGAGTTTCATTGGAGAGGACAACAATCGCCTCATTATTTACCTGAGAATCCATGATAAGCCGCTGATCCGGTGCACCGTAGTAGTCGCTTGCCACGGTGACAATCCGCAGCCGCATCCCACCGGAAGCAGAGCCGTTGAGTGTTTCGTCCACATACTGGTCATAGGCGAAGTCATACTTGCCGTACTTAAACTTCTTCGCTGGATAGATCTCCCCAAACACTGTCTGGGCGATACTCGCCGTCACCTGTGCGCTGTCTACCACGGTATTGCGGATGTCAATGGCTATGTCCTGCTCTTCGTCGGTCAGGAAGGCATAGGTGTCCCCGTTACGGGAGATATAGTTCTGAGACAGCAGCCGCTCAAGGGACTCTGTGACAGAGGTCCTGAGGGCAATCTTATCAGTGCGGATGTCGTCAATCATCAGGATGGCAATGTTGTCGATATTCGCCTTGATGTCGTCAATATACCGGACTAAGTACAGCAGTTTCAAAACGCTCACATCCTGCTGTTCCAGCCCGTCGTGATTGTCTGCCGCTGTCTGGCAGCGGTCAATGACCCGCCGGATCGCACTCTCAAGGAACGTGTGGACGGTGTCGTAGAAAAGATGGAAAGGAACAAGGGCGTTCTCGTCCTTATCCTGCACCTTTTGTGCCGCCTCTTGGAAGCCGGACAGCATGGAACGCTCACCACCGGAGAGGTGTTTGCCGGAATTGCCATGTTTCCGGATCTCTGCAAGCACCTTCTGGATAATGATGAACTGATACGGGACAAAGGGGAACGTGGCAGAAAATTCTGCGCTGTCCGCAAAGCCCTTGATGTCCAGCACTGGATTGTTGAAAGTATAGAGGTTTTTCAGGACGGCGTGTTCTTTGTCATATACCATACGGAGAAGCTGGTCTGCCTCTTCGGTCTTTGCCAGCACACGCTTTTTAATGACCTCATCAACGGAAGAAGAGGACAGGCTCAGGCGGGTGTTGAAGCGTCCCTGAATCTTGGAAAAGTCGTCGCCGGAGATATGGACAACGGAGTCAATCGCTTCTTGGCTCGTGACCATTACCCAGACTTTTCCCATGCAGCGGGTCCCGATCTCTTCCACAAGGGATTGCAGATTGATCATCAGATCCCCGTCATCGCCGATATACTGGCCGACTTCGTCCACCATGAACAGCAGCCGGAAGTTTTTGCCTTTTCCGTCCACATATTCTTTGATGTCTACAACGAGCTGCGCGATGCTCAGTTCGTTTGTCTCTTCGCCGTTGAACCAGTTCCGGGCAGCCTGCTCGCTCATGCCGAGGACAGACTGCAACACTTCCACAATATCGTCCTCAAAGAAGGCGAAAGAGTCCCGCGTCTCTACCCACGGCGCACCGTTGACTTCTTCAAAGGCAGCGCGGAACTGCTCGGTCTTTCCCTGCTTTTCAATGAACCGTTCCAGCTTGGCAATCTTCAAGTCATCGCCGTAGAAGCCGCAATGGTTATAGAACATTTTGGCAAAGACGCGCAGGACGGCGGTCTTATCCTTCGTAATCGGACCCTCAATGTCAATATTGAACAGAATGGACTCCGTGGGTACCGAGACGCACTTGACCGCAGTCGCATACATCATCGGATCGTCGAATTTGTCCTTGAAGTAGTCCATTGCTTTCTCACCGGACACTTCTTTGTTCTCAAGAAGGTAGGACAGGATTTTTAAGAAGTGAGATTTACCACTTCCAAAGAAGCCAGAAATCCACACGCCGATTTTGTCGGTCGGATAGTCAATCGCCTTCGAGTAGTTATCAAAGAACGTGCGGAAATGCCTGCGCAGCTCCCTCGTGATAATGTACTCGCTTAGTTCTTGGCGCAAACTGTTGTCGTCGTTTTGGGAAACTTTAATGACACCGTTAATGTCTCGGTTGATGTCCTTTTGGAACATATTCTGTATCTTCATGGTTTTTGCCTCCGTTAAAGAAGATTAAAAGCCCGGTAATAGTGGCCGTCCAGAAACTCATTGAACAGATTGAGTGTCTGCCCGTTGAAGCTGCCCGGATAAAACATTACAATCGGAATGTCCTCGAAGAGATGCTGCATACTGTCGAGCATCTTATGCGAGCGCATGAACGGGTGGATTTTTCCAATCCCGGTCATAAACAAAACGTCCTGCTCCTTCACATGAGGGGAGTAGTCCATTCTTGCCAGCAGCGCCTCCGGCGTGGCGATTTTCTGTAACTGGCTGAGAAGATAATCCTTCCCGCGCTTGTCTTCCAGCCCCGGAACGGAACGCAGCACCCGCTTGTCTTCCAGCAGGGAAAGGAATATCTCATAGAGGTCGCACTCGATAATCCGGTACGGTGTGTTCGCCTCTGCTTTTAACCTTCGGATGTAATCCTGAACCACAATCTCGTCTTTGGGGTCATAGCAGAAAACATGGATGCCTACCTCATTGCTCAAGCCCTTATTGGCCAGAAAACTCGGATCAGAAATCCTCCCTTTGATCCGATCCAGCTCCTGTTTTATCATATCCATGACCGCCTCCTATCGAAAACAATTAAATGCTGGCAGTGCTTCATTATCATGGTTGGCTCTGATCCCTTCTTCCAGCTCTTCGCAGAGCAGAACCGGATTCAGAATGGTAGAGCGAATCCCGTCAAGGTATTCTGTCTCGACCAGCATCCGTACCAGCACGCTTTTGATTTTTTTGACTGTGTTCTCGCTCCATGCAGAAACAGAATCGTTCTGGGCTTGGAGCCGGGTAAAGAACGCATTCAGGTCTTTCCGCGAGAAACTAAAGTCCTGATTGCTGTATTTCTCTCCGATGACCTGTATCATAAATTCCCAGACCAAACGGTTGTATTTCATAATGGCATAGAGGTTGATCTGTTTGGCTATCTCACTCGGCGCAAATGCCAGTTCATGGACAAGTTGCTCATTGCCCAGCGCATCCAGACGCTTATAGCAAGCCCTCGCCAGCCGTGAAACCTGACGTTCCGTGGGATATTGAAATAGGTTGTCTTTCTTTATTATCTCGATTGCCTCTTCAATGGCTTTCCCGTCAATGTAATACTTCGCAGCGATCCTGATCTCATAGAAGAGGAACTGCTCAGCCGTTAAGCTGCCGTTGTATAAATGTTCTTGATCCATCACCATGTCTCCGTTTCTATTCCGCCGATTCCGCCTATTCTATCATACACCTTTCCCTGTTCCAAAATCAGGACTCCGTAGTGTCTGGCACAAACTCCACAATGTCCCCGATATTGCAGTCTAAGGCGGTACAGATTTTGCGAAGAGCTTCCATTGAAACATCTTCTCCTTTTCTGAGCTTGGTCATGGTGCTTGACGACAAGCCAGTTACTTTTCGCAGATCTCCCTTGCTCATCTCTTTATCTATAAGGAGCTTCCATAGTTTTTTATAGCTTGCTTTCATGATCCTCACCTCACCAAAAGCCTGTATTTAAGCCTTTCTTTATTATATCAAAACAATAGCTGCTATTCAACGACGTTTCGTGAGAAAAGGATAAAATTGACTCTTTTGCAAGATTTTTGTAACAACATGTATGGTATGTATGGTTTCGCAATTTGAGCGACTGATTTTCTTTTGTTTGAAATTCAACGAAGTATTTTATGTTGTAAACTCTTTAATTTTAGAGATTTCTGAGCATAATACCATCCATAGTCAAACATCTTCATTGAAGTTATATTTCCAATCTCAAGTAGGCAGTCCACCAGACGCTCCACCTCCTCGTCATCCTCTGAGTCAAGCCTATCGAATAAATGCTGTTTGAGATGAAAGGCTTCGGAATATAATTTTTCACAAGGTTTGCCTTCTTCATATTCATTTTTCACATAATTACTTTCAGGAACCGGATATTCTTTTAAATTTAAACTCCCATTCATCAAATCGAAAACGGTCTGACGAAGCTTGGTTTCTGTTTCAAGAATATTGTTGGTGTTTTTCTGGGCATTCATAGTGCTATCCTCCTACTGTGTAAATTATATTGCATCCTCACCATATTTCTCTTTAATTCTGACACAAAGCCGTTCCCATGCTGCTTCTTTTTCTTCTGGTGTTTCTTCCGGAAAATCTATATCTGCATATTTTTCATTGATTTCCTGCTCAATTTTCTTCCCATAAACCTCTGTTAAATCTGGATATTCGATGAGGAGACGGTAAAACAGTTTGTCAGTATCCGTTCCCAACTCATTACACCGTTCAAGAATAGATTCAAAAAGCTCTTGAGTCATGGGAATCTGTTTATCTATGGCAGCCGACTGTTCATCAGTAAAAGCAAATGTCTCCACTAAAAAGCGCCTGATATTGGCTATTTCTTCTTTTGTCATTTTCAGCACCATTCCTTTCCGGTTGTTAAGTTTAGCTCTTTTCGGGTGAACTTTCCCACAAATAAAAACAAGGAGCAGTTCATCCGATGATCTCATCAGAACTACTCCTATTGGAAAGTGCGTATAATCTTCATCAGCCGGTCACGTTCTTCGGGGTTCAACCCGTTCCATGTCTCAATGATTTCTTTCTGCTCAGCCGTCAGGTCTGGCTGAGTCTCATCTTTAGCAAAGAATTGAGCCAATGACACATGCAAAGCAATGCATATCTTTTCCAGTGTCTGAATCGTTGGGACGTTTTCTTTCTTGATGATTCGTGACAGAACAGTCTGTGTCACTCCGGTCATCTGTGAGAGACGGTACTTCGTGATCTTCTGTTTATCGCATAGCTCTTTTACTCGTGGCCCTATAAAATCAGCAGCAGATACCAGTACCGGCTCCGGTGTCGCCGCTTTTTCAAGCTCCCTTGACAGTATAATCACCCTCCTTTGCTTTTATTGGTCTTATTTTACCTGTAAAGCAGGAGAATTATTAGACTAATATAAAGATAGTAATAATAATCTAATTAGGGAGTATAGAACCAAAAATAAAAGGGGTTCATAGTAGATAGTTCTGATGCCCTTCAACTAAATTCTACTATTCTCCCCATGAATTATGCAATATAATTTTATCGTAAAATTCCGCACTTTTTCGCCGAAGCTTGACATGATTCTGTATATTTTGACACCACAAACAGTACGGAAAGGACTGGAATTGTTACCTGCATCTAATTTTGGACTGCTTGAAAATCAATATTTGCCTTGGCAGCCTGTGTCATCTGATCATTTCTCTCGATCTGATAGATTTTACTTCCACGTTTAAAGCAAGCGCCTGTCTGCTTAAAATGGAAGCTGACAT
>ULXG01002881.1_pt1 | contig 12477 bp, 6 predicted proteins | sample 1961141 | NCBI WGS metagenome assembly ULXG01 (sample SAMEA4835834, study PRJEB28245) | human gut metagenome | biome: gut microbiome; material: fecal sample | place: Denmark | collected 2008 | reverse complement strand
TAGGGGCTGTCGGAAAGTGCGCAAGAATCTTGACGGTACCTGGGGAATCCGCCTCCCGTGGGGTCTGCGTGCTGTGAGTTCTTCTATAGAAATAATAGGCATAGCTGCCGATTATTTCTAGAAAAAATCGGCAGTTATACCTATTATTTCAATATTAAAACACCAACTAATAGCAAAAGGTAAAGCAGGCAGTCCGACGCGGCTTGCCAAGTTTTGCAGAGTTCATCTCAAGCTTCTCAATCTATTAAGAGGTTAAGCCTTCTTGCGAGCGTTTGGAGCGGACGTCTGCGAGCTCGTTCACCCAGTCTCTCTATAATATCTCGACAACCGTTTTCGTCGGCATCGACAATAACCCTCAGCTCGTGCTTTGCCCGTGATGCTCCCGTATAATACATCAAGCCGTTTTTAGCATCGTACGGCAACCCTTCACCCTCGGCACGCCAAAGAGTCTCATCGACATCAATTAGAATAACCGCATCCGCTTCAAGACCTTTGAACCTGCGACATGTATAAAACGGTGTCCGTCCACCCTTCCATTTTTCATTTTGTACGAATTGCGAGACCGCGCTTTTCTGAGGGGTCTTGCAGGTCAAAATGACAATATCGTCAATTCCCAACAACTCGAGCTCTCGTATCTCGTTGTCGATAATCTCAGCTGTCGTCTCCTCATCGCAAGATACTTTCATTACTGGCATTCGTCCCGCCACTGCAGCATCCGTCGTCTCGCACTTTACGGGGGCAGTTAAGGCCCCCACTGAACTAAGGGCATTGTTTTTGGTATTTCTGCAATTAACGTAAAGCGAGAGCTTGCAATCCGCTTCAGACAAAAAAGCAGGAAGTCCTGATCCCTGAACCAGCTGGTTTTTGTCATAAAACAAATAGAAGGTCCCATCAACTCGCTGGGTAAGATCAAGCAGAAATGCAAGAACATCGGAATCTTCAATATTGGATACACCGAAATCTTGGCCCTCATCGATAACAACATGGCGATATGGGAAGCCACCACGCTCGCTATAGGCCAGAAGCCTTTCTGCAAGTAACCCATAATCGGGCTCACTGGTATTGCACTCCTTACATGCGAAAGCGGCAATGGTGTAGACATCGATACCGCTCACGTCCGCCAATCGATCTTTTAGCTCACGTTGCAGCAGAGCGTTATAACAAAGAAACAAAACCCGGTCTCCAGTTTTTGCAGCTTGCCTAGCACGTTCCATAGCAATCATTGTTTTGCCAGATCCGGCTGGGCCGTTGATAACGGCACTTCGCTGATCCACGAGATAGTTAAGCACCCGCCGTTGAGAGTCGAGCAGCCGGATGAAGGCCAGATCCTCCAGATCATATCGATATCGCCTGCTTGGAATGAGTTCGAAAGAAGGGCAGAGAATGCGTCGTATTATCGTATCTGCCTCTCGGTCGCTCAGCTGAGTTTTCCTCTTTCGATTTCCAACCTCCAGTGTCAAAATGCGTTGTATTGTTGGCTCTGGATTAAGCAGGTCCTCCTTAAAAAGGGTCAGCTTTACTTGCGCCTCAGGAGGCGTGCTTGCACGTAAAAAGTCCACTCGATTTATCGATGGAAACCAAACTGCATGTAATATTTTGCAGCGTTGAGCGATATCGAAAAGATTTGTCTCTTCAAAAGTGTCAAGCAGCCGGTATACCGCATTAGCCGCTTGATTGAATGGCCCCCCATGCTTCATTATGCGACCCGAAGCATAGAACCAAGAGCCATCGCGATAGCTGATCATGCCGGACTTTGCCTCTATGCACAAAATGCCAAAATCCTGGTTGAATACGACAAAATCCGCCTCGCTGTCCTTCACAATATCGCTTTTCGCAGTAACCATTCTCATCGAATGAACGATAGTGTAGTCATCCGGCAACGAAGAAAGCGCCTGATAAATTACGTCCTCATGACTTGAAGGGTGAAATTCACGCGGACCTATCGAAGGGATCATTTTAGCCATTGGAGCCCTCTCGAAGCATTGCAATCAGCTGATCGGGCCTGGATCCAACACCGGCAAGCATTATTGTCCAATTTGAAGAAACTCCGAAATGCTCTCCAAACACCTCGCGGAACTCCTCAACATCGTCATGAAGCAACAGGGCAATATGCGCCTTTTCCCAAATTAGCGATGGCATCGCTTCTGCATCGGAAACCGACAGGACGCAATCCGTGCGTGGCGTCTCCACGTCGAAATCCTCAGAGAATTTAATAAGCTTCTCTATGAAATCACGCTCCTCGGGCTTGGCATAGTGAAGAGCCGACCGGCAAGCATCGGCGAATGAAGTATCTGACAAGTCGGCGTTACCTTTGCGATGCAGGTCATAATGTATTGTTGGAGCCTCTTTCACTTCACTATCTGCCGCCTCGGATAACACAGTAGCGAATATGCCGATCGATTTATCGGAGAGAGTGCCCACCAGTACACCACGATCAAGCATGCGGTTGCCAAGTTCGCAAGAGGTCTCAGGGACCAACGCGCAACTATAGCAAGCGGCAAGATTACAGGACCCAGGTCCTTGGCCAGGAGATTCAATACACACGGGGTCGGAAGAACACCACTGCGCATCAATTACCGCGCGCTCGAATATCATTTCGAATCTTCCCGGAGCACCCGCGCGAACCAAACCACCCAGCGATCCTGCACTATCCTCCGAGGCGGTATAAATCAGCAGGCCAAGCATACCCTCATGCCGGTCATCATCGTTGATGTAGCGATCGCAATAAATGCGCTCACGCACAGAAGCCGTTGGATAGCCGCATTCTTTTGTGATGCTGAGCATGAGGATGTGCGCGAGCGTATGGATAAGCACGTATGCAGGATTGATGACGTCATGCCGTTGCTCCTCGCTGCTTTTGGCGCGTTGCTCATCCCATTGGTCAAGCTGCTGCTGCATTTTGGCGATGCGCTTGACTACCGAAGGATGAGATTGCCACTCCTCTATGGCACTTTGGTTGAGCCTGATAAAGATTCCTTCGCCCGTCATTTGGGTGGCGATAGTCCAGTTCAGATTGTCATTCGAAAGCGCACGCCTGCGGCGCCAGAAACTGAGGCCGTCATTATGGTCCGGATATAGTCTCGTGAAGCCCACGAGTGCTCTAGTCTCTTTAAGGGTTGTTACAAGAGTTACGGTTTCAACGACCGAGGCCATGATGGACGATGAATAATCTTCAATGTTGTGACGAGCTCCTTCAAATACGTCTGTGTTGGCATGAACTCGATCTGGGTAGCAGAGGACTTCGAATTCTTCCTCGCGGTAGGAGCCCTCAGATGTCGGAGCATCGTTTTGAGGGGCAGCAAGCTTTCGATAAGCGGTAATAACTTGGTCTGCGGAATAGCTCATACCGTTTTGCGGGCCCAAGAGCCCTGCATACTTGATTAAAGCCTCTTCTCCCAGACCTTCAAAATCTTGCAGATTATCAATGTTATTTGAGACGAGTGAAATCAGCTTGTCGTCAAGGCTATCGGGGATTCTGATTGAGCTCGCAACGTCGGCATACCATACGTTAGTTCCGCCCCGCTGGACTACGCGCAGCTCCTCAACGAGCGCTTGGCATTGCTCGTTGGCATCAGGTCCCAGCCAGGGGCGATTGCCGTGGCAATGATATCCGATTTCTTCAAGTGCGCCGGGCTTTGTGATTCCCAACAGGCTACGGTGCATGCCGCAGGAGCATTTGTATTCAATATCTCCGAGCGTTGCCGACCCACCGCGGGTCCAACGGTGTGAGAACGTGCTTTTCCGGGTCATCAACGGGGCCTTTGTGGACCCATTCGAGCAAGGGTACATCATCGATATGCCCTTCGGGACATACGACGATAAAACGTTCGGGCACCAAAGCCGGTTTGCGTTTACTTTTGCACTCAGGATTAACGCAGTGCGGCATGGTTGTCGAAGTAGGCTTGACGCGCCTCATCTGTCCGCAGGAGGGGCAATACATCCAAAGGGGGAACCGTACCGCGGGAACGGTGCCCTGTTCTCCGACAGGCGGCAAGAAGAGATTGGATACGCCGATATGATGCGCAAGTCGCGGATCGTCGACAGCGTCTAGCTCGCCCTGAGGAAATCGATCAAGGCCTGCGATCATTACCGATGAACCGTCGGGACACGGAAGGACCGCCCCAATGCCCCATGGTCCAAATAGTTGGCTTTTTCTGATGCGGTATTTTTTCCCATTATCAGCATTCGTTTGATTCGCGTGGTGATTCCGCAAACCTCGGCCTTTATTGGACCTTGCCATTTCTACCACTCATTTCGATGCGTTTATATCCAGTTGCAAATCGCGACATCACATTCTTTGTCTACGGTTCTCAGCGATATTGGAGCTTCGAAACACTTGTCGCTCCACTCCGGCTTGACTTGAGAGCCAGTGCTATGAATAAGGGGCAGCCCGTCAGCAGAGTCTTCGCCGTTTTTCCAAATCTCATATTCTTCGCTCTGCCATTGCTTGATGATACGCCGCAACTCGATTCGTGCCTGCTCAGTCTCTCCCGGATCGATGTCCTCTATGCGTGCAACAATCGTATCCGCAAGTTTTTCGAGAACATCACGGTTTGGATTGTTTGGACTCTTCCTGTTTGGTTGAGTTGCGCGGTACAGGCCGACGAGGATTCCTACAAGGGCACGGTTGCGTACTTGCCTACAGAACGCCGTGACGCTCGACGGTTCGACATGTTGATAAAAGCTTGCATGATATGACTTGAAGCTTTCATAGTGCGATCGATCGCGGGGCTTGGTCGGGCTATAAAGCGTGAACACCATGCCTTTGTTGCTCCCACGACCGACGCGGCTAGAAGCTTGGATGTATTCAGATGTTTCCTTCGGTTGGCCCGCCACGACCATGGTTCCCAGACGTGGAACGTCTAAGCCAACGGAAATCATATTTGTGGCCAAACATATACCGACTGCACGTTTGCCGTGCGAGTCTGGATAACGATTCGAGAGAGATTCGAGTCCTTCGGTAACCTCGCTTGAGTCCTTGCGGCCTGTGAGTTCAAGGACGTTATCGTTATTGAGATAGCGCGGACGTTCAATTTCTTTATGCCTGTTCCGCTTTTCCCGAAGGCGTTCGGGAATATCACTTGAAGTCCATGTCAACGCTTGCCCCAGTTCGCGTGTAGTGTTGTAGTATCCGACTACCGTCCAGTAGGGATCGCGCTCCTCCTCGGAATCGACCTTCCAAGTACATGGTTCCCAGAGCAGCTCCGTATAAAGGCGGATGCTCGCTGTAGCGCCGGTGATGTTTGGAGCATAAACGCCAACGTACCGGCGACCACTTTGATTGGTGTCTAAGCGGGCAAAGAACGAGTCATCGTACGAAATCCCTGAAGGCGGGAACTGCATGACGTTGTCTTCTCCGCAGTCAAAAAGCTGATTACACTGCTCTTTTGCCTTGCTGACAGTTGCGGTCGAGGCGATGATTTTGGGAGCCAGCTTATTGCCGTCCGGTTGTTTTTCGCTGCAGAGCTCGTCGATGAGGGCCTCGTAACATCCGACCATTGAGCCAAGTGGTCCAGAAATCAAATGAAGCTCGTCTTGGATGATGAGCTTAGGGTGATGAATTCGCTCGCCCGTTCCGTTGATACCGAAGATGGCATATGACTTTTCTTGAAAGGGGATGGTGGCGAACTTATCGACCGTTCCCAAGAGCAAAGAGGGCGGTTTTTCATAGATTTCGTCGTCAACGATTTCTAGTGGAAGAGGGTGCTCTTTATCAGAAAAAGCGCAGCAGCTGTTTGGACATATCATTTTAAGATAATCCTCGCCCTTGCCTCTGGTGATCTTTTTATATCCGGGCGCGCATCGTCTGTCTCGAATATCGGATTCGGTAGCACCCGCCCCCTTTGCCAGCAGCAGGGGTTCTCCACACCAAGGACACTTCGCTACGATGAGATCACCTTTAGTGGCATCAGGTTGTTTGCCGCCGCGCCGCTTGTCGTAAACATAAATAGCATCCCGCCAGCGGTTGGGCGTTGGCGCGCCGACCCAGAGGCCAATACTGAACGGCGTCTCACCAAGTTCTGGCGATTTTTCTCTTCGAATAACCTCGAGCGCGCAGATGAGGGCGGCTGCGCGGGAGAACTGCTGTGAGGACAGAAGTCTTAGGGTGTAGCGCATGATGATGCTAGTCCCCTCGCAGCGCTCTCCGTTTAAACGCTCCAGAATCAACGTGAAAGCGGATAAGCCGAGATACGCCTCGGTCTTGCCGCCGCCAGTTGGGAACCAGATCAAATCAAGTATTTTGTGATCGTCGGATAGGGGGTCGACCATGGATTTGATGTTGAGCAGAAGGAATGCGATCTGGAATGGACGCCACGAACGGCCATCGGCTCTTGCATCTTCAAGGGATGCTTTTTCTCCGGATACAACACTGTAGTGCAGATATTGATCAAACATGGCCTGATTTGCTAGATGGAACGCCTTGCGCACGGTAGCATTCTCATCGAGGATGACGAGGCCCTCCTTCATCCGCTTGAGGCACTTTCTACAGCTTGCGAGGTTGTTTTCAGCGGCCTTTGCTTTCCAGTCGAAATACCCCGTGGCCCTTTGTGCGGCGCTGTCTACCCAAGCTTCATATGCATAACACAGCGCGCTAAGCGACTGCTTGGTCGATTCCCAATTGACAGGTACTGCAAAGTCGTCGATGGCAAACGAGTACCCGCTTATTTCTTCGACGTTGGCAGATGTCGGATGTATCTCAGCTATAGGGAGGACGCTTGTTTCAACGCGTGTCGGATGCGGGCTGTGGTCGTTCCAATCGGCTGCGCAGCCGTGACCCAAGGCGTAATTGTGCACGTCAGAATAGATGAGGGCAGTCGAGAGTTCATCAGGCGTGCGGGTGATAAGCGGTTTCGAGCCGTATGGCTCGATGGGGAGAAAACCATCGGCGCATTCGACGGCGAACTTGCATTGGAAATAGCATTTGCTCAGATCGGAACTGCGTGGGTCATTGGAGTGATTTGTGTTTCTCAGGGCGACGGTCAGAACGTCTGAGTTTTGATCAACGGGATAACGATAAACAATCATCGCCTCAAGTTTGGTGTCCCCAACTACAAAACGCTGTGGGCGCCCCGGCTCTGCTGGAATGACGGCCTGCTTGCTCCAAGATACGGGATGCCTACGGTACGAGGTGCGTTCATCCTGGTGTTCCATTGAGTATGTCGCTGCATGAACTTCAATTTGTATGGAGGCTCTACGGGGAAGTCTGACGGTCATGCTGATAGCGGATTGTGCAGACGCATTGGAAAGAGATATCGGTTCATCGGTTGATTCGATGACCTCGCCGCGTGAGCTGGCAGCTATGTTCTGGGAATGCGTAGGAGTGGAATCCTTCTCGTCGTCCCGTCCGTCATCATGAGACGCTCCTTCCTCATCGGGTACATCTTGAACCTCTGTTCCCGCAGGGAACAGGATTCCTGCAGCATATCCTGAGTTCCTTGATTTGGGATTGCCGTACTCGAGACCTGAGAAGCTTTCGTCGCATGGACCAACAAAATTCTCGTAGACAGCCCGGTATAGCGCATTCCGCATATCATCGTCACGCATGGTAAACTCCATCATCCTGTATACCAACCGCGGCGCGTTGTAACGCGCTCATCACCAACCCAATCAACGTAAAACACCCGAAGCTCCCCTTGCTCAGAGTGGGCTTTAGCGAACTGCTGCTCCGCAGCCTCAAACGAGTTCTCACGACGGGCTTCTTCGATGAACAGTCGTATGCTCTCATTTGTGACCGATCTTCCCTTGCTGATCCTTTTTCCAAGGCAGATCTTTTCAGCGGCTCGCATCCTTTTGATGTCTTCGTCGGAAAATGGGGCATTGAATGCTTTTCCGATAGCCCGAATATCGTTGTCGTCGACGGGCGCAATACACGAGTCATCGACGACCCATTTGCGAATGGTTTGTTTCCCGCGTTTGCACCCGCTAGCTTGAATCAGACGAACTGCCTGTCCGGGAAGCACTTGGTTCTTGAAACGGGTTTCTTCAATGGGTTTATGCCAAGCTCTTGCCTGAGCAAACATTTCAGCGTAGTCCTTCGAATGAGAGCTGGCATCACTCACCAAATCGTCATCGTTATCGATTTTCAATACGACGTCGCCCGACTCCAAAAGAGACGCAGATTTGCGAACTGGCTCTCCATCCGCAGAAAGGCAATCGGTCACCGTGATGAGACGAGCATGATGGGCTTCCGAGCACTCCAACCAGCAAACATCGCCATTGGTGAAATAAACTGGGCGCGCGGGCACCGCGCTATATTCGCGATGGGGGGCAGCGTCAGTTTGGCTACTTGCCATGCGAAGGGCATCGGAGAGGTTCTCCAAAACGCTAGGCTCGTCAGAAACTTGATCATGCCATCTAACGTCCGCCCTCTCGTTGTCAGAAAACTGTTGCGATATGCCCAGGCGCTTTAACGACGATATGTTTGTCTTTGATGCCCTCTGTTCGACTCCATTCCAGTACTTTTCGGCCTTTTGGCGCCAAGCCGATTCTAAGTTGCCGCCTGTGTACAAAAGACTGTAGTAGATCTTGCTGTTGCCCGACATCAAAATGCGGCCAATTTCCTCACGATTGAACCAGCCCGAAAGAATAGTATAAGAAGAATCCTTGGAAAGATCCGTTCGCATGAATTCATGCAAGCTGAGCACGGTCAAGCTATCAAGTGGTTTTCCGCCGTACTCAAGCGCATGTCGCCAATAACGTCGTTCTTCGTCGCGCGATCCCGCATTAGAAACAACCAAGTAAAGCGGATCGCCCTCAAGAGCTTCAACACGCTCCCATACCTTTTCTTGCTTGGGAGGTATCTCGCCTTTTCGGGTGAGGCGGCGCAATAGACCGCAGATGTTAGCAATTGCTCGCGTTTGCGCCGACGAAAGCGTTTTGGAAGCCTTGCTCCCACACAGTCTATCTTCGATTTCCGCAAGTTGAGCAGACGTCTTTTGTGCGACCGTTTTGCCGCAAACACACGTCCTTCTCAACATTTGTCCGAACAATCTAAGAAGACCGATGAGCGCATCCTGCTCGCGATCGGGAAGAGGGAGGTTACTGTCGACGATTTCAAAGAGCTCATGCGCCGCGTCATTAACCCCCTCAGACGGCTCTGTATAGCCCAGCATCACCGAGCCGAATCGCTGAAGGTAATTCGCTTGCTGCGAGCTAAGGCTCAACGAAGAGCCGACGCTATTCACCGTATCTTGAACAGATTTGAGCTCCCGCGCGCCCCAGTTTACAACAGGAAAGTGCAGCTCGTCTTCAAAGGCCCTGCTATTCGCCGTAACTAAATCGCAGAAGATGATAACGGGCACATGATAACTTCCGGTGATATCGATAATGTCGTTAATATACCCATCATCGATTGCAGATTCATTGTCGAGCTCCACCACAACGGAAGAGAGCGCCCCGCCATCATCAAGATAATTAAGAAAATCTGACAGTTTTCCGCGTCCTGCGTTTTGTGCATCCCTGCTGGAAAGAACCAAAGCCGGGGTGATATCCGCGGGGAAGTTATAGTTGATCTTCAGCTTCGTCTCACCCGAATAATGCGCTGAGGGCAGGATATCTGCTACCAGATTCGTTTTTCCAGCTATGCAGAGCTTTCCCTTACTCAACTGAGTCGGAGTTGAATTTGGTACACGGCATGTTGGAATTGCAAGTCCGATTGCAGACGGAATTGAAGAGCAGCCATCGAGCATGGCACGCTCTAGCCCGTCACGATTGCGATGGCGTGCCGACAGCGTTCCAAGCCCCAACTTGTTTCGAGCCCTAGAGGACCTATCTTGACTCGTGCAATGATGCAGTATGGGCAACTTTGCAATCGGTAGCCGAGTAGAAACGCCATTATAAACAAACTTCGCGCAGTCGCCGAAATCTGGATCAATGACTTCACCCAGGTATCTGACCACTACATCATCAAAACAGAGCAGGCTACCATGGCATGTATTATCAGGTAAAGGACTATTGCGACTCTCTCCTGCTTGTTTTGCCGAATCAATCGCGACACTGAGACTGTAAGAAAGTGCTTCTTTCTGGTAATCGCTCACCGCAATGACGATTCCTGTCTCGCCAGACGAAATTGCGCGCGAAATTAGCGCCGAATTAATAGCAGTCACTGCTGTCGGCGCGCAAGAAAACCCATTATCGAAGCTTACACCATCGAAGCCAAAAGATGCATTCAACAGTATCCCAGAAGTGAAATCTTCCCACGAATAGGCAGGTTGATCACACTTGTCTGAAATTGAACCAGCCTGCATAGATTGACCTCCATTGCGTAAAACGCTTCTCTGTCAAATGGTAGCAGGGAATTCAACCGCCGTGTTTATCTATTCGCGCGACGGCTTTTCGCCCGTGCCCCATAAATGAGCTGCTATTTGATTTACTCCGCCTTTCAGCCTTTTGACGATTGGAGAGTATCCAAAAAGCCTGTCGCAGAAATATCGAAACAGGAGGCGACTATCTGTGCAATCTGTTGCGCCAACAGCGGCGGAACGGCATTTCCTACTTGTGTATACTGTGCCGTGCGATTTCCTTCAAACAGATAATCATCCGGAAACGTCTGCAATCTAGCCGCCTCTCGAACAGTTAGGCTACGACATTGGACCGGATCAGGATGGATGTAGTAATGCCCATCTTTTGCAATGTGCGATGTAATTGTGGTCGACGGCCGGTTGGCAACCTGAACTCGAAACCTGTCATTGAACTTGAATGACCCCTTTTCCGCACCCTGAACATTCCTATGCTTGGGGAGGAGTGTTGGAGGGAAATCGTCAAGATGAGGGGGAGTACCCTTGACCTCAGCGTACGCGGCGCAGAATAGATATCTGTCGAGATCCAAAGCGAGATGTGAGCGCGTGACGTGATTTGTTAACACACTCTTCCCGCCGAATCGGTGCCTATACCACCAATCGTAGGGACCGCACTCCGCAGTCACAGAGCGGCCTTCGTTGTTCTGAGGAGGATGACTCGATAGGACACGAGCTATAGCGGTCTCTAAACCCTTGCCTTCATCAGTTTCCGCGATTCTCTTAGCAGCAGCATCGATATAGGCAGCCCAGCCGATTGTCTCTTCTTCTCTGCTCCTTCTAGAGAATGAGCTTCGTATGTTGGGTATTCCAGCAAGCGCCTCTATAAGATTAATCTCGTGCCTTTCCTCCAAAATCGATGTTTTTAGGCCGAGATCGTCACGGATTCCTAGCAGAATGACGCGATGGCGCATCTGGGGAATGCCGTACTTTTCCGCCTTAACAACGAAATCTCGAGGACTACTAGGGTCATCAGTAACCAGTGAGCGAATCTTATAGCCAGATGCTTTCATGTCTCCCACTATACGAGAAAACATTCTCTGGCCTTCATGGGTCGCAGACAACAAACCCTTAACATTCTCCATCACAAAGATGTCTGGCTTCAATGCTTGAATAAACGACAGATAGCATTTGTAGAGTGTGTGCTTCTCATCCTTTTCAAAGGTCTCGTCGTGCGCTCTTCTCGACCTGCCGGCTAAGGAATACGCCTGGCACGGAGGACCTCCGATGATGACCAATGGCCCCACCCCGTACTTGCTCCTCCAATTCTCCAAGCGCTCCATTCCTATTTTTACATACGTATCGTCACCCTCTTTGAGTTCGGCTTTCAGTGCTTCCTCACCAGCAGCTTTCCAGAGCTGAGGTCTATAGGAAATAAGCTTGTCGAATGCTTCAGCGCTATGCTCCCGCATGTACCTGACATAGACATCCGGGACTTTGTCATCTGAATTTAATATTTTACGTAAATAGGCGCGAAGTTTGAGCGTCTTATGTGCCTGCTCATCACGCTCAATCGAAAGGATGCTCTGAAAAACCTGCGATCCGTGTTCATCTCTCAGCGAAGAAAACCCCTCGCCAAGTCCTCCCGGACCCGCAAATAAATCGATCATAGGAATCGCCATGGCTCGCCCTCTCCCCAGTCAGCAGCACCAGGTTAACAACGCAACCTATCCACTGTCTAGACAGCACCAGCGAGCATGCATGATATTTTTACTTACCGCCTCTAATGATTCAGGCGGTGCTAGCGTTTGCCACACTTTTCCTGAATACAATCATCGTCCCGATTTCGTCAATTTTACCTCATCTAAAACTACGGCGCTGCAGCATGCCCGGTGTTGAATCCGCTTGCCAAGGTCTCAACTACTTGTACGCCTGACGACAGGAGTAGCATCTGCCAGTTAAAAACTCGGAGCTGGACATATGATCAAGTAGAACGATTAACTCATCGGTAAAACCAGCACCAACCCAACTGTTAAATTCTTGCCCGAAGCATATCTCATCACCGACAGCGCAGAAATATTCTAGCGAAACAGACGGGACGATTCCCGCCCCTATTTTGCGAGCGTGTCAGTGCTCGTCTCAAGTAATGGGCCCGGCAGCTGTCGCCCCCTACAGCGCGCGGCGGGCCTCGATGGCGCGGCCGAGGGTCAGCTCGTCGGCGTATTCCAGGTCGCCGCCCACC
>ULXG01023058.1_pt1 | contig 12639 bp, 8 predicted proteins | sample 1961141 | NCBI WGS metagenome assembly ULXG01 (sample SAMEA4835834, study PRJEB28245) | human gut metagenome | biome: gut microbiome; material: fecal sample | place: Denmark | collected 2008 | reverse complement strand
CCGGTTCCTTCCATGCCCTCTGACAGCTTGATAACTTCCTTACCATACGCATCCTGTAGCTTTTCCACTGACTTTTTGATTGCTTTTGACTGCTCAGAACCATCCTCGGTAAACTGCCCTAAATACGTATGGCGGTCTTTCTCCATTTCTGTCCGGGCTTTGTCAATCCCCTTTTTATTCTCATTCTTAAAAGCTTCTGCTTCTTTCTGCGCTACTTTATCCAGTAAAGCAAGCTGTTCGGTCAGAGAACCATTTAACAGGTCAATCCCTTCCACCTGATTCCCATAGGATTCTGATAAGGATTCCTGTATGGATAACAGTTCACTTTTTGCCTGTGCCGCTTCCTGTTCGGATAAAGTACCAGATTCTAAAGCTGCACGAAGTTCTTCAATTTTAGTTACGTTATCCTGTAAAGAACTATGGCTTTCTTCCCATGCGTTCCCGGATTCCCTTGCAGAAGATACCGCTTCCTCAATGGAATGATTGTATGCAGAAACAGCAGCAACGGCAGCAGTTACCCCGGCCGCAATCAAAATCAGGGGATTTGCAGCCAGTGTAGCCCATAATCCTTTTAATGCACCAGATAACGTCACCGTGGATGCGGTAGCTGCTCCCTGTGCAGATGCAAGTCCCATAGCTGCTACTGCTGACTGTGCTTCTGCCTGTGACATTCCCTGTCCCATAAGGATTGCAATTCTCTGAGCATCCGATAAAGCCTTTGAGGATAACACAAGTTTTGTTTGTGATTCTGATAATCCCTGTGTCAGATTTAACAGACCTTCAAAAGCATCATCTGTGATATTCGTAGCCTTTACAATATCCATTGCAGAGGAAAGATCACTGAATCCCTGTATCATGTCACCAATCCAGTTCAGGGCAAAAGCTCCGCCTGCTGCTCCCAGTCCTGCAAGGGATGCCTGAAGTAAATCCGTCTGGGCTACAAAATCGGTTACTGCTTTTGCCCCGTCAAGGAATCCTGCATACATATCGTCCGATACTACTGTAGTAGCCAGATTCTCCATACTTGCTTTTAGGGCATTTGTCTTAGCTTCCAAAGAAGTCATATAGTTTTCTTCAAACTTTTTCTGTGCTGTACCGTCTGAATTAAAAGCTGCATCTGTAAGAGACTGTACTTTGTCCCAGTTATCCATGACGGAGATAAACGAGTTAATCTGTCTGGTTCCTGCTACAGCGGTACTAATTGCTTTTTGTGTATTCTTGTCAAACGTACTCCATTTTTCAGCAATACTATCTATTGTAATCTCTGAATCCTGGAACTGCCCGTTTACATCTCTCATAGAGATCCCGACTTCATTCAAAACCTTTTCCACATCATTTAAAGGTTCGCCTGTCTCATCATCTACGAATTTACCAACTTTAATGTTGTTCATTCGTGACAGTATCGACTTGACAGATGTACCTATTGTTTCATCACTCTGCTGTGTCACATCTTTAATGGTCGCTATCATGGCAGCAGTTTTCTCTAATGATACCCCTGCATTATTTGCCATGGATGCTGTTCTGGAAAGAGCTTCGCCGATTCCAGAAGAATCAGACGCAGACTGAAGATCAATGCTCGTCAAAACGTCTGAAATATGTCCTGCCTGATCTGCGCTCATCTGAAAACCATTCAAGGTAGCAGTCAACACTTTTGAAGCCTGTTCTGAATCCATCTGAGCATCCTTAGACAGCACCATACTATCTTGAATGAGCTGATTTGTTTCAGCCATAGTACGCCCCTGTCTCAGCCAACTGTCCGCAGAAGATGCTACCTCTGAGGTAACAGAGCCTAACTCCTGTCCCAGATCATTGTAACTTTTCATCAGGTCATTTACATAAGCTTTCCCCTCACCAGTAGCCATAGCAAGGTCTGTTTTCAGATCATTAAACTCTTTGACAGTTTCAAGTCCCTGCTTTCCTGCATCTATGATTTTATAAATACCGTCCTGAAGCATATCCGCCATAGTAAAGGTACTAAAGGCTTCTCTCAGGCTTCCACCGAACCGTTGAAATACCGACTGTCCTCTTGCTCCTGCTGCATTGGTGTTATTTAACATCTGCTGACAAGCAGACAGGTTCGGAATATTTCCCTGGCCCATAGGTATTGTGATACCTGCTGTATTTACGGTATTGTCTACTTCATCCCGGACAGCATTGGTATTTACATGAAGATCAACCTCAAGATCTGTAATACTGTTGACTGCTGCCCTGATCTCGTCTGTCAGACTGTCTGCATCCACTTTGATATCAACAGGTAACTCCACATCAGATAAAGCAGCCTGTAGTTCTGATTTCAGGGAATCTTTATTCACCTGTACATCTACTTTTACTGGTTCATCCCCGGATGCAAGTCTGTTGATTGCTGACCGGAGAGAAGAAACAAGCTGTTCCTCATTGATTTTTAATTCAATGGGTATCGGTTCGTCTGCCATGGCTCCTGCGTTTTGAATCGCATTTCTGATATCTGCTGTAATCTTCTCTGTATTGACATTTACATCAAGGTCAATGGTGGTTTTACTGATTTCAGAAGCCTGCTGAATGTTATTCTTCAGATTTTTCATAATCAGCTCCGCAGAATCCGAAGCCTGTTTCCATGCAAAATCATCCACTGACTGTTTCATCTGGGAATCCATATCTGCATAGGATATCGTCTTTACCATATCCTCACGGGCTTTCTTTACCAGATCAAACGTATGCAATAACTGATCTGCCTGACTAATCACATCATCTGAAAAATGTTCAGGAAACAGTGATTTCATCTCACCCCAGATAGAACTGATATCCACACCTTTTGATGCATCCCGGGTGATCTTACCGATATTATCTTGCAGCAGTTCTTTATAAGTATCTGTATCTAGCGCATCCTTCAGGGCATCTGATATAAAGATCTTCTTGTCCTTGAAATAATCAAAGAACTTATCATAGATACCAGTAGCACCCTGTACCAGTTTTGCATGATCGGACAGGGTATTTTTTAACGGTTCGATACCACCAAAGAAATCCTGAAAGCCTTTATCGGTAGCATGAAAGTCTGTACCGTTCCATGCTTTACTGAGCGTAGCCACCATAGAATTTAACTGGGATTTTATCTGATTGATTGTCTGCTTATCTGAAATGTTAAAAGAATCTGCTAACTGTTTTGAAATAGAAGAGGTGTCAAGCCTTGTCTGCTTCACACCCTTTTCAATGTCAGAACTTAATTTCTTTGCTGAATTTTGATTTAACTCTACATCTATTTTGAGTTTATTTTTGTTATTCATTAGGTCATTTAATTTTTGCTCTGCATCACTTGTATCAAGATCCGCAGTTATTTTTACTTGAAAATCATCAGTCATTTATACACTTCCTTCCTATTATACATTATCCAAAATGTTTTCCAAACGCTTCTTGCATATTTTTCTCAATATTTTCTTTTGATCTTTCCCAAAATCCACCATTACCAAGTAATTCTCCTGCTTCTGCATACCCATAAATAGTCTGGGTATCTCTTCCTGAAGGATTATATCTATATCCAGTATCTAACTTCAGTTCTCCTGTAATAGAATCTCCACCGCCTGAAATTTCATATTCTGGCGATTCCGATAACTGCTCTGTACGATGATAAGCACCTTCCGGAGCATCATAAAAATGTCCTACGTTCTCATTTAACTCATCGAAAGATTTATGAATAGTCTCTGTCATGGCAGCAGTCATTTCTTTCTGTAAATGGGATTTTAATGCACCCCAACTTGTAAATGTTTTTGTCATATTTTTTACCTTTTATCTGTAAGAATATTAAGCGAAATGCTCATTGAATTAGAATTTTCAGATTATTATAATTATGATTGTGTAAGATATGCTTTCAATCGTTCAAAATAAACCGGACAAAGATCAATTTTACCTTTCTTGAATCTGGAAAGATAGCTCGTATGGATTTTTGTCACAGAACTTATATATGTTTGTTTTTCCTTCAGAATCCGCTCATTATATAGATCACGTAATTCCTGCTGTGTCATATTTTATTTTTACCCCTTTCAAAAAAAATTGCTAAATATATATTTTTTATCAGCGAAATAGCTGTGAACCATTTGGAAAGCTCACAGCTATTTGTATATGAAAGGCTATTGTACTTATTACAACAACCTCATTTTCCTGGTTCCCAACGAATGAGGTCGGTATAAAAAGATCGTTGGAAATCATGTGCAACAGGTACTATGCTTTCTCCTGCCCATGCAAATGGGTCTGCATATAATGTTTTTAATATGCATCCACTCTCTTCTGCTCATGCTAATGGGTCTGGATGAGATAAAGGCGTTACTTTGCTTACGGTCATTTCACGCCTCTCTCATAGGGCGATATTGAACGTTCCTCATTTTCGCCTTGTTTTCTAGGCGAAAAGTAAGATTCATTTTAAAAAATCGTGAATATTTCGTCTATTTTTCAGCATTTTTCACAAAACACGATAGAAAATTTTGCAGATTATTGTCATATAATAAGGTAAGTAACCTGCTTCTCATCCTGGAAAAACACGGATCATGGAATGCTTTATCAACTAATCGCATCATCGTATCCTGTTTGATCGTATGCTTCCGGATTCTGTCTGCTGTCTGTTCGAATAAATACGAAATCTTTTCTGAATAATCCTCTGCTGCCTTATCCAGATTTTTCACCTTTGCATCATATGCTTCAATCTCGGACACAATTTTCTGATACTGTTTTCTATTTGCATCCCCTTTATTATAAGGAAGTAAAAGACTATCAACAGGTATTGTACGGGTCTGGTATTCTTTATTCACCCTTGAATCAATCGTCATTTCATCGACCAGATCATATACGATATCCATAGGACAATTAAATTTCCCTACCTGATTTTCTGTTATTTCACATTTTCCTTTCATTTTCATGTGGCCTGCATAGAACCGTGGATATTTCCTGCTACCATTGATATTCTCTCCAATTTCAGCAACTACTTTATTCAATCGCCCCAGTTCCGAGCCTACCGAAACATTAAATTCTCGCTTTGCAGAATCAATGGCAACCTGTGCCAGAACAGAACAGATCACAAATATATCCTGTAATTCACCCTCTCTATCTGCTGCCCTGCCATCAAAATAATACGACAATGCAAGCTGTGCAAGGTTGCTTGTAGTCCCAATGTCATTTTGTGACCGTGCAATCTTATAATCCATCTCCGCAAAAGATGCCATATCCATGTTGTACAAGCTACTGTTTTTTAACGGAATCCTATTGATAATTGTCGGATATTCCAGATATGCTTTCTCTGAAAGCTTTACAATCTCTTCCTGATCTGTCACGTACACACTATCACTATCTAAATCTTGTCCATTTAATCTGTCCTGTACATCTGTACCAATGCCATTAATAACGATCACATGCTGTCCCAATTCTGGAAAATATCTCATCAATTCCTGCGGATATCTATTAATCAAATGCACAATATTATTACTGCTGTTATGAGGACTTCTAAACCCTGCCAGGCACTGACCATCTGGAAATCTGCTTGTATAACATTCAATGCCTTCCCTGTGCGTATCAAAGCATTTTTCAGAACTATATCCCTCTCCCGTCACCTGCTTTAACAAAGCCAACGGATTACCGCAGATAACCAGATTATCTCCATTCTGTAATAGCTTTCCCAACTTCAAACGCTTATTCTTAAATTCAGACAATATCTCAGATTTTTTCTTTTTGAAGTAATCGGTATACCTAAAATCATGATTCCACTCATCTAGAGCGATAAGCATATTGCCAACGCTATATTTATTTCCAGAAGTCCTTTTTAAATGCTCCATAAAAGCATCGTGATCCTGAACCATCCTATTATAATAGTCAACGCTTGTCTGTGCGATTTCTGCAAGCATCTCTTTATCTGTAGTAGGCAGACTGTTATTGATCTGGTAGGAACTTCTTTGTAGTTCTCCCCATTTACTCTCATGTCCTGTCTTAACAATAGAGAACATTTCGCCATCTTTTTTCATAAAACGCCGATAATACTTATAAGCTTTGCTGTCATTATCTTCTGGATGCTCTTTCATCAATTTCTCAAACTTCATCCATTTAATAGAATTTTCAGTAACGATCACACGGATATCAGAGACTTTTACCTTATTTCCAAACATATCCATCACGGCAGCAGTTGGATAATCTTCCTTATAATAATCTATGAAATACTGAACCACATCACCACGGAACAGACACGACTTAAAGAAATGACTTCTGCAATAAATGAAACCCTCCATTCCCTGATCTTCAGGAAAAACAGAATCATCTATCAATCCCATACCATCCCATAGGATATTTGTGATCTCGCACTGCTCTTCTTTTTTCACATAACAGTGATTGCTTTCATCTACATCTACCGTTAGTCCTGGCAAAATTGTTGATACTTCCTGATCCCGTACAATCAGTATATTCTTCAGCGGAATATGGATATAGTCTAATGCTGATGCTGTAATCAGTGTACTGTAAGCACTTAATGATACAATGTCTGCATTCTCCTGTGGCATCCTGTCCCATAATCCCATAGTCAAATAATCCCTTGCGATTGTAAGCAGCTCTTCCCGAACAAAAACACAATCTCCCTTTTTCGCTTTCCCCGGAGATCTCATAAGCATCCGATATGTAATTGTCTCATCTGCTCCATGAATTATATCACCTGTTTTTTTATTGTACTTATGCCATGTAATCGTACATCCTTGCGTGTAATACATCTGTCTCAACTCTTTTGCAGACACGCTATCTTTAATTCCAGATAACAGATCTTCCGTATTTACTTCCGCATTTTCTTCCTGTTCCCCGTCATTATATCCATAATACAATTCACGTTCACAATAACTCAGCACAGAGTAATCAAATTTCAGCACAATAAAATCAAGACTGCTGCCATCCTTTTTTATCTTCATTCCATGCTTTTTCATATATCTCAGGAACAGACTATCATTCAACATTGCATCGTTCCATTCCAGTCTGCAATCTCTGATCTGATTCCCATATCTATACTTGTACCCGTTCTGCACCTGATAGATTCTGTTTGCCTGTAAGCTTCTTATTTTAATGTTTATCTTTTCTTTTTTCATGTCTCTCTATGTTCCCTTCTTGTTCCTTCTTTCCAGTATTTAAAAATAGGATATTTAAAATATATATAGGACTTCCCTTTATACTTCATTTTATGCTGCTCTATTTTGGTGTCGGATTCACATATTTCTATATATATAGAAAAGTGTGGATTCGCCACCATATATTTTTAGTCTGTTTTCCTATTTTCTAAAATCCAATATTTTTAGCTCCCATTTCCTATATAAATTATATAGAAAAAGGGGGACAAAATATTAAATTAAAATAGAAATAAAACAAAAATCAAGATACAAGATAATATCCTCTTTTATTTTTTTATTCGTGTCCCAAAAATGGTGTAAAGCTTATAATAAAGGTATACACCAAAATTGGGACATCCCTTGATTATTATTTCAATTACCCTTATAAACTTTTAAGTGATTAACTTTTTCTATTTTCTATCTCATTTTTTGCTGTCATATTTAATCCACGCAAGCCACTTCCGTTTTGTGTCGTTTAGACACAACGGAATGGATTGTGTGACAGGTCGTGGAATTGCGAGCTTGCGAAGCAATTACATCTACCTGATTAGCTGCCAGCAGGCTAGAGCAATTCTTTACTTTTACTTAAAAAATATTTATATAAGAAATAATAAGTCTTACTCTAGTGGGATACCCACACCCTTATCCGAACATTAAACATTGTCTTGCTACGCAATCCAAAGTTTAAGTCCGGGTTGCCTTGTGACTTCATATTGCTATCGCAATATTCCAGTCCCAAAACAACAAATAATATTTATTTACTTTAATTTTGAAGATTTTTATCCCCTAATTCCTATAAATATTATATAGAAAATAGGGGGTAAAATATTAAATTTATGAATTTGAATTTGTGAATTATATATTTTCGAATATTTTTATGGTTCATTTACTATATAATATTTATAGAAAAAGGAACCTAAAAAATAAAATATGAATCACATAAAATTAAGATAAAGATACAAGATAATATCCTTTTCTATTTTTGACTACCCAAAAATGGCGTAAAGCTTATAATAAAGGTATACGCTAAAAAAGGGTAGTCATACTTTATTATTTCGTATTTAATTGATTATCGCCCCTAAATTTTAATATCTTTTTGTTGGCGGATTCACATATTTCTATATATATAGAAAAGTGTGGATTCGACAACAAATATTTTAGTCTGTTTTCCTATTTTCTAAAATCCAATATTTTTTATAAAGATTAGGATTATCATGACCTGTTTCTAATTTTCTACGTGTATCAACAAAAACTTTACCTTCTATAGTTTTATTATAAAATCGACATGAGTATATACCTTTATAAAGATCTTCTAATGCTCCATTAAATGTATTGATACCTGTGTAACGCAGCTTCACACCGACAGATTCAAATTCTGCTTTAATCTTCTCTTTATCTTCATGGAACAACATTTTACCTTCAATACTACTTAAATATTCCATAAATTTATCTATACATTTAACATCAACTTCAATAAACTTACTTTTTGAACTTAGCTCCTGGCCCAGATAGTGATTTAACACTACCAGATAACCCCATTCTTTCATCTGGCGAAGAACAATATTGTCTCTTTTGTATTTATCATATCGACATTTGTTTACCTTTATTTTACTCATATCCTTTTCCTTAGAAAAGTAAGAATAAAATATTCTGTTATTATTTAACTTTTTTCGTTGCTGACCATTTCCGTATTCTTCATAGAATTTTTTATAGTCCTTATTAAACATATCTACTGGCTTGAGCTGCGAATTATTTATGTTCAAAAATCCCTGTATTGCTTTAGCAGGAAATTCTCTGATGTAAAATGTACAGGTATCCTTTTCATGTAAACTTCTTTTTCTGCCGAGAGCCTGTATCGTACAATCAACATCAAAAATCTCACTAAAAATGTGTTTGATATTTTGATCTTTTAAATCAATTCCATTATCAAGAACCTTTGTGGTAAACAGTATTCTTTTAGAAAATGTGTGATTTACAACACACTCCTTTACCCTTTTTGTATTCGCATCGTATCCGCATATTTCCTTTAATTCCATATCAGCATTATTGGAGCAATAATACTCAGCCATATCCTTATAATATGTGTGCATTTCTTTCATCCGTTCTTTAGCATTACAGAATACAACTATTTTTTCGTATGATGTTTGTGACAATATATCATCTATGATCGAAGTCAATTCATCCTTTTTATAGAAATATAGGACATCAACATATGAATAACTTTTTTCAATTTGATAGACATTTTCACTGGGTACAAGCTGCTCTCTTTTTAGTGAAGAAAAGAATGTTTTCGCAGTTGCACTTACGAAGATTACTACAGATTCCTTTTGCTGCATAATATAATTATACGATACATCTGTATAGTCATTAAACAATGCATCAGTAGTAAAATAATGACATTCATCCGCAACAATATAATCATATCTGGGCGGTTGCTTTTCTTTTTGGATTTTCTTCTGCAAGGACTGATATGATGTAACATAAATCGTATCTAACAGATGTATTTTCTTTACACTGTCATATATTTGCTGTCTAAGTTTCCTGCGGTTACATAGATAAAGTATCTTCTTGTTATTTTCTTTAGCATAGGTTCCAAGAACATTAATACAGAAGTAACTTTTACCGCATCCTGTACCACAATCCAAAACAACAAATTCTTTGTTCCATTTTTTGTAATCATCACCAACAATATCTGATACCCACTTTTTTTCTTTGTTTCCGTTAGTCAATCAAACTACACCTCCCGACTTACCGATTTAAAAGATATTCTGTGACCTTGTTACGGATCTCTTTTGTATCTTCAAATAAAAATACCTTATATTTCGGATTTTCTACATTGTCCTCTACTTTTAATATTCTGTACCCACGGCGGCATAACCAGTTTGCCAGATCCAATGACTTTACAATATACATATCTGTTTTTTGACCCTTATACATGAAATAACTTCCTCCTGTTTAATCCGTTAAAATCTAACTACTTTCCAAGCATGTCTATAGGTTCTTTCTTTTACATTACCGTTTTTATCTGTCTCATATCTGGTAGTCTTAAACTCCTTGATCTGGTAGTCCATTCCAATCTCAGTCAGAATATAGTTTAATGTCCTCAGATTTCTCAACAGTATACCGTTTTGTGTGGCATTTATCGTATTGATTAATTCGGTTCTGTCTTTATCTCTGTAAAATATCCTGTCCTCTTCGACCATCTGATTTAAGTATTCTTCTAAATTCATGCTGTAAGCCTCCTGTTTATATTGTTTTTTAGTTTGATTACCTAGGTACACCACCTTATAGCAGTGTACCTGTAACCATTTTTTTGCGATTTACCTACTCTTAAGCATCACAAACTGTATAGTGTATTTCATCATTTTTTTTAAATGATCCTGTGACAGTCCAATAGATGATATTAGTCTTTATATCAGCTGCGGATATAGAAAATTCATCTATGATAACGTATAAATTATCTTCAATTGTGTCTTTGGGGATTTTTGACATTTGTGAAAGTGCATTGACTACATTTAATCTAATAATATCAGAAAGTGTATCTACGAAAAAACTCTGCTCTGGACATTGCATAAATTCATATGCTGATTTTGCTTTGAACACATCAGGAAACATGATCTTGTCCGTTGTTGGAGCAACTAAACATTTAATACGTTCGATTTCATGTTTCCCCTCTCCGTGAAAATAACATTCCAGAATGAAATAAACCTCATGGTCATTGGGCTTATTATTGTCAATTCCAATCAATGGTTGTGCAATTCCTGCCTGCTGCATTGAGGGATCACCATAGTATGGAATGAACTTAACAGAATCATCTTTTTCAAGAAACTGTGTTGTATGGGTCTTTACAATATTGTTGGCAAGAATGACATATTCCTCTCCTGTCTCATCTGTGATAATACCTCTTCCTGCATCTTTATTATAGGAAGTAACTGTACCTGTCTTAAACATATTGACTAATTCTTTTTCGCTGTAATTCATACTTGTTTGTCTCCTTTTAGTAATAATAATATTCGTCTTCAGTCTCACATTTCTTATATGTATGATCTGAATACTGTTCCAAAAGCCTAATTGCATCATGATATTTTACATTTACTTTTATTGTTTTTTCTGAACTAATTACACCATTTATATCTCTGAGGATGTTATTTTCTTCTGTATATTTAGAATTATCATAGCATGGTAAATGAAATGTGAATCCACACATCTTATATAGTAATAGATAATTAGTTCCCCATGAGGTTTCCTGTTTGTTGATTCCGATATATTCCATTCTATTTTCGGATATCAATTTCTTCATCACCGCATCTTTAAGATCATAATGATTCTGCATTCTTGTCTTTGCACTTTTACATAAACTATGCCTTCCATAGTTATATTCTTTCTGCTTAGTGTCTCTTGATACCTTTGCAGATTTATTTATCACATAAAGAGCTTGTGCAATATTTTCGTCCGTAGGCTCTAACGGAATATCGCTATATACACTCTTTTTTACAGGGAGCGTTTCTTGCTCATATACTTTAATCACGTCAGGAATACTGTATATATGGACTTCTTTTTTACGGTCTAAAGATATCTTGGCTAGAAGATGAATCTTCTTCTCTTTAACCAGTTTATTCACTGTACTCTTACTTACATTTAATACTGTTTCTAGGTCACCTTTTGACAATCCAAATTTATCTAATTTACAAAAATCCATAAGATTATCTGGCGTTAAATATTCCTGTGCATCCATCACTGTTTTATAATCTGATCTCTGATTTACTTCAAAACTGGGATTGAAATGGTCATTGATAAATTTACATAATTTATCTATTTCCACGTTCATCAACCTATATTTTTCCTTCACTACTTCGATAATTTTTTCTTCAATTTTGCTCATACATTTGTCCTCTAAATTAATTGTTTGCTCTATAGGATGCCATTATATTGACATCCTATAGATAGATATCAAAAAGGTTTGTGGGATTAGATAATTGTAATCGTGATCTCATCAAAGTTGCATCCGACTGTAGAAATCGTAATCTCCTTTGATTCCTCATCATATTCAATATCATCAATCTTTTCTGCATAAAGCTCAAGCGTTGTACCCATATTTGAGAACTGAATAATTGTAATTTTCCCTGATAGATCACGTTCCATTTTGATGCTGTCACAGTACATACTGATATCCATTCCATTAAATTCCTTCGACTCCATATTGAATTCGTTATCAGTATTTGCCATAACGATTTCCTCTAATCCGTCTAAAGTAATACCGGACGAAAGCCATCTTCTTTCAGAACCATCTACAAACTGACATTCCATGTTCTCATTAATTCTTTCATTAGTTTTTTCTCTCATAATTTAGTTCTCCTATTCTTATTTTTATGAAAAATTTTAATAACTGCTACCGCTCTTCGGATGTTTGTAATCACTCAGTCCCATTTGGGCTTCAGTTAATATTCACTCACCACAAAATTGGGGGGAGTTAGCCACCACGAAATCATGGGGGCTAACCATCTCCGTTTGATTGTCGTTACTCTCTTAACATATCCAGAGTAAT
>ULXG01032168.1_pt1 | contig 12646 bp, 3 predicted proteins | sample 1961141 | NCBI WGS metagenome assembly ULXG01 (sample SAMEA4835834, study PRJEB28245) | human gut metagenome | biome: gut microbiome; material: fecal sample | place: Denmark | collected 2008 | reverse complement strand
CAGTTCATCCCTTCCGGATAGATCAGGCTCATCTGGAACGACCCTATGGGCTCTTTCAGTTCTTCCAGTCCGCTTATGGTATTCTTCACCATAAAACTACTGTCTGTCTCCACCGTCTCCGGTCCATCCAGTCCCATCTGCACGGGCGCTTCCGCAATTGACATGGTGCTGATGTCTTCCAGAATCAGCTGGTCCATCGCAAGATTGTTGCGGCTGATGTTCATGTTCTGGTCGTAAATATTGCCATTATAATTGTAGGTAAAGGTAATGGTATGCTCTCCTTCTGTCAAGTGCATCCTCATGCGGGGTGAACGATAGAATACATTGTCAAATGTAATCGAGAACGACATGGTGCCATAATCCTCACCGTCCAACAGGACCGAACGGATTGCCGCATAGTTTCCGCTGGTGGTATCGCCACCATTGTTGTACAGGGCGCTCACCAGATAATCGCCTTCAACTGGGACATTGACCTTGAAGGTGATGTCCGTACCACCGTTGGGACGGTTATCCTGCACATAACCGGTCCCGGAATAGCCCTTGATGGAGTTTGCAAAGCAGTCGCTGTTGTAACTTGCATCCTCTGCCTCATACTTGAGGACCGTCCCCTCCGGATTCCAAACGATAGGTTCGGAAAGTTCGGACGCAATCCCGTCTTCGTCCACTGCCACCAGGGAATAGCTTCCATAGACATCCTGTGGAATGGTATAGCTATCCTGACCCGTTACATCAATATATTCCGTACCGGTCCAAAGCTTGTAGGTGTAGCGTGTATCCGGCGTCCAAGACAGCACGCCATCTTCGAGCTGCATTTCCGGCAGTTCTGGGCAGATGACCAAATTCTCTTGTTTGAGATTTACTTCATTGTATTCGCCGCTGTCCTCTACCACGATCTCAATGGTATAGTTGCCCGAAGCGTCCGCAGGGAATACATAGTCCGGACCCTTTTCCTCTCCGTTTACCTTCAGGGAAGCGACGGAATCACCCTGTCCGGAAACCTTGAGGGTCAAGGTCGCATCACGATACGTATAATTGCTCAATTCAAACGGTCCGACCATCCAATCCGGAACATACGGTGCAAAATGGATGCCGTCCAGATCATACGTCATACCAAATAATACTCGGTAGTAACCGGCCAACTGACCTGCTACCGACCACAGCTGGCGGTGCGCATCATTGCCCGCGCCCGTTTCGTAGTTAATAACCTCTTCGTTGGAAAGGTTTCTTGCCGCCCCGTACATGATGGATTTCATAATCTCGCCCGCAAGCTCATGATTCCCACCGACCATTGCCGCTTCCATCAGGGCCGCTTCCCAACCGGGCCACACGCCGCGATTGTGGTAAATCGCACTGAAGTTTTTGCCGGTCTTCTGTGGATAAACGGTATCCGCACCATATTTGACAAGCGGATAATTTTCCATCAGTTTTTCGGCCATTTCCGGGGTTGCAATGTCAAAATAGACCGCATACCCGGCTGCAATGACATCCGTCTTTTCTGCGAGGACATTGCCCATATATTCCGGATACTGCCAAGAGGAATAATATCCATGTTCCTCCATCCAGAAGGTATCGTTAATCGCCTGCTTGAGTGCTTCAAAATGCTTGGCCCATTTTTCTGTCTCGGCCGGGTCCTTTCCAAGGATTTCCGAGGCCTGCTCCATTACCTTAAACGCCACTGCATACTCAATATTGGTATTGCAGGACTTGGATTCCATGATGTCGGAGAAATAGCCCTCGTCCATCCAGTCGGGATACGTTTTAGAACGATGGTCAAGACCGGAAGTCTCCCCCTTAAAGAGGCCAGTATTCGGGTCATAGTTTACATGGAAGTCCTTTTCCAATGTATATTCGGTCACATCATAGACTTTTTCCAGGAATTCCGTATCCCCTGTGGCAAGGTAGGTCTCCCACGCAGCCATAGCTAGGATAATACGATCCGTAGAAGCTGGATACGAACCACCGGTACCGGTATCCTCCACCCACTCCTGCGGGTCGCCTTGGATCTTCTGTAGCAGGCTGTTGCCGGACTGCTCCGGGAACGCCCACGCCAAAGAATACTGAACAGACATCGCCGTATCACGCGTCCAGACCTTGTTCCAGTTCGCGCCAGTATTGAATACTTCGACCTTTTCCCCTGTGTGGACGCTGGTTTCTGTAAAGATGTCCTCCAGGGACTCCTGCAACGCCATATTGTACAACGCCTCGGAGATCGGCATATTTTCTGCCGTAAACTGTGGCAGTCCGGAGATGTCCTCGGTCAGTTTCCAGGTATTATTTTCATAGGTGGAATGCAGTTCTTTCCCGCTGTCGGCGGTCATGGTATACGGACCATCGACAATCTTGTCGGGGTAAATATCGTAGTCAAAACGCGTGCTGTTCAGCGTGAAGTGTGCACTGTACCAGCTGTCCGGCGCTTCGTCCAGCTCCACCCGGTTTTGGGAGTCTTGATTTTCAAGCGCTAAAGAGAGCGTATCATCCAATAGACTGGTAACCTTGGTATATCCGCTCACATTGCGAAGAATCCACTTGCCGGAGTCGCCCTCTCCGCTTTCAGCCATACAGGCTGCAAAGCCGGAACCATCATTGACAATATAGTTGCCGGTCGCCCGGTTCTGGATGGTATAATAGCCATCCTCATCCGGAATAAAGTCCCAGCTATATGCATCGATATTGTCGCTGTCGATATTTCCAGCGTACTTGAGTACGCCACTTCCATCATCTGTCAGATACTGGTTTTTCCAACGGTTGACCATGGAGACACCTTCATAGGACGGTATTTCTACCGGAACAGAAATGGTGAAATAATTGATGTTCCAACCCTCGTGTGTCACGTTGAAGCGGATGGTTTGACGCCCTGCCTCCAACGGAACCATAACTTTTACGTCGGTATACGTCTGCCAGCCCCCTGTAAATGGAATGGTGGCCGACACGCCATCCGGCGCTGCGGTGGTCACGATGGACACGCCGTTCGGAGAACCCTGTACCCCTCCGTCGGTATTTTGACTTGCTACGCGCAGTGTAAACTGGTAGGTGCCTTTTTCCATGACGAGAATGTCGTCATAATAGAAGTAGTCACCCGCATCTGTGTTGCCGACATTCTGGCCGCCCTCGCCGCAACTTTCCACTTTGACGCCCGCCTTGTCGCCCATGGCTGGGTCGCCGCCTTGGCCGTCAAAGTCCTCTGCTTCGATCTTTGTCACGCCGTCCGGTGTGACGACTGCCTTTGCCTCGGCCTGAATATCAAAGTAATTGAAATTCCAACCCTCATGCGTCACATTAAATCGGATCGTCTGTAGGCCAGCTTCCAGAGGAACATCCAGATAAATATCGGTATAGGTCTGCCATGCGCCCGTAAACGGGATTGTGCCGACTACGCCCTCGGGCGCCGCCGTTGTCAGGATCGTCACTCCATCCGGAGAGCCCTCCACACCGCCGTCGGTATTGTTGCTTGCAACCCGAAGGCGGAACTGGTAGGTGCCTGCTTCCTTAACATAGATATTGTGGTAGAGCATGTAGTCGCCCGCGTCCGTACTGCCGACATTCTGGCCGCCTTCGCCGCAACTTTCGACCTTGACGCCCGCCTTGTCGCCCATGGCCGGGTCGCCGCCCTGCTCGTCGAAATCCTCCGCTTCAATGCGGGTGACTGTATCGCGGCTGACCACTGCCTTGGCCACGGTTTCAATGTCGATCAGCTCTACGGAGAGTGTCACCGCCTTAGCTGGCATCACGAAGCTGTAGGACTTGTCTGGAATAATTTTTCTGACATCCAACTCCATTCCATCTGCACTAACAGCCTTGACTTCTTTCACTGTCTTGCCCTCCGGAATATTGGAGACGGAAACGGTCACCGTTTCGCCCAACACGGCCTGCGCCGGCGCGGTCAAAGTAGCTTCCTGGCCGTCCGCCACCTGGATCGCATAGGTTTCGCTCGGCCGTTCGGCGTCCATCTTCCACAGCTCCACGTTGTCGATCTGCATGGAGGTGTTCCCAGGAGCCTTACAATAAAACGCGATATTAACTTGGCCGTCCGTTACTTCAACCTCCGTGGAGAATTTCTGATAAATGCTGTTGAATGGGATATTGACCAGCGTCTCCTGCTCGCCGTTATAGCCTGTCAACTCCATTCGGCTGATGTCAGCCGCTGCATTGGACATCTTGACCGTCGCATTCACACGGTAGACCCCATCCGGCAATCCTGTAACCGTCTGGCTGAGCCGGCCCTCATAGGCGCCCGAGTTGTAGAAATAGAACTTGTAGTTGCCGCCGAACGCGTCGTTGTTATCCACGCCATGGCCCGCCGTCCCGGAGATATTCTCCACCGTCCAGCTGTCCAGGCTTCCGTTTTCAAAGCCGCCGTTCGGGACAGGCATCTGAGTCATAACCATGGGCTCGCGGCTCACCGTCGCGCGGTCGAGATTGATGTTCGCCGTATCGCCTTCCTGCACAAGGACGGTAAGGGTATTTTCCCCTGCGTTGAGGTGAACGGTCACCGGAACCTCATCCCAGAGGGTGAAATCCTTCATACTTGCGAAAAACACCTGCTGCGCGTCCTCTTCGTTTCCGTTTGCATAGACGCTCATCGTCTGTGTCGCGCCAGAACCGTTGGCATACCGCAGGAATACCGTATAGTCGCCCTCCTCCGGTACTTTGATGTTGGAAAAGCGCACGCCGTCTCCTGCATCGTGCAGCCATGCCACATAACCAGAACCTGTGTAGCCGCCGAATACGGTTTCGCTCTGCGCGTTCCCCAGGATCTCCGCGTCTTCCGCTTCGAATTCATACGTGGGGATCGACGTGCCGTGCAGCGTTATGGCGGATGCCTTAGCTGTATCGGGCACCTTCACATAACAGATCTCGCTGGAAGCATCAGCATAATAGCCGGACTCCGCCGCCTGGAGCGCTTCCAGGGAGTCATAAGCGACAAGCGGCTGACCGTCCTGCTGGACGGAGACGTCTTCATACGCCGCCTTGTGGAACTGCATCAGGTAACTGCGCGGGGCAATATCTGTGTAGCTCCCGGTGCGTTCGCCGATTTGGAAGAAAATCGACGTGCCGTCTCCGTCCACCTTGACGTTGCAGGTATACGGAGTCGTCGTGTATACCCCATTCTTATAGGCGTCTGTTTCACCGTCATCCTCATAGAGGACAAAGTCAAAACTGCCGTCCTCCAACGTGGGGAACACGTCCAGCGTCAGGACGTCCACCGGCTTTTCGCCGACATATTCCATCTCCGGCTGCATCGGGATAATCGAGCCCGCCTTGACAAAGACCGGGAGCAGCGTAACCGGCGCAGAATAGCGCAACGTCCCCCCACCGCCATAAACGGTCTTGCCATTGCTGTAATCGTACCAATCGCCTTCCGGCAGATAAACCTCTTTGATGGTGGAATCTTCCACCACCGGGGCCACCAGGAAACTGGGGCCATTCATAAACTGGGTATCTATGCTGTAAGTATTCGGGTCATCCTGGAATTCCATAGCCATAGGACGCACGAGCGGCACGCCCGTTCCGCCTTCTCCAAGGCCCTTTTCAATCCCGATTCCAATGATATTGTCCGCTGTAAGCGAATACATATAGGGGATTAAGCGGTAACGCAGGTTGATGTACTCGCGCGCTACATCCTCGCCGCCGTTCTCCCAGGGCTCTTTTGCGGGAAGCCCCACAGAATAATGGAAGCGGTGGATGGGGGTAAATGTGGCCAGCTGAATCCAGCGCTTGAACTGGTCGCTGGAAGGCGTGCCATTGAATCCGCCGATGTCGAAACCCCAATAATTGAAACCGGACAAGGACAAGCTGGTGCCCAGGCGGATCTGCTGGTACATATCCTCCCAACCGCAGCCGATGTCTCCGGTCCATGGAGAAACATAGCGGTGGCTCCCAGTGAAACCGGAGCGGGTTAACAGGAACGGGCGCTTCCCGTCTTCGGTCACCTTATTGTACATGGCTTCGTTGTGCTGGATGGCATAGACATTGTGAAGTTCCTCAATATCGCCCCACGCTTTGCCTTCCTCGTTCCAGCCCACCCAATCCGGGCGCATACGCGCCGGTTCATTCATGTCGAGCCAGAAACCTTCCACACCCTGCCCCAAGATCATGTTGTGCTGTTCGCCCCACCATTCCTGAGCTGCCGGGTTAAAGAAGTCCGTCAAGCCGGAGGAAGCGCCCCAAGGCCAAATGACATTCTTCTGGTCGCCTGTGCGGCTATGCATAAAGTAGCCATTTTCCACACCGTATGGGTAATCCTCCGGCTGGGCATCCGTAACGTTCGGGTCGTCTATCACACCCATACGTACATTGAGATCATGGAGTTTTCCAATCATCCCCTCGGGATCGGGGAAATTGGTGGTATTCCATTGCGTCGGGCTACACTTGTATTGATACCAATCAATATCCGCCATCATCATATCCAACGGGATTTCTTTATCGCGATAGGCCTGCGCCACGCGCTCGATGTCCGCCTGCGTATACCCGTAATGGCACTGGATGTTTCCATAACCCCATTCGGGCGCGAAGTATGATTTCCCGATGATGTCCGTGAAGGTCTTTGCAATCTGCTTCATGGACGGACCGTACATGAAATAGTACAACAGCTCCCCGCCGGGGGCCGGATTCAGCGCACCGAAGGAATAGGCGTCCGGGTCGGTCTTGCCGAAATCGAACACGGTGCGGCTCGTGTTGTCAAAATAAACCGAATAGCCCTTGGAGCTGATGAAGTGGGGATCGGACATATACCAACGGCCTTCCCCCGTCTCCTGGACATAGGAATCGCCCTCGTGGCCGGGGCCGTCATTGCTCCACATAATCAAACGCTGGCCGGTCTTTTCAAAGGCCTCGGTTTTTTCGCCCAATCCCCAGAACCGCTCGTCGGCCTGCTTTTTATTCTGTACCAAAATCTCTCCGTCCGTGCTCCAGCCCATGCTCTGTTCGCCGCCCTCGCAGAGCAGCTGGCCGTTCTTATCCCAATATGTGAGGCGGAACGGGCTCTTATCGATCTGCACGTCCACCGTGCCGGTGGAAACCATATAATGGTCGCCCCGGTCTTCCGCTGTTAGGGTTTCCGGAGCCACCGCCTCGTTCTGGACGGCAAAGGAATCATATTTGCGGTCAAAACGCTTGCTGGGTTCGCACCAAATCTTTAGCGCGCTGGGGGAAACGGACTTGATGCTGACCGCCGCGTTGTCGCATTCGAAGATCAGCTCGCTGTCGCTGGCGTTTTTCACCGAGACAACGTCGCCAATATACGTCCATTGGGCCTTTTTCAGCGTGATGTAGTCGACATTCATCCCACCGCTATCATCGCTGTTTTTGACCAAGTCAATGGTGTTTATTCCCTCCTTCAGCTCCACGGTGACCGTACGGTCTTCCCACTCTTCCCAACTGCCGAGGTCGCTAAAGCGAACCTTCTGTGCGTTGCCGTTGACGGAGCAGGTCAGTTTCTGCGCATAGGCATCGTTCTTTCCGTTCGCATACCGCACCACCATGGTGTAGGTGCCTGCCTGCGGGGTTTCCACATGGAAGCGGATACCCGCGCCGTTTTGTTCAAAACCAGCCGCAAAGCCCGTACCGGAATATCCTTGATGATCCGCCATCACCTTATTCCCATTGAGGGCTTCCGCCTCTTCCGCCTCGTACATATACGCTAGACTAATACAATCCAGCTTTACACCCGAACCCGTATCCCCGCTGTCGAGCGAAAAAGCAATGGTATTCTCACCTGCCTGTAGCGGCACATTTTCTGTCTGCGCCCCCCAGGTGTCCCAATTGATCATCTTTGACAACGTAGTTGTTCGAACCTTTTCACCGTTCACATACAGGCTTATAGTCTTATTTTCTCCAGAGCCATTGGAATAGCGCAGACGAACCGCGTAGTCTCCTGCATCTGGAACATCCACGGTAAACGTCACTTTGGAGCCAGTCCCCAAGCCATCGACAAAGCCGTCTCCTGAGAAGTCGTCCAGATTTTTGGCCGTAACCGCGTTGATAAGGGAGGCCTCTTCCGCCTCGTAAACCTCTTGGTCAATCGGCGCTGCCTGGACGGTTTTGGAGGTTCCCGCTTCTGTTGCCAGCGCCTGCGCGTTTCCCGTCAACAAGTACGACGGTGAAAAGAGCATGGACGCCGCCAGTAATATGGACAACCATTTCTTCTTCATTGCTTTCACTTTTGATCCTCCTTATCTCCGAATCCACACTGCTTACAGCCCCCTTTAGGGCTTCCTTTTCTGCATGGGTATCCCTCTTTTCTGTCAATTCATTTTGCAATGAATTTATTCTTCAAATTAATAGCTCTACAACAATAGAACCAAAAATACTTCTTTATGTCAATAGAAAATATTGCGTTTCTCTTGCATTTTTTGCCTCTGTAAGAATATTTTTTGTATTTCAATTTTTTATATCAAAAAATATGTCTCTATGCCTAACAATCTATTTGAATTCGATTTCTTTTTTGAACAAACTAGCAATTCTCCTTCTTTTTCATTCCAGCCTCGGAGCTGAAACCTGACTCCCCATATTTTCATTCTTTGGCTGGGCCGTGAACCCTGGCTCCTATTTCCAGCAGTTAAAAGAACTGGTTGAATTTATATTCTTGATAAGGGGAAACAAAGCCATTTGAAAAGGTAACAGATTTTTGCGATTCCCCTGCTTTTTGTCATCTTTTCTGCACAGGGCTTCAGCCTCAGCAAACAGCAACGGCAGGGGGGAATTCGCCCCTGCCGTTGCTGTGAAATATTTTATTAAGAAGGAATGTATGAATTCGAATAATCCGCCCTTCCCAATAAGGGAAAGCTTTCGTCCGGCTCCGGGAGGTAAAACACGGAGCCGGCTTCAGCTATTTGGGAAGGAATATGAAGAAAAGAACTTATAAGCTATTTATTTGCTCGCCGTCTTATGTATCATTCATGAACATATTTCTATCGGCGACTTATGAGCCTTTCGAATCAATTTATTTATCCGATTAACTTCGTTAAATATTAAAACAAATCTGTTGAATTTTGTCAATATCTTTATCGAAAATGATATAATAATCCAAATTTTTTCCGCTATTATGCAAATATTTTTCTTATATTATTGTATTTAGCTAGAAAAATCTATACTTTTTATACAATTCCCCTGGAAAATCAAAGCGGTTGTTCCCTTTTTACTTAGGAATCCATCGAAAAAGAGAGGCCCTCCTTTTGGGGAACGCTAATAAGGAAGTAGTAGAGATACCCCCAACTTAATAGCCGACAAACAGGGTTGCTAATGCTTTAGAAAAAGCCGGTACTGAATCAGATAAGACTGGGTCAGTACCGGCTTTTTTATGTTAGCAATTGTCGATAAATCATTATCGTGGTATAATTTTGTTAAATTATAGATGGGATGTTTTTGGGGAATATTTGAAATAGGAGGCAGATGAAAATGGCCTTTGATGCTCAACAGAAAAAAGTTAATGATGTTCTTTCTGGAGATGTCAAGTATGTAATTCCAAGGTATCAGCGAAAATATGTATGGCAAGAGAAGCAGTGGCGGGAACTCTTTGATGATATAAAATATTGTCTTGATGTTTCCAATGAGTACAAAGAAAAAGGTCAAGAAATTGAATGGACTCATTTTTTGGGAAGTTTTGTTTTTGAGCGTAGTGGGAAAGATCTAATCGTGATTGACGGCCAACAGCGTTTAACAACCATTACCCTTATGTTATGTGCTATATGTACACTTTTCAATGAAATAGGAGAAGAAGCTCGTTTTCGCGGTGTAACAAAGTATATTATTGGCACAGATGATATGGGAGCAGATTATGTACGAGTTGATAATCAAGACCTGAATAATTTCCAATTTATTGTTGCGGAATCAACAGAATATAACAGCTTACAATCTAAATCCAATTTGTTTTCCGGAGCATATTTGGAAAATTCACCACAAGACAATGTTAATGTAAAGCAATGCTTTTTCTTTTTCTATAATCAGTTTCAAGAGTTGATTCATAACAGTAAAGATGCTGCTGCTGAACTTGGAAACATTAAAGATAAAATTATGGGATTAGATGTAATAGACATCCGTGCTTCAAATCAGCAAGAAAGTTACAATATTTTCGAAATTCTAAATGCGCGTGGCGTTGATTTGAAGCAGCATGAGCTGATAAAAAATTACATTTTTAAGTATATTCATCCTCGCGCCAATATTGATACAGCCAAAATGAAATGGGATTCTACGGAGGCTAAACTGTATATAAATAGGCGATCAACATTAGATAGCTTTTTCACACATTATGTCTCACACCGATTTGAAAAGCCTAACAAGGATAATACAGAATTCCGAATTGTGAAGCAGTTCTGCGATCGCCAACATATGGGGGATTTTTTGGATGACCTGTATGAAAAGGCCTCCTTTTATCGGATGTTTTATTTTCCAGACGAATGCGACAATCCAATTATTAAAGAATCATTGCAATTCTTTTTGAGTAATAATCATCGACAATTCCGCCCATTATTCCTTTCGGTAATTTCCGCATACAAACGTCATAAAATCACAGAAAGCGAAGCGGAAAAGTTTTTTGTTTTTATCCGAAATTTCTATCTTGGATACGGTGTTGTGTGTAATGGTAAATCAAATACCATAGAAGATATGGTATACCAATATGCTCGTAAAATTGAAAATGAGGATGCTACCACTGCTTTAAACGAATTAAAATTAAAACTATACCAATATTACCCAGATTACAATACATTTGAAGCAAATTTTATACTTTTGGGATGGTCACACCGGGTAAAAAGTTATAAGACTCCAAGTCGGAAAAAAGAGGTTCAATACATCCTTTCTGGAATTGAAGAATACTATTTATCCTCCAATCAGGAACTAACTGTCCACAAATTCTCTATCGAACACATAGCCAATGATGACGGAACAGATACTCATTGTCTGATTGGAAATTTGCTTATGCTTGCAGAACCAATAAATGGCGGTGCTGCTGATAAAACTTATACCGAAAAGATTCCTTATTATAAGAGATCAAATTTTGTTTCAACAAAAAAATTTGTAGAACGTTACGGAGAATTAGCAGATTGGCCTGAGAGTAATATAACCAATCGCGGAAAACATATGGCAAAACTTGCATATGATACAATTTGGAAATTTTAATTTCTACGCATTTTAAGTTGTAACTATAAGGGATTGAATGTCAGGCTATTCCTGGTTGCCCATTCATACTGTAAAAGCCTTATGCTATCGGTACTTTTCCCCCTCTAAATGCGTAGACATAAACACCATAATAGCAGCGGGCGCAAGCGGATTTCTGCTTGCGCCCGCTTGGTTACCACGCAGCAAAGACGGAGGAAGCCGTCAAGGGCGCGAAGCGTTCATCTTGACCCTTGACGGCTTCCTCCGTCTTTGCTATTTCTTGACTACGATGGCTTCCACCAATTTTGCCTGTAAGCGATGCTTCATGTACTCATCAATGTCGATGTGCGGCAAACCATCTTTGTCACAGAGCGTTCGCGTACAAATCTTGTTGATGTAGCGGTCGTAGTACCGCAAGACGCGCTCCAATGCTAACGGATCACCGGCGCGGGCCGCTTCAATCACGTCCATTGTCAAAAGCACTCTGCCGTTAAAAGTTGGTTGCTTCATGTTAGTGCCTCACTCCTTTGGATTGTAAATCTTTTCGCAGTTCATTCAGTGTCTTTGTCCTGTGCCGCTGGACGGCGCTGCGGGACATTCCTGCAATACCACCAATCTCACCATCTGTCAGTTCCAACACACAATACAGAATCAAAATGCTTTGCTCCCGTTCCGGCAGGCTTGCAAAGGCATCGGCCACCAGCTCGTCCCGGATATACAGGTCGCAGCCAAAAACCGTGAACACAACACTGTCGCTTGGGTATTCGTCCACTGTGCAGAGCTTGTCCATTTCTTGCTGCGATAAGGCACTGAACTCCGTTTCACGGTTCCGCTGGCGGCACAAATCTCGCAGATAGGTTTTGGCCTCGTTGCGGAGAACGGTTTTGCAAAAAGCGTCAAACCGGCAGCGTTCTCCATAACTATCAGAGATATACTTCATCTTCTCACCCCCGATCCGCGGGAGAATGAGAAGTCAGAGTTGTTGCCACCACCCCTTGTGTCTATGTTGATACGGCAGTTTCGGCCCGCACCGAAAGACCGCCATAACAGATCAGCAAAAGTAAATGTAATATGCCGACAACTTACACCGTATAGTACATCTTTTTGTCCAAACCTCTCCAGTGCTGAAGATAAGCTTTTTTTGATAAGCTATATAGTCGATAAACAGACTGTATCAGCATGGTGGTCTCCTCCGTGGACTGCCGATCCTGCATAGAGTAAGCAAAGCAAAAACGGCGGTCTTGATTTCTCAAAACCGCCGCTAGGATGTGAAATAGAGCGCACAAAAACAACCTGCCCGGCAACGGTTTTTTCTTTCCCCGTCGGGCGGGATAATTGGATCATGTGTTAAGGAATAGAAAAAGCCGATAACTACAAGAAGAAATACTCTTGCAAGTTATCGGCTCTGCGTCTTAGCGTCTGGCTCTTGGATGATGGATAGATTCAGTTGTCTTACTGCAATTAAGGTTTCATGTTTGCATTTCGGGCAATATAGCGGAAAGTTTTCCAGAACTGTATCATCGCGGATTTTCAATCGCGTTTTGCTGCCGCA
>ULXG01039269.1_pt1 | contig 12724 bp, 7 predicted proteins | sample 1961141 | NCBI WGS metagenome assembly ULXG01 (sample SAMEA4835834, study PRJEB28245) | human gut metagenome | biome: gut microbiome; material: fecal sample | place: Denmark | collected 2008 | reverse complement strand
CTCCACAAGCTGAGCCTCCATAATCGGGGCGATAACCTTAAGAAGGGGTTCCCGCGGAAATACGACGGTGCCTTCCGGAATTGCGTAGATGTCGCCGGAGAACCGGAAATTGCTCAGGTACTCCAGAAAATCTTCATCAAAGAGCTTCAGGCTTCGCAGATACTCAATGTCGCCGGGCTCGAAGGTCAGGTTCTTGATATAGTCGATGACCTGGTCCAGGCCGGCCGCGATGGCGAAGCCGCTGCCGGAGGGATTTTTCCGGTAAAAGACGTCGAAGACGACGGTTTCATTGGTCTGGTTCTTAAAGTAGCCCTGCATCATGGTCAGCTCGTAGAGGTCTGTCAGCAGGGTCAGTCTCATGGTGCTCATTCTTTTCACGCTCTCTTTCAACCGGAGATCCGGCAGTTGTATTTTTTAAAAGATAGCATATTTTCAGCAAAATAACAAGGCGGAAGCGGCCTATCTGCGTGTTTTTTCGGTAATAAAATGATGGAAACGATGTTACAAACATTCCTTTCCCTGCGCTGATTCTGTATAAAGGCAAAATATTTCTTTTAACCGAGAATTTATTTTTGCATTAGAGGAAAAAATTCCTTGGATAGCAAAATTTATTGAGCGTTTCCCCAAATCTGTGTATAATGTAAATCAGATAGATTCGCAGGAGGAAATAACATGGATGTAACCTACAATAAATTATTCAAAATGTTGATTGATAAAGAATGGAATAAAACGGAATTTGCGAAAGAAGTCGGAATCAGTACAAACACACTGGCAAAACTTTCGAGAAATGAATTTGTCTCTATGGAGATTCTCGTGAGAATTTGCAGAAAATTGAACTGTACGGTGGATGATATATTAGATATCCTTCCTGAAACAAGAGAACGGTCATGAGGAGGAGCAGCATGGATCATACCTATCCGTATATTGCATCTTTGACGAGAGAACCGTTTTTGTTTTATGAGATGCGGACAACAGCAAAATTACTGAGCAGTGGCTTGAGCGAAGAAAAGGTTGTCGATCAGATTACGAAAGGCAATCTTCTTCAGTACCCGACGGAAAAGTCGGTTGCCCGGATGGCAAAGGCTTGCTTAAAACGCCTGAAGGCTATGGATGATATGGATTTGGTGACGGCGATTGCGGTACAGCCGACGGACGTAGCCAAGCAGATCTGTCTGTATGCCATGATGAAGCAAAGCCGTCTGATATGGGAATTTATGCTGACTGTTATCGGAGAGAAGTACAGACTAAGAGACTACTCTTTTGGTAGAATAGATTTGAACACCTACTTTATGAGATTACAGGAACAGGATAATACAGTGGCTTCCTGGAGTGAGGGTACGATCAAAAAACTGAAGCAGGTGATTGCAAAAGTTCTGGTAGAAAATGAATATTTGGATGATATCCACGCCGACCATTTGAATCCGGTGTATTTACATCTGATCCTGGAAAATGCAATCCGAAGCCATGGCGACCTGATGGTTTTACCGGCTTTTAACTGCTTTTCATAAGGAGGACACGGAAGTTTGAGCAATATAGAAGAACGATTAGATAAAGTCAGAGAATTAATACAGAAGCCTGAGTTTTTGGAGGGAAAGGGACTCAGTAATGAAGTGAATATTCGTATTTTTTGCTATGACCCGAAAGATGAAATGGCGGTACGACATTTTATCCAGCAGCTGGAGACAGACCATTCCCTATCCTGCCGTCTGTGTATCTGCAACCTGTATCAGACGTTTCTCTCTATCTGCGATGATATGGAGATTACCGATGCGATTCCGGATATGGAGGCGGAAGATGGAAGTATTTTTCTTTTGGAACAGCTCCATTCTGCGATTGGCGAGGGAGAGTTTATAGAGAAAATCCAGTACGAACCCCATGAGTGTGGCGATGTGCTGATGCTGACCGGGGTAGGGGAAGTCTTTCCATTTATGAGAATCCATACTCTACTGGAAGCCTTGCAGCCCCATTTTTCGGACGTCCCCATTCTGGTGATGTATCCCGGTGAGTTTGATGGTCGCCATGTGAAATTGTTTAACAGATTACAACCCAATGATTATTACAGGGCTTTCAATGTTGTGTAAGGAGATACAGTTATGATAATTCGTGATATGTTCGCTGATGACATCAATCGAAAGATCAATGGTGTCATCAAAGTCGATCAGGCTGCTGATGAAGTGATTGAGCAGGAATTAAATGAGTACGTCATTACCAAAGAACTGAAAAAACACTTCATCACTTTTTTCAACTATTATAGTGACGCTTTGGATGAGCCTACCGCTGATATCGGCGTATGGATTTCCGGATTCTTTGGAAGTGGTAAATCTCACTTCCTGAAAATGCTCTCCTACCTGTTGGAGAATAAAGAGGTAAATGGCGTTCGCAGCGTGGAACGTTTCCGCAAAAAATTTGAGGACGATCCGGCAACCTATATGATGATTGACCGTTCCACGAAGGTAGAAACGGAAACTATTCTGTTCAATATTGACATTGAAGGTTCTATCAATAAAGACAAAACTGCCGTCCTTCGGGTTTTTGCCAAGACTTTCTACAATCATTTAGGCTTTTTCGGGGATAACCTGAAAGTTGCAAAGCTGGAGCAATACATCGACCAGCAGGGGAAAACGGAACAGTTCCGTCGTACCTTTGAAGAGAAGAAAGGAATGTCCTGGCTGGAATCCCGCAAGGCGTTTGCGTTTAACGGAAAGTATATTATCCCTACCCTGATGGAAGTTCTGGATATGAGTGAAGAAGATGCCAGGGCGTGGTTTAATGATAAATCTGCCATTGAGTTTTCCATTGCTCAGCTCGTAGAGGACATCAAAGATTATCTGAAAACGAAACCGAACAACTTCCGCCTGCTGTTCATGGTGGATGAAGTTGGTCAGTACGTCGGTACAGATACCGATATGCTTTTGAACCTTCAGTCGCTGGTTGAGAAAATCGGAAGCGAATGTGGCGGCAAGGTGTGGGTGGTCTGCACCGGACAGGAAGCGATTGATGAGATCATCAAAGTCCGTGCAGATGAGTTTTCCCGTATTCAGGCTCGTTTCAAAACCCGTCTGAGCCTTTCTTCGTCCTCTGTGGATGAAGTGATCCAGAAGCGTATTCTGAAAAAGACCAAAGATGCAGAAACAGAACTGGAAAACGTTTATAATAAGAACGACTCTGTTCTCCGCAATCTGTTCAGCTTTACTGACTCGATCCTGGATATTAAGGGCTACTCCGGTCCCGGAGAATTTGCGGCAAACTTCCCGTTTGTACCGTACCAGTTTATCATCATGCAGAAAGTGTTTGCTGAAATCCGGAGGCATGGCAATTCCGGCAAGCATCTTTCCGGTGGGGAACGTTCCATGCTTTCTGGTTTCCAGGAAGCCACACAGAAAATACAGGAGAAGGATGAGTATGCCCTTGTACCGTTCTTCCGTTTTTATGATACCGTACATACTTTCCTAGATGGTTCTATCCGCCGTGTCATTGAACGCTGCCAGAGGGCTGCGGACAATGGAGATGGCATTGAAGCACTGGATGTGGATGTGCTGAAACTTTTGTACCTGATCCGGTATATTGATGACATTCCTGCCAACCTGGATAACATCGTGATTTTGATGGCGGACGATATTCGCATGGACAAAATCACCATGCGTGAAACCATCCGTGACTGCCTGAACCGCCTAATGAGCCAGAACTACATTGGAAGAACAGGCGAAGTGTATAATTTCCTGACCGATGAGGAACAGGATATTCAAAGAGAAATCAAAAGCACCCCGGTCGATACTGCTTCTATTGTAGACCGTATCGGACAGATGATTTTCGCAGATATTTTTACTACAAAGAAATACCGCTATGGAAAATACGATTTTGCCTTTGATCAGATGGTGGACGGTATTACCATTGGAAATATTACAGGCGGAATGCGTCTGCGTTTCCTGACAGTTGCAACAGATACTGCGGAAAAATCGGAACTTCGTCTGATGACGGAATCCAAAGGTAAAGAAGCGATTGTTGTGCTTGCTGAAACGCCATACTATGAATCTCTGGAAAGCGCTATGAAGATTCGCAAGTATGTCAAGCAGCGAAATGTCAATCAGCTTCCAAAGTCTGTTCAGGACATTATCCGTGACCAGCAGGACGAAGCGACCAAGTATGAGCAGACGGCAATGGAGGATTTGGTAAAAGCCATTGAATCTGCACAGTTCTATGTGGACGGGGAACACATCGAAATCAAAGGCGGCAATGCAAAGAGCAAGATTGAGCAGGCGTTGGAATATCTGGTTTCCCACGTGTATAGTGAGTTGTCGCTGATTGAGAAAAATGCGGATACTGATGCGGATATTATTGAAATTCTGACCGGTGCGGATAATATGATGCCTGGGATGGAACCGAATCGTGGAGCTGCAACCAAAGTCGAAGAATATCTGGAAATGCAGGCAATGAAAAATCTTCCGACTTCGATGGCAGATATTCAAAGCCGATACAGTGCAATTCCTTACGGCTGGAAAGAAATCGACATTGCAGCAGTGGTTGCCCGATTGATTTATGACCAGAAAGTTACCATCAAATATGCAGGCTCCACTATTCAGCCGGACAACCCGAAACTGCCGGATATGCTCCGTAAAAAGAGTGAAATTGGCAAAACCAGCATCAGCAAGCGCCAGATGATCACTGCCACTAAAATGCGGGCTGTGAAAGAATTGCTCCGGGAATACTTTGACGTGATGGATGTTCCGGACGATGAGGACGGTCTGGTTGCGTTTGTTGTGCAGAAGTTTACTGATCTGAAAGACAATTATCTTGAACTGAAAGGCAGATACGAGGGGCATAAGTATCCGGAACAGAATCTTGTCCTCGCTTCCATCGAGCAGATGGACAAAATTCTTTCTCAGAGAAAAGATAACATCGCCCTGATTGATGCAATTTTGAAAGAGGAAGATAACCTCTTTGACAATAAAGAAAAAATGCAGCGTGTGGAAGGCTTCTTTAAGAATCAGGTTCAGGTGTTTGACGCCGCAGTTAAAATGGAGGAAGACCTGAAAAATGACCTGAACTACCTCAGAAAAGAGGAGGAAGCAAATGATGCACTGAATCAGATTCGTTTGATTACTGTGGTACAGAGCGACCCGAAGAGTATTTACCGTAGAATCCCGGAACTGAATGGGCTGATGGATAAAGTACGGGAAGGACACGGCAGACTGTTGGACGACAAGCGAGCTGAGCTTCTGGAAATCATCCGGCAGTGTATGGCGGAGGTTCATACCCTTTCTGATGGAAATATGGACTGCACTGAATTTGTGAGAAAGGCGGATACTTACTTCGACCAGCAGAAAACAAAAATCAATGAGCTTCAGAACCTTGCTCTGCTAGATGGTCTGGTACCTCAGATTTGGTCTTACAAAGATGATATCTGCGAGCGCATTGAAACCGCAAAGCAGCCGCCGGTTATTGCCGAAGAAAAAGTAGCTTATGGCGAGAAAAAAACGGTTCCGAAAAAAGTGATTAAGACAGTATATCGCCAGATGGCGTTTCCAGCAAAGACGTTGGAAAACCAGGCGGATATTGATGCTTATGTGGAGCGTATGAGAAGATATCTGACGGATATGTTGAGGGACTGCGATGGGATTAAATTGAATTAAGCAGTGAAGGGTTAATATATGGATGAATTAGAAAATCTACTTGCTGAGCCTATTCTAAAAAGAAATATTGAATTTGCTACACTTTTTGTATTAAATTATGAATCTTTGAAGCAATATGTTGTAGATCAAGTCAGAGGTTTTTATGCGGAAGCAATAACTTTTGATGGAGATGAGATAAAATATAAAGAATCTGACGAATACAAGAAACAAGTACGTAAGCTGGACACGCAAATAGATACTGCTTCAATGAAGTGGTTTATGGATGCAGGAGCTATTACAGAACAAGAACTTGATTTGTATCATACATGTAGAAAAAGACGAAATGATATAATACATGAACTGTTGAAAAACCTGAGTTCGGGTTTCCATGAAAATGATGTAGAACTTTTTGGTAATATGGTTCATTTATATCAAAAAATTGATAATTGGTGGATAAACGAAATAGAAATCCCTACATCGGCTGACAAAATTCCTGTTGACTATAATCGGGATCAGGTGTTTAGTGGACAAGCATTTATTCTATCAGCCATTAACGATATTATACTATTGAATGGCTCAGACAATTATAGTGAAATTTTAGAATTGTTCAGAAAAAACGCAGAAGGGAAAAACTAATGGACAAGAATGCAATTAAAAAATTCGCTGTTTGGGCATGCCGGGAATTGATTGAGCGTGTGTCTCAGAAAGCGATGCAATATGGAATTGAAAAGGATAATATCATTGATGCTGCAGCTGACAGCATCAATGGAACAGTCCTGACGGATGTTCAGAAAAATCAACGCAGAGAGTTGATTTCGCAAATCAATCATAAAGGTTTTGAAGAAGTGATGGAGGAGGTTGCCTATACCTGGTTCAACCGCTTTATCGCTCTGCGTTTTATGGAGGTAAATGGATACCTTCCGACACGAGTGCGCGTGTTCACGGACGAGGAAAACAACTTCAAGCCGCAGATCATTGACGAAGCTCTGCATCTGGATTTGGACGGCTTGAACATGGATAAGGTTTATGAGTTCAAGAATGCCAACCAGACCGAAGAGCTGTATAAATATCTGCTGATTACTCAGTGCAATGCCCTGAATAGCGTGTTGCCGGGAATGTTCCAGCGGATTTCGGATTATACCGAACTGCTGCTGCCGGATAACCTATTACGTGAAGGCAGTGTCATCGAGCAGATGATTTCGCTGATTCCAGAAGAAGATTGGCAGGATGCGGTGCAGATCATCGGATGGCTGTATCAGTATTACAATGCTGAGAAAAAGGACGAAGTTTTTGCGACGCTTAAAAAGAACGTCAAAATAACAAAAGAAAATATTCCGGCTGCCACTCAGCTGTTTACCCCGGACTGGATCGTCCGCTATATGGTGGAGAATTCCCTTGGGCGGCTGTGGGTGGAAGGACATCCGATCGATGAGTTGAAATCCGGCTGGAAGTATTATCTGGAGGAAGCGGAACAGGAACCGGAGGTACAGGAGCAGCTTGCAGAAACCCGCAAGGAATATGCTGCAATGAATCCGGAGCAGATCAAGTGCATTGACCCTTGTTGCGGTTCCGGTCATATCCTTGCCTATCTGTTTGATGTGCTGGTGCAGATTTACGAAAGCTACGGCTACACTACCCGTGAAGCGGTGGAAAGCATTGTGAAGAACAACCTGTACGGTCTGGACATTGATGACCGTGCGGCGCAGCTTGCCTATTTTGCGGTAATGATGAAGGCACGCCAGTACGACCGCCGCTTCTTCAGCCGCCAGATTCAGCCCAATGTCTATGCCATTCAGGAGAGCAACGATATTGATAAATATGCCCTGGACTACTTCGTAAGCGGTGATGCCAAGCTGAAAGCGGCAATGGACAGCATTATCAAGGAAATGCACGATGCCAAGGAGTACGGTTCTATCCTGAACATTACGCCGGTGGATTTTACTGCTCTTTATGCCCGTTTTGACGAGGTGCGGGATGACATCAGCATGAGTAAAGAGATTGTGCTGAATAAGCTACTGCCATTGGTGCAGGTGGCGGAAGCTTTGGCACAGAAGTATGATGTGGTTTGTACGAATCCGCCTTATATGGGAAACATGCCAGTTAGAATGACAGAGTATGTACGCAAGTCTTATACTGACGAAAAATATGACTTGTATGCCGTTTTTGTAAAAAAATGCAAAAGCATCTTGCGACAATATGGATATGCTGCAATGATAACGCAACAAGCATGGATGTTCTTATCAAGCTTTGAAAAGTTTAGATTTCATCTCAATCAAAGCCAATTTATCAATATGCTACAATTAGGGGCAAGAGCTTTTGAAGAAATCGGAGGCGAAGTTGTCCAAACAGTAACTTTTGTGTTTAGAAATGATATTGTGCCTAAATATTATGGAAGATATAAAGATTTAACGAGTGCAACTTCTCAAGACGCTAAAGAAGCCCTATTCCATGTTTCAATGGATTTTTTTGCATCGCAAGATGAATTTCAGCAGATTCCAGGAAATGTGTACGCTTATTGGCTTTCAGATGCTGCACTTAATCTGTTTTCCGGTGAAAAATTGGGAGATCATTGTACTATTAAGTCTGGCATCGTTACTGGAAATAATGATTTATTTCTGAAGTTGTGGCATGAAATCAGTTTTAATAATATTGGTTTTCAACATAAGACATTTACAGACAATTCTAATATAAAATGGGTTCCGATGCATAAAGGAGGAGGATATAGGAAACATTACGGCTTACATGAATACATAATGAACCTCCATGATATTTGGGAGCCGTCTAAAACAAATGTAAGCGTTCGCAGGGGTGAGCCGAATTTCTATTTTAAGGAAGGCTTAACCTGGTCTACACTTTCAAACAATTTGTCTGTTAGAAGAAGTCCTACTGGATTTGTTTTTGATACAAAAGGGTCAATGTGTTTTGCGAATGTTTATACCAATGTCGGATATTTGGAAGCATTATTGAACAGCAAAGTTGCCTCCCTTTATATGTCTATTCTGTCTCCGACTTTGGACTTTAATCAAGGTGCAATGGCAAAAATTCCATATCTCTTTTCATCGGAAAAGGAGAATACAGTTGTTACATTATCTAGTCAATGTGTAGAGCTTAGTAAGGAGGATTGGGATTCTTATGAATACTCTTGGGACTTTAAAGGGCATCCCCTTGTCCTTGGAAAACTTCCTGAACCCGTATGGGGAGATGTGTCCGACAGAGTGGCTTTTCAGAATACTTCGCTTTCTTATACTTACCAGATGTATTGGAAGAAGAATTGCGAATATCGGTTTGAAAAGCTCAAAGCCAACGAGGAAGAACTGAACCGCATCTTCATCGACATCTACGGCTTACAGGACGAGCTGACCCCAGATGTGGCAGACAAGGATGTTACTGTGCACCGTATCTTTGATACCAAGGACGATGTGCCGGAATCCATGCAGGGCAGCAGCTATGTCCGCACCAAGCGGGACGAGGTTGTATCGCTGCTCTCCTATGCTGTGGGCTGTATATTCGGCAGATATTCTCTGGATGTGGAAGGGCTTGCCTATGCCGGCGGGGACTGGGATGACAGCAAATACATTACCTATCCTGCGGACAAGGACAATATTATCCCGATCTGCGACGATGAATATTTCGACGACGATATGGTCGGTCGTTTTGTGAAGTTCATCGAAACGGTTTACGGCAGCGATACACTGGAAGAAAACATGAAATTCATTGCCGATGCCCTGGGCGGCAAAGGTCAGCCGAGAGAGGTCATCCGCAATTATTTCCTGAATGATTTCTACGCCGACCACTGCAAGATTTACCAGAAACGACCGATTTATTGGCAGTTTGACAGTGGCAAGAAAAACGGTTTCAAGGCGCTCATTTATATGCACCGCTATCAGCCGGATACCATTGCCCGTATCCGTACCGACTATGTACATGAACAGCAAAGCCGCTACCGTACTGCCATTGCGGACATGGAGAACCGTATTGCCAATGCGTCTACCAGCGAGCGTGTGAAGCTGAATAAAGCTCTGAACCGTCTGAAAGACCAGGATACCGAGCTGCGTATTTATGAAGAAAAAATTCACCATTTAGCAGACCAGATGATTGCCATTGATCTGGACGATGGTGTGAAGGTAAACTATGCAAAGTTTCAGGATGTTTTGGCGAAAATAAAGTAAGGAAGCAGATAGAAGACTCTTAAATGAATTACGGATCGTTTGTCAAATACCATAGTCCACATATGGATAGAGTGAAAGGAGGAGTAGCTTTTGTTTGAAATAACTAAGAATCTTGTTTTTAGTGGAGCAGCATTTTCAGAAAAGACATCGTTTCCACTTTTTCCGTCGATGGATCATAGATTATGCTTAATCTATGGTAAAAACGGCACTGGAAAAAGCACAATATCCAAAGCCTTTTTAAAAATATCAGGTGTTGATTTGCCGGAGATTATAGATGCTTTTTTGGAAGATTTTTCTGGGAAAGCTATAGCGTACCCGGTTGATGGACAGTTCGGCAAAGTGTTTGTTTTCAATGAGGAATATATTCAGAGTAAAGTTCGGCTTAAAGAGAATGGTTTGGGTACAATAGTGATGTTCGGCAAACAAGCTGAATTAGAAACGTTGATTGAGGCTGCTCAAAAGGCATATGATGATGCATTAAATGAACGGGAAAAAGCAGAAGCTATGGTAAAACCTTTTAATGACACAACTTCGCTTGTTTCTCCAGATTATTATCTCTCAAAAATGAACATTGCGTTGTCTGGTGATCAAAATTGGGCCGGAAGAGAACGAGTAATTATTGGTGGCCGGAGGAATGCCTCTGTAAACAATGCAACATATGAATCTATTGTACGAACTAAACCGGAGAAAGATTTTGAGGGCACAAAGGTCGAGTATCAGAGACAATATGATTTGCTTTCTGCTGCTAGAAGCGGAAATGCTAAAATAACTACTTCCGCAAACTTGAAAATTGTTGTCCCGGATAATGAAGATTCTGCGAGAAGCTTATTAGCCCAATGCATTGAAAAACCGGAATTATCTGAGCGTGAAACTTATTTGCTTTCGCTGTTATCGAAAGGGAAAAATCAGCAAATTGAAAAGATGCAAGTAATATTTGAAAATTCAGAGACTGCAGTTTGTCCATTTTGCCTGCAACCTGTATCTGAAGAATACAAAAACTCACTTGTTCAGAGCATTAAAAAGATCCTGTCAAAAATTGTTGAGGAACATAAAACAGCTCTGTTAGCGCTAAAAATATCTCCTGTTGTAATTGATTTATCGCCGTTTCAAAAGTTGGAAAAAAAAGTTCTTGAAAAATGTGAGATTGCCCTGTCTGCATTGAATATGGCTATTGAGGAATTCAACGCAACGTTAGAGGCAAAAATTGAAAATCCCTATTCTTCGATTGAACTGAAACAGTTAAGTATCAATGATAAGGCATTAGCACTCAAGACAGCCCTTGAACAACTTGAAGCTGCCCGAATTGAGTATAATAAGCCACTGAACAATATTCCAGAGCTTCAGAGAAAGCTTCAGAAATTAAATGCCTCAAGGGCATATTATGAAATTGAAGAATATTATACCACGTATCTTAAGCAAAAAGAGGAAAAGACGAAGGTTGAATCTGCACTATCAGCAAGAATATCAGTAGAGAAGGAAAAAAAGAAGGTCTTAGATAAGCTTCAGGCTCAAAGAAAAAGCATAAAAATTGCCACAGATATGATTAATGCTAGATTGAGATATGTGTTCTTTGCCACTGGACGGTTAGAAATCGAGTCAGATGATAGTGGAACTGTGTATACGCTGAAATCAAACGGTGCAAGTGTGAAACCATCGGATATTTCTGTGGGAGAGCGAAATATCCTTGCATTATGTTATTTTTTTGTGGAAATGCTGGATAACACAGAGGCAGAGAAAGCATTTTCGAAAGAAGCATTTGTTGTTATTGATGACCCCATTTCTAGTTTTGATCATGAGAACCGAATCGGAATAATGTCATTACTTCGAAGAGATTTGGAGAAGATTGTTGTTGGAAATAGCAACTCGAGAATTGTTCTTCTTACACACGATTTGCAGTCTGCTTTTGATTTACAAAAAGCTTTTGACGAGATGGTTAAGGTGGTTAAAAATCAGACGCCGGGAAAATGTAATTCTGGTATTTTTGAATTGAAGAACCGAATGCTTTCGGACTTTCGATATCATAAGCGTCACGAGTATAGTGAATTACTTGCAGATGTATATCGCTTTGGTGTTAATGCCTCTGAAGATGCTGAGACAACCATTGGGAATGTTATGAGGAGAACTCTGGAAGCATTTTCGACATTTGTTTACAAGAAAGGTATCGATGAAATCTCTATTAGCAGCGAAATATTGGGGACTATTGGAAATGAACAATACTCTGAATATTTCCGTCATCTGATGTATCGCCTTGTTCTTAACGGCGAAAGTCATAGTGAAGAGCGCATTCGTTCGTTAACGGATGATAATGATTTCCTTGAGATGCTTTCAAAAGAAGAAAAACAAAGAACTGCTAGAGATATTATATGTTTTATATATCTTTTAAATCCAAGTCATGTAAGGGCGCACTTAAGAAGTTCGGGACTCTCTGATTTTGAAAATGTAATAGAGACATGGTGCAAAGATATATTATTTTTTGCTGAAGGAGTATAATCTCCATTGCTCTTCAAAGACTGAGCCTCTGGTACCATCGTGAGGACTTGGAATACGTTGGATTAGCTACTCCTACATTACAGTTTACAATACAAGCTTATAGTAAATTGAAAGTGAGGTGTTAAGATGACCATAGAAGAAATCCTTGCTGGGGAATCTAAAAATGTGGAATTTAAGGAAAACCTGCTAGAGAAAAGTATCAAATATATGAAGTCTGTGGTTGCCTTTGCAAACGGAACCGGAGGAAAAATCATTTTTGGAATTGCTGATAAAACCAGAGAAGTGATTGGCTTTGACAAGGAAGATGTGTTCAAAAAAATGGATGCCATTGCTAATGCAGTGTCAGACAGCTGTGAACCGGCGATCATTCCGGATATTACTCTACAGACGGTTAACGGCAAGACGATCATTGTAGTAGAGGTTTCCGGGGGCAGACAGCGACCATATTATATCAAA